>MDTB01156871.1_pt1 | contig 23647 bp, 21 predicted proteins | sample 811161 | NCBI WGS metagenome assembly MDTB01 (sample SAMN05326650, study PRJNA326480) | marine metagenome | isolation source: seawater | place: Mediterranean Sea | collected 2009
CCAGAACCAGAACCAGAACCAGAACCAGAACCAGAACCAGAACCAGAACCAGAACCAGAACCCGAATCCGAACCCGAACCAGAACCAGAACCAGAACCAGAACCCGAATCCGAACCCGAACCAGAACCAGAACCAGAACCAGAACCAGAACCCGAAATATCTAATCCAACTCTGATAGGTTTTTTTCCAAGTTCTATTACCGCTGATGAAGATTCTATAATCGACGATATTAATTTAAATAACTTCTTTACTCACCCAAGAACTATTAACTATAGTGTTAGTAATAATAATACTACATTACTTACTACATCTTTATCTGCATCCAACATTTTATCTTTAACATTGAATTTAAACCAACATGGTAATGCTACAATATCTATTACTGCTAGTGATAGTCTTGATTCTTCGTTATTTACTGATATTAATTTTACAGTTAATGTAGCAGCAGAAGATGATCCACCTCAAATAGAAAGTAATAGACAAAGTGAATCTTCGAGAACTTTTAATTTTCAGGAAGATTCATTAACTGCAAATATAAACTTAAATCAATTTTTTAGTCATCCCGATAATTCTTCATTAACATATAGTATAATATCACAGACTAATACATCTTTATTAACACCAACGATTAGTAATGATTTACTAACATTATCTTTTTTACCAGACCAAAATGGAACTACTAACATAGAAATTAGAGCCACTGATATTAATGATTTATTTATTGAAACTACATTGATTATAAATGTAGCTCCAGTAAATGATGATCCAACAGCAAGTGATTTTCATTTTGATGCTCCTGAGGATGTATTAACAATCTTTACATTTTCTGGTTTTAATGATATAGATGATACAAATAGTACATTAAAAGTTAAGATTATTTCCCTACCTAGTCACTATAGTGTATTTACCGCAGACGGAACTAATATGCAATTAGATGGTGAATATTCTATTGGAAGTGTATTTAGATATCAGTCAGCATCAAATAATAATAACAATACAAGTTTTACTTATAAAATCATAGATAATGATGATGCGGAATCAGATACAAAAACAGTTACAATAATTGTTAATCCAATAAATGATGCTCCAATACTTGATTTGACAGGTGCCCCACAAACTATAAATGGAGGTCAAATACGCCATTTTACTCCAGGTATTACTAATATTGATAGTCTCCCTCTAGTATATGACGCAAGAATTAATGGTGCTAATGTAAGTTGGTTAAATTTTAGTGGAAATATATTAACTATTTCTCCTAATTATGCTGAGTCTGGAACTTTTACAATTAGTATAATTGTTACAGCAACTAATGATAGTAGTTTAACTGATACTAAAACATTTACTATTACTGTTACTCCTATTTACGTATTAATAGTTGACAAATTTAATCAAGGCGATGGAAATAAATTTAAGGTTAAAGATGATGCATACAAAGCACTTATTAGAAACGCTAATGGTTCTCATAATAATACAGTTGCATTTTATAATTCAAGTGGTGTATTTGGAGGAAATTATTATTGTCGATTCTTTGTAGGAAGTCCAGAACGTTTATGTAGACTTACTGAGCCATATGATTTTGGACCTTGGGTAATTGGAGCGTATATTGGTCCAAGTACAAATTCTCCTCCAACTGGCGTTAATTTTGATTTAAATATTAATGAAGATCAAGAAATAGATTTTAGATTTGTAGATCAAACTAGTATATCTGATCCTGAAAATAACTCATTAATTATAAATATTACATCTATTCCAGGACATTATATCACTTTTAAAAATGTTACTACTAATAGTAATATTACAACTACTTCTTCATTTAGTATAAATGATGTTATACGTTATAAACCACAATTAAATAATCATACTAATACATCTTTTACTTATGTAGTATATGATGGTGAATTATATTCTACTCATACAGTAGGAAATCGTGATTCAGATCATACAGTTAGTATTAATATTACTTCGGTTACTGATGTACCTTCTTTTAATGAAAACGCTTATTACGGAAAAATAGATGAAAATAATGCCAATACTGCTGTTATTCCATTATTTAAAAATAGTAATCATTCTACACCTGTTCAAAATAATCAATTAATAAATGAAGTTAATTCTGATGTAGCTGTTACTGGATTTACTTTATCTGGTAATGACTTTAGTTCATTTAATATAGATAGTAACGGTACTATTACTGCTAACAATATTACTTTTAATTATGAAGCTAAAAATTCTTATACTTTTACAGTTACAGTTGATAATGGTGAAAGTACGGATTCAATAACTGTTACTATTACTATTAATAATATTAATGAGAGTACATCGGGTAGTATTTCAATTCATAGTGGTGAACTAGTAGCTGGAGATACTATTTCGCCTAGTGATACTACAACTGATTTAGATACTCCATTTTCTAAATTATATAGGTGGCTTAGATATCCTGGAAATGCAACTACTACAAGTATTACACCTGGTCCTGTAGATGATGATATATATTCAAGTACAAGTAAAGATTATACTGTTACTAATAATGACAAAGGGTATAAACTTGCTGTATCTGTTATTATAACTGATAATTTGCTATATTCTAATACATTTTATAGTGGGTTATCTGCTCAGGTTAATGACCCACCTATTGTTTCTTCATCCGTTACACTGAATTTAAAAGAAAATAATTATTTTGGGCCAAATTTGATTGGATGGTTTGATGGTACAACATATAATCCTACCACAAAAATTTGGTATGATAAATCTGGTCATGGTAATGATAGCATTAATTCAGTTGGTTCACCTACTTTATTTACTTATTCTGATTTAACGAATCTTGGAACAAATGGAGAAGAACTTAGTCCTGGAGAACAACTTAATCATGGTAGTATAGTTGTTTCTGGTATTAGCTCGCAAGATAGATTGACATTTCCTTTTGGGTATGATTATCAATCTCCTATTGGAACAACTACTCAAGATTATACATTTATACATGTTACAAGATATTCTGGATCTAGCAAAGGTCGTATTTGGACAATGGCGAATGGTGGCAACTGGCTTTCTGGATTTCATAGCGGACATAATGGCGTTTTTTATCATGAGGGAGCTGTTGGTTGGAACCAAACAGGTCTAACTGATGCTAATACAACATCATGGTTTATTTATACGGATAGAAGAAATCAAACAAGGTGGAATAGAAGTGACCGTGGTTCTTCTACTAATAAAAGTGCGGTTAGTACTTTAGGAATAAATACGTATACTCCTCAATCTAGTGATTGGGAGGTAGCAGAATTTTTATATTGGGATACTGAATTATCAAATTCTCAGGTTCAAGTTGTCGAAAACTATTTATATCAGAAATATTTTAGTAATAATGCTTTAACAATATTAAATAAAGCTATTGGATGGTATGAAACATCTACATATAATTTTTCAAATGGAATATGGTATGATAAGTCAGGTACTAATCGTGATGCAGTTCCTGTAAATGCATCAAATGATACACTACAATTGATTAACCCTCCTGAATCAAGTCGCACATACTCTAGTATTCATGGAAATGACCCAATCGGTAGTGGACACGCACGCTCTATGCTAGGTTCAATTCAAGCCTGGTCCACTGGATCTAATAGTGTCGACTCTTGGATGCAAATTGATTTAGGTGAAAATATGTATGTTTATCAAACAGTAACACAAGCCCGCGCCGCCCCACACTCTAATCAACGAGTTAGAGAATATCAGGCTTGGACATCATTGAATGGAACTAATTTTATCTATAGACACACATTTGTTGGGAATGTAGATCAAAATGATGATTATGTTTATGGAACATTTGATACACCTATTTACGCTCGTTATGTTAGATTCTATGCTCAGACATGGAACACTCATATTTCTATGCGCGCAGGCATAGTCGTTATTAATTATACTAATAATAATAATGCATCTATAGGATTTAATAGTTTAAATGGATATCCAACATTAATTGGTAATACATATACTAGTATTTATTTTCCATTAGGTTTTACTCAATATTTACAAGGAGCTAGTGGACCTGGTGATCCTAGATTGATAAACCCTTCTGAATCAACTCGCACATACTCTAGTATTCATGCAAATGATGCAATCGGTACTGGACATGCACGGTCTATGCTAGATTCAATTCAAGCCTGGTCAAGTGGATCTAATAGTGTCGACTCTTGGATGCAAATTGATTTAGGTATAGATATGTATGTTTATCAAACAGTAACACAACGCCGTGCTCCACCATATAATAACCAACGAGTTACTCAATATGAGGCTTGGACATCATCAGATGGAACTAATTTTGTCTATAGACACACCTTCGATGGAAACATAGCAGATAATGAGGATTATGTCTATGGAACATTTACTAAACCTATTTACGCTCGTTATGTCAGATTCTATGTTCAAGCATGGACCGGTCATATCTCTATGCGAGCTGGTATCGTCGTTCTTCATTATAATAATTATACAATATTTACTCTTGCAAGGTATGATCCGAATGGAAGTAGGTATGAGAGAATATTAGACAGCGACACTTCTCCTGGAAATAACTTCCTTTCTGGATACTGGAATAACAGAATTGGTGTATATCATGAAAATGGAATTGGATTTATTGGATCATCTTATTCGGCTGGGATGAATTCACAAGTAAATACCGATGGAATTAGTCTAACTGATTATTTTATTAGTAGTCATAGACCAGGACATGGTAGATTTAATAGAGGAAATGATAGAATTGGAACAAGAGGTACACCTTTTGGACAATTAGGAATAAATATTAGAGACCCGACGTTTCAAGCTTCTGATTTTCAAATATTAGAATTTATTTATTTTAATGAAGCACTAAGTGATAGTGATGTTATTAATATTGAAAATTATCTATATGAAAAATACTATTCTACAGATGGTGAATCATATTTAACTAATGAAACAGCATCTTTTTTCCCGTTACATACGCATGCTGCTACAACAAATAATGTATCTGTTAGTTATACTATAGGTGGCACTGATGCTAATTATTTTAATATTGACTCAAATGGTAATATTACTGCTAATATTTTATTATATTATAAAGCTAAATCTTCATATTCATTTAATGTTATATCAACTGCTGCTGATAACGCTAATAGTAACATAACTACTAATTTTACTATAAATGTACAAGATATATGGGAACCGCCTAAAGGTATTAATATTAGTAGAGAAATAGATGAAAATAATAGTACAGGTACTATTTCATTACCAATAGGATTTCATACTGGTCAAACTATTTCATATCAATACGATTATCCAGAAAATGGAACAATAACTAATACATATAATGATGTTATATATACACCAAATGCTAATTTTGATGGAATCGATACTTTTGCATACCATATAAATGATGGAAAAATTACTAGTGAAGTAAAATCAGTTAATATAATTATTAATTCTGTTAATGATGCTCCTGTAATTTCTGGCACTCCTTCTTTATCTGTTAATGAAAATGAGGCATATTATTTTGCTCCTATTGCTAGTGATCCTGATGGAAATGATATTACATTTAGTATTGATAATAAACCTGACTGGCTTAGTTTTGATCCTACCACAGGGAGTTTAAGTGGTACGCCTAGTTATGATCAAGCTGGTAATTATAATAATATTATAATTACTGTTAGTGATGGTATAGCTTCAACATCTCTACCCTCTTTTAACATAACTGTTAATAATGTTGATCGAGCTGGATCTATTCCTAATGGATATCAAACTATAATACTCGGACCAGAACAAATTAGTGTAGGTGATACTATATATGTAAGTATTCCTAATAATTATGCTATTGATCCTGATGGTATTAGTTATATGAATTATCAATGGCAATTTTCATCTAATAATAGCACATGGATAGATTGGGAACTAACAACAGGTCATGGTCTAGGTGTTGTATATAGTAGTGTAATTCCAGAAACTATTAATGGAATTTCGACAGAAAATGGATATCTTAGAGCTATTGGTTATTTATATGATGTCAATGGTAATTTTACAACATTTATTAGTTATAATACACTTAATATAACATCTAATGCTGTTTTAGCTACACATATACAATTTGTATTACTTGATGCTGTTAATAGTGGTCATAGACCTAGTACAAGTATGTATAATGTACAATATACACGTGCAGATGGGACATTAGTAGCCTATCTTGGAGGACCAGGAGTTGGTCAAGGATTATATCTGTCTCTCTCTCAAGGTTCAAATACTCATAGTGATGTAAAAACATATACTATACCAGCTAATGCTCAATCAACCGATCTAATTTGCTTTTCTTTCTTACATTTCTATAATCAAAATAAATCAGGTTGGGCACAAGGATTAGAGGTAAGAATTAAATTTGCTGGTCAATCACAATATACCCCATGGAAAAGATTAATTTCACCATATGCCGGTAGACAACGTGCTGGTCATTATGCTTTTAATGTACATACTGGAGAAATTAGACGCGCTCATGAATTTTGGTATGAGGATTGGGACGTACATTCAGGGGGACATCAATATATGATTCCAATGAAATTAGAAGAACTTACACATACTCATTACTTTTTAAATCAAGTTGGTGTAAGAGGAAATCCTGGTGGAATAGGTGGAAATTCTAATACTGCTGATGGGCGTAAAATATATCCAGTTATATATGATTATAGCGATCTAATTCCTTGGATTAATTGTAGACCTCTAGCTGATGCTGGTAATTTAGGGCATGGTGGTATAGTACCATCAAGTAATATTGGAGGTGGTGATTTTGGTCATCTAAAATGGTCTGGTTTTGATCGTTATAGAGAACATAATAACTATGTAGGTAAAGCTAAGAATGATACACCATTTGACTATACTACTACTCCTGCTAATAATATCTCAACTGAAGATCAAAGCGTAAATAAATATTTTATGGGAAGAAAAGGTGGTATATTTACTCCTAAACATCGAAATTTTGGTGCTGATGGTAGTGCTGCTCAAGGAGGAGGTCAAAGTCAAGATCCTCTAACTGCTGGTATAGCTCCTTATGTTGGTGTACCAATATTTGGTCCGAATCGTGGTGATGGTTTATATTGGGGTTATTCATATAATTATAATCAAACACATACTCATGGTTCAGTTCAGGCAATTGATAATTTTTTTGATGATTCGAAATTTCCTACTTGGATATATAACGGTACTGAGTACTGGTTTAGCACAGGATTTAGAAAAAGATGGAATGAAATGCAAGGTACAAATACAAATAGAAATGTATATGCCTATAATATACCTGGTTACTCAGAAGAAAGTGGAACATTTCCACCAGTATAATTAATTAGTTTACTAATTACTATTTTTTTACCATAATTCTTTATAGGGATTAATGAATAATAATGATATTGATATTGATTTTATTACAAATGATGAAGTTAATGATGATTATTTAGATGTTGATCCGGGTTATCCAAATTATGATGATACTGATTATCATTATTTATATTCTTTAGGATATACTTATGATCCTGATATAAGTAATTCTTTGCCTGAAACTATGATTTATGATTTTGATAAACTATTATTTGATACCTCATTTAACTTTAATATGCTAATTTGTTTACATTTACATACTAACTGTATTAACTCCCTTACACATGATACAAGTTTTAATTATCAATTAATATCTGAATATAGTGAATATTTTCAAAATATTAATATTACATCTAAAATTCTAGATATTTATTTTGGTGATACATCAAATAATAATATTGTATTCTATGTTAATTATCCTATTATAGATAACTCATCAGCCCTATTAACATTCATTATTAATGATAATTCAAATACAATTTTACATAACTGTATTTTTAATATTGATACATGCTATTGTATAAAAATTATTTCTGATATATCTAATAATAGTTTAAAATTTCTTATTACAAAATCAATGTTTAATAATAATGAACTAGATAATCATACTATTTGGGATAATGCCAACCTTACAGAATTTAATATTAATCATAATATATCATCTATATACAAACATATATATAAACATTGTTCAATAGATAAATTATATTATAATGTTAATGACCCTTATTATAATATTTCCTATGTTATATAATTAAAAAGTATTTATGATTTAAAGTTTTTTAAGTTTATATTAAATATATGTCTGAATTTGATGATAATAATATATTAACTATAAAAACTGTACAAATAGCACCATTTAGAACACTTATGACAGCATTAAAAGATATACTTATTGAAACAAATATATCTTTTCAAAAAGATGGAATGCGTATTATTAATATGGATAAATCACATACTATATTAGCACATTTACATTTAAAAGCTGAAAATTTCGAATATTTTAATTGTGGTTGCGAAAAAATAATTATTGGTGTTAATATGTTTCATTTATTTAAACTTATTAACACAATAGACAATGATGATACATTAACTATTTATATTGAAAAAGCTGATTATAATGACGGCGTTACAACATTTTTAGGATTAAAGTTTGAAAATGGTGACATAAAACAATGTAAAATTCAAAAATTAAGATTAATTGAACCTGATTGTGAAGAATTAGCTATTCCTTCAATATCTTTCTCATCTATTATTAATCTACCATCATCTGATTTTCAAAAAATTGTTAGAGATTTAAGTCCTCTTAGTGATAAACTAGAAATACGCTCTGTTGATAATGAACTTATTTTTAAATGCGCAGGTTCTTTTGCTAGTGTTGAAATCTCACGTGCTGCTTCTCAAGGCACTATGGAATTTAAAGAACAAAAAGATAGTAAAAAAATTATTCAGGGTGTATTTTCACTTAAAAATCTTTCTTATTTTATTAAATGTACTAATTTGTGTAGCATACTTGAAATTTATCTAGAAAATGATCTCCCTCTTATTGTTAAATATTTTGTAGCTTCGCTTGGAGAAATTAAATTATGTTTAGCTCAGTTACCTTCATAAATTAATAATAAAAATTGATATTTGCTTATTATTATTATTTTAAATAAAAATATTAATATTAATAATAATGGAGTTCATTTTATTTATTATGATTATTAATGCTACTTTTACTCTATCTGCTATTATTTCAAAAATTATTTTTACTTATTTTATTAATGAAATATATTACTTAATTTATTTATCATCAAATAATCTAAAAACCGAACTTATATATCATATAGTTAAATTATATTTAACTATATTATTTCTATATATGGACTATCCTTTACAATATCATCCTAGACATATTAACTTATAATTTATTTATCTTCTTCTTTTACCTGTTTTTGATTTTCTTTTCCCTGTTTTTCTTCTTTTACCTTTCCCTTTCTTTTGTGTTCTTTTCTTTTTACCTGCACTTGGTTCTTTTGGTTTTGTTCCTACGACAAAATCTGAAATTTGTCTTCTATTTTGTACTATTGCTGGATGACTAGACCTAGAAAAACTTCTCATTGCCGAGTCTCTTCCTCTTACTCTTTCTCTATATAGTTGTTTAGAAAAATTATTTAATAATAATACTCTATTTTTTTCAACATCTCTAATTACATCTTCAGCAAACTCTATATGCAGTGCTGGTCTTAATTCTTTTTTTTGAACAAAATATCTATAAATACTATAATCTACTAACGCATTTACTATATACGTAGGAAAATAAGGAGAATATTTTCTTACAAATTCATCTCTTATTCTAATATGAACGCTTTTATTTTCTTCTCCTTTTAATTTCCTAATAAAATTACGCCATACTAAATATCCTTCTGTAAATCCTGGAATATTTACATATGGTTCTGTTACATGCACAAAATTTTTTTTTACTATTGGAAGTATTTGATCAAAATGTTCTTGTAAATCTTCTCTATAAACTGGTTTAAATAATGCCATAATATATATATATATATATAATAAAATTGAATAATAATTATTATTATTGTATTATAATTATTATTTTAAATAAATAAATAAATGAATCCTCAACATTTTGAAACACTTTTTGTCACTAATGTTTATTCTACAATAGCTTATCATTTTGATAAAACACGATATCATACATGGCCTAAAATTAAAGAATTTATCAATTCATTAAATGAAAATTCTACTATATATGATATTGGATGTGGAAATGGACGTAATATGAATATCCGCAATGATTGTACATTTATTGGATGTGATAATAATAATGAATTATTATTACAAGCTAGAAATAAATCACTTAAATGTCTTTTTGGTGATAATTTAGATTTACCTTTTGATGATTCTTCCGCAGATGCTGTACTATCAATTGCTGTTATTCATCATTTTTCCACCGAAGAACGTCGTATAAAAGCACTTAGTGAATTATTTCGCATATTAAAACCTAGTGGTCGTATTCTTATTTATGTCTGGGCGTATGAACAAGAAAAATTTAAAAATTTTGAAAAAAATGCCATGGTCTCATGGAATAACCAACTCGATGGTAAAATTTTACAAAGATATTATTATTTATTCAGTATAAATGAAATTGATAATTTGGTGACAAAAAATTTTAAAAATATAAAAATTATTGAATCAGGTATACAATGTTTTAATTATTATTTAATTTGTGAAAAAGGGGGAACCTAGGTTCCCAAACCCTCCTCCTTATTGAAATAGATTCTTATAGTCCCACTACAAAAATATCAGCAAAGGAAAGGTTCATTTTATAAGATTTAGAATATAGGAAGGACTTTGAGGAAACTTAGGTTTCCTTAGAAGGTTCCCCCCGTTAATAATAAGGTAATATATGTTTATACATATATAATATTAATGAATCATCATTATTATATATATTATGGTAAATTATACTTGATTTATTTAAAAAATCACATGATAAATTATTACTATTTTTTAATAAATTATAAATATATAATATAATACTTTTTAATAAATCAGTGTTTTTTAATGAATTATTAGAACAAATGCTATTAAATAATTTAATTTTAATAGGATATTTCTTTAACATACCTTTTTTTAACTGATTACAAATTTCACCTATGTTATAACTTTTATCTTTCAAATCATCACGATTTAATTGTATAAAATTTATCATACTTCTTAAATCTGATTTATAAAATTTTATTACATTTTCTATAGTATTTTCTGATAACTCTAATTTCTCATTTTTTGATATTTTATTTAAAAATTTCATTAACTGATCATGAGGATGTGAATTAAAACGAAACATTAAAAAATTTTGTGCTAATGATGAATCTACTTTACTAATATAATTACATATTAAACAAAATCTCACATTTAAATTTCTTGTATTTTCTATTAAATATTTTAATGCTAGCTGAGCACTACGTGTCATATAATCTATTTCATCTAAAATTATAAATTTCATACCATCTTTAAATAGGCCATTACTACATACAAAATGTAATATATTAGTTCTAATAATTTCTATTCCTCTTTCATCTGAAGCATTTAAGTGTATTATTAATGGTGCATTTGTATTAGAGTTGAAAGAATTAATAATATTTATTATTGTAGTTGTTTTACCTGTTCCTGGTGGGCCAAAAAATATTAAATTTGGAAAATATAATTTATGTTTAAAAATATTTGTAAATATTCTTCTTTTAATTGGATCTAAGATTATATTTTCAAAAGTATCTGGTCTATATTTTTCTACCCATGGTATTGATTTTATATCCATTAAATAATTAATAAAAAGTATTTAAATTAATAAATAAATATTTTAAAATGGACGATAAACAAAACCAACCTAAACGAAGAGGTAGAAAACCTAAAGGAGGTAAGCTAATTGCTAATATTACTAATAAAAATGATATATACGATGAAAATAAAAAAACCGCTGTTATTGTACATATAAAATGTACTACAAATGATATAAAAAATGATGCTAATGAATTTACCTATCATCCTACAATAGAAACAGTACACCCATATTCTGACATAATTAATGAATCAAAATACGAAACAATTAATGAAATTAATTCAAATATTAATGAAAATGATAATAATAATATTGATATTATTCTCAATAATAATAATAATAATAATGATAATAATACTAATAGTAACTATGATAATCATAATGATAAATATAATTATACTATGTCAACTACTGTTATAGAAGATAAATTAAAAGATTTAACACATAAACTTGAAAAAATGGATCTACATAATAATAATAATAGTTCTTGTTTTTGGTGTACATTCAATTTTGATAATACTTGTATTCATATACCTAAAAAAATTACTGATGATAAAATATTTGTTTATGGATGTTTTTGTAGTCCAGAATGTGCGTTAGCATATCTTTTAAAAGAATTAGTTGATGATACTACTAAAATGGAAAGAATACATTTACTTAATTATATTTATGGTAAAGCGTATAATTATACTGAAAATATTAAACCCGCCTTAGATCCATATTATACTCTTAATAAATTCTATGGTAATCTTACAATAAATGAATACCGAACAATATATAATATCAAAAAAAAATATATTATTATAAATAAACCATTAACATTAGTTAATCCTGAATTAAATGAAGATACGCAACAAATTATATAATTAATTATATATTAATTTTATTATATAATGTATTTATAATGGAATCTAAAATTTTTGATAAAAATATTTCTGATTTACAAAATATTATTAACTCATATAATATTGTTGATAATAATAATAAAATTCAACAAGGTGAAGTATTTACACCTTTTAATTTAATTATTGAAATGATCAATCATTTTCCAAAATCTTTATGGAAAAATCCAAATTTGAAATGGCTTGATCCTGGGTCAGGCATTGGAAATTTTTCTATGATTATTTACCATTATTTAAATAATGGATTAAAATCTTGGGAACCTGATAAAATTAAACGTCATAATCATATTATTAATAATATGATTTATATGGTTGAATTATCAGATAAAAATATTAAAATTGCTAAAAAAATATTTGGCAATTCTGTTAATATTTGTCACTGTGATTTTATTAATGATCAACATATCTGGAATAAACAATTTGAATTAGATACATTTGATATAATATATGGTAATCCGCCATATAATACTAATGGTATGCGCGGAAAAGGTAGAAGTAATCCCGGATTAAAAGTCTTATGGACACAATTTTTAAATAAATCTTTAGATATACTAAATAAAAATGGTTATCTTTTATTTCTTACTCCTAATAGTTGGACTGAATTAAAATCTCCATTAGCTAAAAAAATGTTAACTAAAAATATATTACTTATTAAAAATTTTGATGTTGTTAATTCTTATAAACTTTTTGATAAACAAGCTGGATCTTTACCATTATCATATTATTTAATACATAATTCTAATAATTATAATAAGTCTACGGTTATTTTTGATTCTAATTTTAATAAATATATTGATTTCAATATTAAAAAATATATGATCATACCTAATAAAAATATTGACTTTATTAAAAAAATATTAAATAAGAATAATACTTCACTAGCTTCTTATTATAAATTTACACCACCTAAAGACAAAAATGATAATAAATTATATTCTAATACTTATCGTCATCCATTTATTTATCCACTTATTAACTATGTTCATAAAAAAATATATATTACATATACTAAAAAACCTACATATGTACAAAATAAACGACCTAAACTAATATTTCCAAACTATTCAATGGGTTATCCTATACTAGATATTAACGGTATACTTGATGTTGGTGGTCGTTCATCTTATTATATTGAAATACCAGACAATAACATAAATAAATTAAGAAATATACAAAAAATGTTTCTTACTAATTTCGCTCTTACAATTATTAATTCACTAAAAACTGCTCAAAAATTTATGAGCACACGTACATTTCATATTTTACCAGATATTACAAAAATTAATATAGATATTAATGATAACGCTATCCAAAAATATTACAATTTTAATAAAACTCATTTATTAGCTATTCAAAATCAAATAAATACTGGAGAAGGTAACTTATCTAATAATCAAATTGATCAAATTATGAATTTTTCTATTTCAAAATATAAATCCTTTAATAAATTAACAACCAAAAATTCTAAATACAAAACAAATTATAAAAATAAAACTATTAAAATTTAATTTTATAATAGATATAAACGTATATTATATATACACTATAATACATATGACTTATAGTGTATATATTAAAAATATTGAACTGCATGCTTGTACTGTTAATATTAATATGAAAGTAGGAAAAAACCCATGCAAATATAAAGCAAAAAAATCTCCTAAAATTAATAATATCTTAAAAAAAAACAAAAAAGGTAACAAGGGAAAAAAAGATAAAAAAGATAAAAATAATGATAAAGTAAAAATCAATATTCAAGAATATACTCATGAAAATATTGATATTTCAGAAAATAAAGAATTACTAAAAGAAGTTAAATTAACAACCTCTATTTCTAATGACAATGAGTTATATTTAAAGAATTGTAATTTAAATAATGATATAACTGGTATATCATTTTTAAATAATAATAAAACAAGTATACTTTATGATGAAGAAAATGATAATGAAGCAGAAGATGATGATGAAGATAATGATCATGAAGCAGAAAATGATGAAGCTGTTGATGATGAAGCTCTTGATGATGAAGCTGTAGATGATGAAGCTGTAGATGATGAAGCTGTAGATGATGAAGCTGTAGATGATGATGAAGAAGATGATGATGAAGCTGTAGATGATGATGAAGAAGATGATGATCAAGCAGATGATGATAAAGCTCTTGATGATGAAGCTGTAAATGATGATAAAGCTCTTGATGATGAAGCTGTAGATGATGATAAAGCAGAAGATGATGAAGAAGATGATGATGAAGAAGATGATGATGAAGAAGATGATGATGAAGAAGATGATGATGAAGAAGATGATGAAGCTGTAGATGATAATAAAGCAGAAGATGATGAAGAAGATGATGATGAAGAAGATGATGAAGCTGTAGATGATAATAAAGCAGAAGATGATGATAAAGCAGATGATGATGAAGCAGATGATGATAATAAAGCAGAAGATGATGAAGAAGATGATGATGAAGAACTAGAATTATCTGTAATGAAAATTAATAATAAGGAATATTTTGTTACAGATGAAAATAATGGCTATATATATGAAATAGTATATGAAAATGATGATGAAGATGTTGGAAATAAAATTGGTAAAATTAAAAATGGAACAGTAAAATTTTTTAAATAAATAATTAATTTAAATTTAATTTTTTTTTATAATTAAAGAACATATATCTATATTAATATGTGTCTATCATTCTTTAATAATTTTTTTTGGGAATGTTCAAAATCTATAGCAAAATGTATTATTCAATATAATAAATGTAACTATAATTTATACGAATATAGATATATAATTAATAAAAATAATGATTTTATTACTATCTATGATAAAGATAGAATATATTATATCAATAAAGCTAATGAATATATATACATAAAAGATTTAGGAAATTTACATGACAATAGAGTTAATTATTTATTTCCTTTATTAACTGTTAATATTGATGATGTTGAATATCCATTACATATTCAAAAATCTGGTAACTATTTTGATTTAGTAGGCAATTGTATAAATAAAAATATGATAGAAACAATATTAGATATTGAAATAGACGGAGGCTATACAATAAATATCATAGATAAAGATATGAAATATTTTACTATAATAAATCAAAGTATTTTATTAGAAAAAGATAATTATAAATTTGTATAATATATATAAATATATATATAAATAGTAAAGTTATATATAAAATAGTCATATGGAATTAAATAATACAGAAAATGAATGGCAGGTATATATTCATTATCCTAATGATATTAATTGGAATTTAGATAGTTACAAATTAATATCAAATATAAGTAATATTGAAACTGCTATTGAGTTATTTAATTTAATATCTGAAGACTTATATACTAAATGTATGTTTTTTTTAATGAGAAATAATATATCTCCTATATGGGAGGATAAGAATAATATCAATGGTGGAGCATTTTCATATAAAATTAATAATTTAAATACAAAGGAAATTTGGAAAAAAATATGTTATCAAGCAATAGGAGAAACATTATTAAAAGATATATCAAATTGTAATAATATTAATGGTATTACAATATCACCAAAAAAAAATTTTAGTATATTAAAAATTTGGACAAGAACATGTGATATTAATGATCCAGAATGTATTAATTATTTTGATAATTTTACATCAGAAAACTGTATATTTAAAAAGCATATTTCTTAAAAAATTGAATATTATAATAGATAATCTGTTATTATATTATGGAACATTTTATTAGTAATTATGCTAATGATATTTTTGTATCAAAACTATCATTAAAATCATTAACATTACTTTCTTGTTGCTCGAATAAATTATATAATTTACTTACCGATCAATATAATAATTTAATTGGTAAAATATACGTTTATACATGGAGTAAAAGAAATGTATGTAATATATATTTGTGGGGAGATAGTGCTGAACATTTTATACAATACTATAATTCTATTATTAGTTCATGTAAATTTATACAAGATGCTGGTATATTAATTCATGAAGAATTAAATTATAAATGGGCTTCATGGGGTTCTCAAAGTACAAAGAGTGGTATAATATTAAATTTATTAGATAATAAATATGAATGGTTTGGTAAATTTGGTGAGACTATAAATGAAGAAGATATATTTTTCGATATACTACATAATTATTATATTAATTTTGAATTATCATTTGATAGATTAACTATTATTACAGGAAGAATAAGAGGAAATTCTCTTGTTGAAAATAGACCTTCTAAAAATATTAAATATTTTTAATAGTTAACATATTTAAAAAACTATTATTATTATTATTATTATTATTATAATTATAATGAATAAAATTATAAAATGTTTAATACCACCTATATCTGGAATGACTGTGGGTTTTTTATGTTTAAATGAAGCTTTTAAACATAGTGGTACTACCCACTATACTAAAAATGATTTAATTAATAATAAAGAATTAGCAAGACGAATTACTAGACGACATAATACTATGAAACGTTTTGGTGTAAATATGAATAATTAGTATAAATTATATTTTTTACAAAAAATAAACAAAATTGATTCATTTATTTTTTGTCACATTATATTTTAATTATGTGTAAAATTTTTAACAGATGTTTTAAGACAAAAAATAAAAAAAAATGTTTTACAAATAGATTAACTATTATAGAATTTAAAAAAAAGTTAAAACCTATTAATACAAAACTTTCAAGATATACTAGTATATCTAAAGAAAAAATAAAATATGGTAAACATTTAATAGTACTTATTTAGCGACGTTTATTATTTTTAATTTTTCTTTTTCTTCTTTTAGTTTTTCCACTTAATTTTGGTATTAAGAATCGAATAGTTAAACTATCTAAAAATATTGGTATAGTTATATTTTCTGAGTCCTCTAATTTATTAGCTCCTTCATATATTCTTGTAATTATACTCATACATATTTTCATTAGATAAGGTATATTTTTAAGGTTATCATTAGATTTAAATAAACGTGATTTTTTTAATAATCTATATGTCCTTTCGAAATCTATTTGAGATACGTAATTATTTTTATTATTATCATAATAAATAGTTGAACACATAATATATAATAAATCTAACATATCAAAAATTCCAGCTACAGTAGTATAATAAATACTATATTCACTAATACGTCCATCATTAGTTTCTTCCCAATGTAATTTATTTTTTTTAAGATCAAACATTTTATGAGGATGTACATGAGTATAATTTAAGGCAGAAGATAACATTTCATCAGGGTCTATTAAATTATCAAAATATTCTTCAGGATTAGAATATTCTTTCATTAAAATTCCTGTCATTTCATCACTACGATATGAAGCAATTCCATTACCTATAAAACCATCTTCAATTAATGCCTTAAAAAAATCTGTTGCTAACAAAATTATACCTATTTTATTTTTATTTAAATATTTTTTCACTGTTTTTCCTATTTTTTTTGCCTTAAATTCTATTATAGGATGTACGTTATGTACTTCAGTTAATTCAGCCTCATTTGGAATTGGTGAAATATGATCATCATGTATTAATAGCGTTTTGTTCTGTTTAGATCCACCACTTAACTTCATTTACATTATAGATATATTTTTTGTATAAATAAATAAATATATATATATTATGAGTTTTTCTTTACCAAATGGAGTATATTATGTTAAATTTAATTTGATTATATCTAATGATATATCTAATGATGTTATTATTAAAAATATAAAATATTTATCTGTTTATAATGGAAAAAAATGGAGTAATTATAGATTAGGTGATACAATTGGAGGTAAAAATCATAATTTAGGTAAAACATTAGATAATAAAATTTCTCTAATAGCTAGACGATGGCCTAATTCATTAATGCATAAATATTTTTTATTAATTAAATCTAAAAATATTACATGGAATAATTTTGATGAATTAAATATATTAATAAATGATCACTATAACAATTTAATAAGTAAAAATAATTTTGATTCTTCCTATATAGCCATACATTTGAGAGTTGGTGATGGTATTTCATGGAGAACTGAATTAGAAATATATGAAAAATTATGTTTAAAAATAAAAGAATGTTCTAGTCTAAACAATATATTAATTATTTGTGGATCTCATAATTGTAATTTTCCTCCATGTAAAAGTACTATTGACTATTTAAATAGTATTATAGATATATTAACTAAAAATAAATTTAATGTATATGTTAGATCTGGAAATTCACCTGATGATGATTTAGTTTTAATGGTTAAAGCAGAATATTTTATACCAGGCGGAATAAATAATAAAGTTCCTGGTAGACCCAATGGCGGTGGATATAATAATTTGGTTAAAAATTTAAGAAATAATTACAATATAATTACAATATAATTACAATATAATTACAAATACTTAAATAATTAATATATTATTTAGATAAACATGGCTTTCTTCGAACCAAATATTATTTCTTCTTTAACGGAATTAAAAGAATTTTCAAAGGATCCAAATAATATTAGTAAAAAAATATCTTTCAATAATTTAGAATATATATTAGTATCATGTAGTAAACCTGAAATTAAATATGGAGATAAATATGAATGTGTTATTAATTCAGTATCATCAACTTGGAAAGATGGAAATGGCTTAATAATTCATATAGCTTATTAATATTGTTCTAGTCTTAATAATCCTTTAAGAAAAAATTTTTTATCTGGAGATGATTTATCTGGATTAAAAATATGTTTTGACATATCACAATTGAATGAGTCTGTTCTATTTATTTTAATATTATTATTAATATCATCATTTTTATTATTATTTATATCATCATCTATTTTTACCTTGATATTTGTAAATTTTTCTAATATCGATTTAGACTCATTAATTTCATTATTAAATTCCAATTCCATATATATAAATGTAATATTTTATATATAAATATAAAATTGAAAATACTTAAAAATTATAATTAAATTATTATTAATTATAATTTATGACATTTAATTGTAATGATGAATGGGAATCTTTTTGTACTGATTCATTTGATATAACTACTTGCGAATTAAATAAAAAACAATTTTATCCTATTAATGAATCAACAAACACATTTCCTAAATGTAGTCAAATATACATATCAACAACAACAAAAATATCTTATTTATCTAAAAATATTGATATATTTGATGTATTTTGGAAAATTCCTATTATATCATATACAACATTATCATGCGGTGCAATTAAAAAACAAATTAAATATTCTTTTAAAAGTAAGGAAGAATATGAATTACTAGATAAAATGTTAAAAAAATATAGTATTTATAATGTACAACAGATTACCTATTTAAATAATCCAGATAAGAATATTTATAAAGATACTAGAAAAATTAATATAGGATTATGCGACAAAGATGTTACTTCACTTAGAAGTAAAAAAAAATCTGCTTTCTATAATTGTTTTGTTCTAATTCTTAGAATTTTTGATGATGAACTTGATAAGTATAGAGAAGCACATATAAAGGTATTTAATACTGGAAAATTAGAACTTCCTGGAATTAAATGCAAAAAATATCATATGATTATTCTTAATACACTAGTTGATATTTTAAATAAACACTGTAATATTAACGTATCATTTTTAGATAATCATGAAACAGTATTAATTAATTCTAATTTTACATGTGGATATTGTTTAAATCGTGAAAAACTTGCTAATATTTTAAAACTTAAATATAATATTGAAACAGCATATGATCCATGTTCTTATCCTGGAATTATGAGTAAAATTTATTTAACTAATTCTAAAAATAAAATATCATTTATGATTTTTAGAACAGGAAGTGTTTTAATTGTTGGTAAATGTAATGAAACTGATATTTATAACATATACGAAAAACTCAAACAAATATTTCATGATGAATTTAATTTTATTTCGGTAGATAATAATTTTAATCAAAATATAGAAAATAAGAAATCTAAAAGTAAGGGTCTTAAAAAATATAAGACAATTATTAGAGAATAGTAGGGAGAACATAAGTTTTCCCAACCCCTCCTATTTAGAAACTTACTTACACCTCATTGATATCTATAATGTTAATTATTTAATTAAGGAGGGGGGGTTGAGGGAACCTAGGTGCCCTCATTTAAAATAGATAATAATTCACTATTTGTAGTATACGTTTTAATATTTCTAATAATATCTACTTGATTATTATTTATATTATATGGTATTTCATCTATTATGTCGCCTAGAGAGTTAATAATTGTATCAATTTTTTTATTAGAATTAATTAATATTTCTAATATTCTATTTATTACTAATGTAAAATTTTTAATATTTGAAAAAAACTCTTCTTCGCAATCATTATTTTTATAATTTATTTCTATTATATCATATATTGTTTTTTTATATATAAATAATTTGGCATCAAATACATTTAGCTTTAATATTGCTTGAATATCTGTTTTAGGAGCATTCATCTGCTCAATAAACTCAAAATAATAAAATATAGTTTTCTCACAATTATGCATTGTAGCATTTAAATTTTTTGTTGATATTAATAATATCAAATAAATATTAGTTAAAGCTGATACACCATTGAATTTAATCTCATTATTAAGCTCTTCTTTATTTTCTATTATATTTTTATAATGATTTAAGTACATTAGAATTATTTTTTTATAGTTTATAAAATATTTATTAAAATCAGCTGTAAGTTTATCATTATATATTTTTTTATCAGATAAAGAATATTCTATCATTATATAAATATTTTAGTTATTTTAATTAATTCAGCAATTTAATTAGTTTAGAATATAAATAGAATTTCTTATTTAATAATATTATGACAGAATTAGCTAATCGTTCAGAAGAACAAGCATTACCTTCACAATTAATATTAACAAATGCTGCTAAAATTTCAATTAAAGAAGATAAACCAATTATGTTAGATTATTGGGAAGATTCAATTAAACAAACAGTTTTTTTTGGAGTTAGAACTAGTGACGAAAAACTTTTAGTTCGTAGTGAAGACGAATATACTAGTCCTATTTGTAAAATATATAAAGTTGATAAAGAATTTATTGTATTAACTGAAAATTCACTATATATTGTTTCAGCATCATGTCCTACAAAACGCATTACCTAATTATATTTATATAAATTTAACTTTATTTAACTTTATTTAACTTCTTATTATTATTATTATTATTATTATTATTATTAAGTTAGCTTAATATAATCTAATATCTATATACATTATATTAAGATGGAATCAATTATTAGTAAAATCAGTAATTTTATAGAAGATAATATTTATGATTATGATTATGATTCTGATGATGAATCTGTTATTGATCCTTCAGATAGTAATTTTTTTGGTTTCTTTAAGAGAGATCTTTATGAAAATTTTGGGAAAAAAAAAAAAAACAAGAAAAAAGTAAAGGCTAAAAAAGAAAAAAAGAAAGCAGCAGCTGAAGGAAGAAGAAATAAAATATCAGATTCTATTAATCCGTCAGAAGAGGGTAAGTATAATAAATCTAAACTTATCAGATTTACTAAAAAAAATCCAGCAGATAAAACTCCTTTAGATGTTAATATTCCTAATTCATTAAATCATAAATTTGCTATTACTCCTTATGGTGCTGCTGTTTTAGATAGTGTTACTAAAAAATATTATAATTATACAGGTAATACCAAGGCATTTTACTGGAAAAGTGTAAATGACTCGTTCTCAACACTTGAAGAGGCCCGGCCACCGGAATTTATAGATTACAACTTAGTTAAACTCGCACGCGATCGTGGAAATGATCTAGATAATATAAATAATCAACCAAATAGATACATTAAAAAGACCACGAATAAAAGATGGAATGATGTTAATCATACTGATTATAAATCATATTTAGTTGATGGTGGTTCGTATCAGTTAGATAGTAAACCTGTTGATGGAGATAATGATGGTTATAAATGGATTGAAGCAAGAAGTGCTGATAATCCACCTAGATTAAGATATTATAAAATTATGTTATTTGCTGCTGATAAGGAAAATCCTGAACTTGATCCTGGAAATAATAAAAGTAACTCATACATGACAGGAGGATACTTTTGGTATCACAATGCTACCTCTTCTCAATTAGCGCTTGACTTTAACTACCATGGATTACATATTTCACCTACTAGAATAACTGATGTAAACTTTTGGAATGTTGCTGGTAGAGTTGCTGCTGAAACTTGGTTTCCTCCAATTGTAAATCAATCTCCTACCGAAGCTTCGAGTGGTAGTGGTTTTAATATGACTAAATTTCTAAATGACTATGCTTTTCAACAAGCATCATATCCTGATAAAGATATGGATGAAGGTGTAGATACACCTGATTTATTTTCAAATGCATTAGCATGGACTCTAATATCTCCCGATGATATTGATGCTGCTATGATGGCGAAGGATGATGCTGATTTTGATGCTGAACTAGCAGCTGAAGCTCTTGCTGCTAAACAAAAAGAAATGCTTGGCGCTCTAGGTCAAGCATTTCCCGCTGACCCTCTTGAAAGACTTAAAAGTATGTTTTTATATGATAATTTGCTTACTCTTCATTTAGGTAAATACCATAAGGGAGCAGGTAAAGGTGGTAGAATTATAAATCCGCATATTACTCAAGATACTTCTAAACCGTCTTTCTATAAAACTATCACAAAAGTTACACCTGATCATGATAAAGTAATGACTAATTTTATTGAAGATGTTAAAGATAGAACCATTTATATATGTAGTAATGTTATATTAGGCATATCTATTTGTTTTTTACCATATATAAAATTTCCTGTTTTAGACGCATTAGTTCATTCATTAGTATATACATCAAATAGTAATCAACAAACTTTTAATATTAGTCGTATGCCCTTAACAGCTAAATTTACAGCATTATTTTTATCTTTACAAACTAGTCTTATTACATCCCTTAAAACTAATGCAGCTCCATTATGTGCTGTTATTGGACTTGGTATAATTACTATGACTTTACCTACAATTCATTATAAACCTGGTAAAATAGA
>MDTB01122656.1_pt1 | contig 23642 bp, 23 predicted proteins | sample 811161 | NCBI WGS metagenome assembly MDTB01 (sample SAMN05326650, study PRJNA326480) | marine metagenome | isolation source: seawater | place: Mediterranean Sea | collected 2009
ACTTTTGCGCCGGCTGCCTTCAGATGTTTTGCGACTATGGCAGCACCACCCGTAAAATCACTTTTACTTTGAAATTTTAGAGTGTGCTAGAAATAATAATATTAAGAATTTTGTTTATGCAGCATCTAGCTCTTGTTATGGAAAGGCCAAAGTTCCAACATCTGAAACGCATTCAATAGATCCGCAATATCCCTATGCTTTATCGAAATATCAAGGAGAACAATCTGTATTACATTGGGGAAAATTATATGGAATGAAAGTAAATTCGATTAGAATTTTTAATGCTTATGGAACTAGATCAAGAACTTCAGGAGCATACGGTGCGGTTTTTGGTGTTTTTCTAAAACAAAAACTTGCAAAAAAACCACTTACAGTAGTTGGTACTGGCAAACAAAAAAGAGATTTTTTATATGTAACTGATGTTTGCAAAGCCTTTTTCTCTGTATACAATTCAAAAATTAATGGTGAAATTTTTAATTTAGGTGCAGGCAATCCTCAAAGTATTAATAAATTAATCTCTTTACTTAATGTAAAAGACGTTGTCAAAATCCCCAAAAGACCTGGTGAACCATTTTGTACATGGGCAAACATAGAAAAAATAACCACACTCACACAATGGAAACCTCAAATAAACTTTGAAGATGGTGTCAATAAGATTTTAGAGGATATAAATTATTGGAAAAATTCACCATTGTGGGATAAAAAATCAATAGAAAAAGCTACTCATGCATGGTTTAAATATTTGAATTAAAATGGATAAAAAAAGTAAAAGTATTCTACAATATAAGATTAAAAATGCTAACGAAGTAGCTGATATAATTGGTTTTTTTCCAAGAAAAAATAAAGTAATTCTATGTCATGGTACCTTTGATATTGTTCATCCAGGACATATTAGACATTTACTTCATGCAAAAACCCAATGTCAAACACTTGTTGTAAGTATAACATCGGATAATTATAATTCAAAAACAAAATACAGACCCTTTGTTCCTGAGAGTCTAAGAGCCTATAATATTGCGGCACTTGAAGTGGTTGATTATGTAATTATTGATAATAATGAGAAACCACTAGAACTAATAAATTATTTGAAACCTGACTATTTTGCAAAAGGATATGAGTATAATGCTGAGGACAAAGTTCATCATAAAACAAAAGAGGAATTAAAAGTTGTTGAAAAATATGGAGGTGAAGTAGTTTTTACACCTGGAGATATTGTATATTCTTCAAGTAATATAATAGAAAACTCAGCACCTAATTTGTCAATAGAGAAGCTGCATCTTCTTATGAATGCAGAAGAAATTTCCTTTAAGGAGATTAAAAATACATTAAATTCTCTACAAAATATTTCGGTTCATATAATTGGAGATACAATTGTTGATAGTTATACTAACTGTTCAATGATTGGAGGAATGACAAAAACTCCCACTATGAGTCTAAAATTTCAAAGTAAAAGTGATTTTACGGGTGGTGCTGCCATAGTCGCAAAACATCTGAAGGCAGCCGGCGCAAAAGTTAAATTCACAACATTGTTAGGAAATGACTCACATGGCAAATGCGTGCTCGATGATTTAAGGTCTCAAGATATTAAAGTAAATTCAATAATTGATGCTGATAGGCCAACTACAAATAAAAATGCAATCGTTTGTAATAATTACAGACTCTTAAAAATTGATACTCTTGAAAACAAAATCATATCGGAAAGAATTCTAAGAAAATTTTGTGATTTTATTAAAAATGATTCTTCTCAAGTTACCATTTTAAGTGACTTTCGTCATGGAATATTTAACAAAACTACAATACCAGAAATCTGTAGATCAATTAACAAAAAGTCATTTAAAGTTGCAGATAGTCAAGTTGCTAGTAGGTGGGGTAATATAACTGAATTTAAAGACTTTCATCTCATTACGCCCAATGAGAAGGAGGCAAGATTTGCTTTGGGTGATCAGGATAGTCATATTAGACCACTTGCAAGTCAATTATATAAAGAATCTAGTTGTAAATTACTAATTCTAAAGCTCGGTGATAAAGGAATTATTGCATTAAGAAATAAAGATGAAGATGATCCAAGAAGATTAGTATCCCTTGATTCCTTTACTGAAAATCCAATAGATCCAGTAGGTGCAGGAGACGCTCTTTTAGCTTATTCTTCTTTATCTATGGCAGATTCCAAAAATGAAGTTATTTCTATAATACTTGGAAATATTGCTGCTGGATTAGCGTGTGAAGAAGATGGAAATATTGCAATAACCACGGATAAAATACTCCAAAAACTTGAAGAAATAGAAAATATTGTAAATTTTAAAAATTAGGTTTTTATTTGAAAATAATAATTGTTGGATACGGTGTACAGGGTCATAAAAGAGAGAAAATTGCTTCCAAGGATTGTGTTGCAATCGTTGACCCTTTCCATAAGAAAGCTAAATTTAAGAGTATTTATGATGTACCTTTAAATATTTTTGAGTCAGCGCTTGTTTGCACCCCAGATAGTCAAAAGAATGAAATTATAAGTTATCTTTTAAGAAATAAAAAAAACGTTTTAGTAGAAAAACCATTACTTGATTCAAAAAAAATTAAATTGCATCAGCTGGAAAAATTGGCAAAACAAATGAATGTAACATGTTACACTGGCTATAATCATAGATTTGAACCTCATTTTATAAATTTTAAAAAATTTATAGACTCAAAAAAATTAGGAAAGCATTATTTTCTTAGAATTTTTTATGGAAATGGTACTGCTAGACTAGTAAAAGAATCAGCTTGGAGAGATCAAGAAGGAGGAGTAGTGAATGATCTGGCATCCCATATTCTAGATACATATTTATTTTGGTTTAAAGATAAAAATTTACAACTGAGAGTTTATCAAAAATCAAAGTTTGAAAATGATTCTCCAGATCATATGCTATTTGGATCTCAAGGGAGTTTCAAAATCTCTGCAGAAATATCTATGATAAGTTGGCGTAATCATTTTTTTGCAGATCTTTTTTCAGAAAAAGGAAGTATTCATATTAATTCATTGTGTAAATGGGGGCCCAGTACCTTCACTTCTAGAAAAAGAAAATTACCAAGTGGTATTCCTATTGAAAAAAAAAAAAAAATTGAACAAGACGATCCAACTTGGTCTCTTGAATACAAATACTTTAAAAAAATTTGTAAAAAAAAAATAAGCAACATAGATAATGACATTTGGATTCAATCAAAATTGAAAAAATTAATAAAAACATCAAAGAAAACTCTGTCATGATTGGATTTGTTGGAATGACCCATCTTGGTTTGAATATGGCAATTGGTACTGCATTAAAAGGCTACGATGTATTCTGTTTTGACGAAGATAATGATCTTGTGAGAGATCTTAAGTCTGGAAAAATTAATATTGATGAGCCAGGCCTAAAAGATTCTTTGCAAAAAGAAAAGAAAAAAATTGTTTTTACTAATTTAATTGAGGATTTAAATAAGTGTTATTTAATTTATGTTTCACCAGATATAGATACAGATAATGAAGGAAATAGTAATTTATCTTATATCAAAAATTTAATTAAATTTATGGATACAAAAATAGCAAAAAAAATACCATTTGCTATCCTAAGCCAAGTTCCTCCTGGATTTACCTCTTCACTTAACTTAGAACGAGAGTGTTATTATCAAGTCGAAACACTTATCTTTGGACAAGCACTTGATAGAGCCACCAATCCTGAAAGGATAATTGTTGGTTCAAAAAATAAAAATATATCTGAGAAATACAGAAAATTTCTAAATAAATTTACAAGAAATATTATTATCATGAATTTAGAAAGTGCAGAGTTAGCCAAAATTTCTATTAACTGTTTTTTAATGAGCAGTGTAACTACAAGTAATTCGTTAGCTCAAATATGTGAGGAAATAGGTGCAGATTGGCCTGATATTGTCAAAGCTTTAAAATTAGATAAAAGAATTGGGAAATTTGCTTATCTAGAACCAGGTCTTGGTATTTCTGGTGGTAATCTGGAGAGAGATTTATCTACAATTATAAAATTATCCAAAAGATTAGGCACTTTTAACGATACATTTAAAAGTTGGAAAAGAAATAGTATTTATCGTAAAGACTGGGTTTTAAATTTGTTGAATAAAAAAGTATTAACCAAGTTTGAAAAACCTAAAATTGCCATTTGGGGAATTACCTACAAAGAAAATACTCACTCTGTAAAAAACTCACCATCAATAAACCTCCTAGAGAAAATATATAAATTTGAACTAAAAATTTTTGATCCTCTAGTTAATCAAGTTTCAATCAATAATAATATATTTAGATGCGAAAAAGATCCATTAGCCTGTATACAAAATGCTGACGTTTTATGTATAATGAACAAGTGGCAAATTTTTAAAGATATCCCAATGAAAATATTAGAAAAACAAATGAAAAATAAGATAATTATAGATCCTCTTTCTGTAATTACAAAAAATAAACAAATTAAAAATATAAAAATTTATACTATGGGTAAAAAATGATTACGAATGAAAATAAATCACAAAAAATGCCAAAAAGATGTGTTATTTTTGGTTCCAATGGATTTATAGGTAAAAATTTAGTTAAATCTCTAAAAAAAGAGACAACTGAATTGGTTGAGATCACTTCCAATGACATAAATCTAACTCATCACAATTGCCATGAATTAATTCAAAATACTGTTAAAGGTGATGATGTTGTAATAATTTTATCAGCAATGACACCAGATAGAGGTAAAGATATAAAAACAATGATGCTAAATATTAAAATGATGGAAAATTTAACTAAAGCAATAAAAAAAATAAATGTTGCACATATCATCTACTTTAGCTCTGACGCTGTTTATAGTTTTGATAATTCTTTAATTAGTGAAAGTATAGCAACGGAGATTACCGATTATTATAGTGCAATGCATATTGTAAGAGAAACTATTATAAAAACAGAATTAGACTCCCCTATTCTTTTTGTTAGACCAACTCTTGTTTATGGTATAGGAGACACACATAATTCTTATGGTCCCAACAGATTTGTCAAGAATGCACTACAAGAAAAAACAATAACACTGGGCGGACAAGGTGAAGAAACTCAAGATCATATTTACATAAATGATTTAGTAAATATGATAAAACTTTTTATTTATTATAAAACAGTTGGAACAATAAATCTTGCAACAGGAAATTCCTACACATTCATGAAAATTGCAAATATAGTTAATAAAAGTTTAGGAAATAAAGTTAATATTATTGAAACAGAAAGAAAGAATGAGATTACATATAGAAAATTTGATATTTCAAATTTTATAAAATTGTTTCCTGATTTTATTTTTTCTGATTTAGAAAAAAATATTAATTTTTATATAAGAAATTGGAAAATTTAATGGGTTTTTTTAATTTACTTGAGTCAAAAAATATAAAAAGAGATATAAAATCTAGAGAAAAAAATAAAAAGAAAAATGTTGAAATAGCTCAAAAATTCGGACTTGAATATTTTGATGGCACCAGAGATCAGGGTTATGGTGGTTACAAATATGATGGAAGATGGAAGAAAGTATCAAAAAACGCAATTAATAAATATAAAATTAAAAAGAACTTTAGAATCTTAGATATTGGTTGCGCAAAGGGATTTTTTGTTCATGATCTCAATTTTTTAAAAAAAGATATTGACGTTTTTGGCATCGATATTTCGGATTATGCCTTGAGAAATTGTCACCCAGATGTAGTAGGTAAATTGCACCTAGGAGATGCGAGAAAACTTCCTTTTCCTGATAATTCATTTGATTTAATATTTTCTATTAATGTTATACATAATTTTAATAAATCAGAATGTAAAAAAGCAGTAAAAGAAATGATAAGAGTGTCCAGAAATAAATCAAAAATGTTCATACAAGTAGATGCTTATGAAAATAAAAAGGATCTTGAATTATTTAAAAAGTGGGTGCTAACTGCAAAAACTTGTTTAAAACCAGAGCAATGGAAAACTCTTTTTTCAGAAGTAGGGTATAAAGGAGATTATTATTGGACAATTCTAAAACAAATTTAAAAAAAAAATCTTTTTTATATCCTAAAAATGCTGTTGCAGGAATAATAATTGTTAATAACAAGTTTCTTCTCCAGTTAAGAGACAATAAGAATAATATTTTTTTTCCTAATTTCTGGGGGTTATTTGGAGGAGCAATTAATGAGAGTGAAAAATATTTAGATGGTTTAAATCGAGAAATACAGGAGGAATTAAATTTAAATATTTCTAAGAAAAAAAAAAAATTTGTAACAAATACAACATTTGAAATAAAAAAAAAAAAATTGAAAGATATGTTTATTCATTAGAAATAAGTGAACAAGAGTCTAAAAAAATAGAAATTAATGAAGGACAAAATTTTAAACTTTTTACTAGAGAGGAATTACAAAAAATCAGAATTGTTCCCTATGACTTTCTTGCAATTTGGATTCATATTAATCTGAAAAGGTTAAAAGTATAAAAAATTGTTGAAAAAAAACTTTTAAATTAAAAGCATATATGTTTTTCTTGATTCATAAACAATATGTGAAATGAGATGAATGAATTATTAGCACTAAATCTTTACCAAGATATGCTTTACATACGGATGGTTGAAGATTTTATTTCAGATAATTATTTTCCTAAAAACAAAGAACAAGAAATGAGGTGTCCTGTTCATTTGTCAACTGGTCAAGAAGCCGTTTCAGCAGGCGTAATAAGTTTATTAAAAAAAAAAGATAAAATATTCTTAACTCATAGATGTCACGGTCAATATTTAGCTAAAAAAGGTTCTTTAAATGCTATGTTATCAGAAATTTACGGTAAATCAGATGGGTGTATTGGAGGCAGAGGTGGATCAATGCACTTACAGGATATTGATAATGGGGTATTTATAAGTATTCCTATAGTAGGAAGTGTCATTCCAATTAGTGTTGGTTCGGCATTAACTTGTAAAATTAAAAAATTAAAAACTAAAAATGTTGTTTTTTTTGGAGATGGAGCTCTAGAAGAAGGAATTTGGCATGAATCTGCAGAGTTTGCTAAGTTAAATAATTTAAATGTTACCTTTGTTTGTGAAAATAATCGATATTCGGTTTATACACCACTGAATCAACGACAGTTTTCAAACAAAATTGAGAGATTTGCAGAAACACATGATATTAGGGTATTTGAATGTGACGGAAACAAAGTAGATGATGTATACAAAAAGGCTAAATTAGCTCTAAATTATTCCGATACTCATTTACAACCAAGTTTTATTTTAGCTCATACCTACAGGCAAAGAGAACACTGTGGCCCAAACTTTGACGATCATTTAAACTATAGACCTCAGAAGGAGATTGACAAATGGGCAAAAAAAGATCCAATAAAATACTGGGAAAAAGAACTAATAAAAAAAAGTATTTTAGATGAAAAAAAAATCAATTTACTAAAAATAAAAATTGAAAAAAAAATTAAAAAAAGTCATGAATTTGCACAAAATTCAAAACTCCCAAAAAAAATAGAAGCATCTAAATATGTCTACTCTCAATAAAAAAAGAATTATAACTATGCAAGAGTCTATTAACGAAGCATTGATTTTGGCTGCACAAAAAAATAAAAATATTGTTTTTTTTGCTCAAGGCATAGAAGATCCTACGGCAGTTTTTGGAACACTAAAAGGGCTTTCCAAACAAATTGAAAGAAATAGAATCATAGAAACTCCAGTAGCTGAAAATGCAACTTGTGGAATTGCTATTGGAGCCGCGATGACAGGTTTAATTCCTGTAATCAGTTTTCATAGAACAGAATTTGCATTGCTTGCAATTGAGCAAATATTTAATAATGCTGCAAAATCTCATTATATAAGTAAGGGATTACATTCTGTTCCAATGCTTTTAAGACTTATTATTGGTAGAGGATGGGGACAAGGTCCTGCACATTCACAAAGCTTAGAATCCCTATTTAGCGCTATTCCTGGACTAAAAGTAATCATGCCGTCATTTCCAGATGACGCAAAAGGGTTAATAATTTCTGCATTAGAGGACAAAAATCCATTCATTTGCATTGAGAATAGATGGTCCCATTACACAAAAGGAAATGTAAAAAAGGGTTATTATAAATCTGACATAACTAAACCAAAAAAAATTAGTAAAGGTAGAAATATAACTATTGTCTCAACTGGTTTTATGACTTTAGAGGTAAAAAGAGCAGTTGACCTTCTTAAAGAAATAAATATTACAGTTGATCATTTTGATCTTAGAGTTTTAAGACCACTTTTATTAGATGAAATTGTTGATTCTGTAAAACAAACAGGATTTATTATGTGTGTGGACACTGGACATAAAACTTTAGGTATTGGCTCTGAGATTATTTCATTTGTGACTGAAAAAGCATTCAAACACATGAAAATTAATCCTGTAAGATTAGGTCTACCTGATCATCCAACACCAAGTTCTAGGGGACTTGTAATTGATTTTTATCCTGATACATTAAAAATTTTAAAAGAGATTTTTAATTCTTTAAAATTAGAAGAATCTTTACTTAAAAATTTTGAATTAAAAATTAAAGAAGAAAGAAATAACTTACCAATTGATGTACCAGATAATTTTTTCAAAGGACCATTTTAAATAGATTTTGTAATGCATGTACCTTTTATAGATTTAAAACAAAGATTTCAGGAAGAAAAAAATGAACTGCTTCAAGCTGTTGAGAGAGTTGTTTCAAAGGGACATCTAGTTTTAACAAACGAAGTAAGGGAGTTTGAGCAAGATATTGAAAAATATACAAAATCTAAGTTTTGCGTATCACTTAATTCTGGAACTGATGCTTTAATGATGGCGATGTGGGCAGCAGGAATTAAAAAAGGTGATGAAATTATCCAACCCCCTATTTCATTTATTGCAACAACAGGAGCAACTGTTCATGTAGGTGCTAAACCTGTTTATTGTGATGTTGGAGATGATCAACTAATAGATGTAAATAAAATTGAGTCATGCATCACAGAAAAAACGAAAGCTATCATGCCAGTTCATTGGGCTGGAAAAACATGTAATATGGATAGAATTCTTAAAATAGCGAGAAAACATAAAATAATGGTAATTGAAGATTCTGCACAGTCAATGGGTTCATATTACAAAAAAAAACATGGTGGCACATTTGGATTAGCTGGGGCAATTTCATGTCATCCTTTGAAAAATTTAAATGCTCTAGGTGATGGAGGATTACTGTTAACGAATAATTCGAAAATTGCTGAAAAGGTTAAGTTAATGAGAAATCACGGTATCAAAAGTAGAGATAACGTAACCATGTATGGGATAAACAGTAGATTAGATTCATTAAACGCTGAAGTATTGAAAATGAGGTTGAAAAGACTTAAGAACTTGATACAACGAAGAAGAAGGAATGCTAATTTATATCAGAAACTTTTAAAGAAAACTAATGAAATAAAGTTTATAAATACGGATGATGATAGAAAAGATGCATTTGTAATGTTTATAGTATTAGCTGAAAAAAGAGATAAACTTCAAAAATATTTATTAGAAAATAATATTGAATCATTAATTTATTATGGAACTCCTCTTCATCTTCACAAAGCTGCAAAAGTGTTAAAATATAAAAAAGGAGATTTTCCTGTTGCAGAATCACAATGTAAAAAGGTTTTAGCGCTCCCACATCATCAACATTTAACAACAGATCAGATTTATTATGTTGCGGAAAAAATCAATAAATTTTATAGTATTTCTTAAGTTATGAATTCCTTAGAAAAATCAAACTTTGTAAAAATCTTCTTAAATGAAACCAAGCTCATTTGTGAACAGATAGATAAAGATTGTATTGAAAAAATTGCAAATGAACTTGTCCTTCTAAGAAAAAGAAATGGAAGGCTATTTATTTGTGGTGTTGGTGGTAGTGCAGGAAATAGTTCTCATGCAGTAAATGATTTCAGAAAACTATGCAACATAGATGCATACTCTCCAACAGATAATATTTCTGAACTTACAGCAAGAACTAATGATGAAGGTTGGGAATCTATCTTTTCTGGTTGGATCAAAGTTAGCAGGGCTAATAAGAATGATGGTATTTTTATTTTCTCAGTTGGTGGAGGTAATGAGTCAAAAAAAGTATCAATGAATCTTGTAAATTTAATTAAAGAGTCAAAAAAAATCGGAATGAAAATTTATGGCATCGTTGGAAAAACTGATGGATATACTGCAAAGAATGCGGATTTAGTAGTTACAGTTCCTCAAATTCACAAAGATAGAATAACACCACACTCTGAGTCTTTTCAAACAATAATTTGGCATTGCTTAGTTTCGCACCCTATTCTTCAAGTTAATGAAACAAAATGGTAGGTATGTGAAATCAAAAAGTATTGAAAGTTTAAAAATAAAGATTTTTGCAGATGGTGCAGATTTGAATAATATTTTAGAATTAAACAAAAATCCAATTATTAAAGGTTTTACAACTAATCCTACATTAATGAGGGCAGCCGGAATTTACGACTATGAAAGCTTTGCCAAAGATGTTCTAGAAAAAATTAAAGATAAGTCTATTTCCTTCGAAGTGTTTGCTGATGATAAGGAAAATATAATTAAACAAGCAGAAAAGATTGCTTCATGGCAACGAAATGTTTCGGTAAAAATTCCAATCATGAATACTAATGGTGTTTTTTCTGGTGAAATTATTGAGTATTTGTCCAAAAAAAGAATTCCACTTAATATTACCGCAATTATGACATCAGGTCAGGTTAGTGAATTAATAGATTACTTAAACCCAGATTGTGATTCAATAATTTCTGTTTTTGCAGGACGAATAGCAGATACAGGAATAAATCCCGAAGAGACAATGAATAGATGCAAAGAATTGCTAATTAATCATAAGAAAAGTCAACTACTATGGGCAAGTCCAAGAGAAATATATAACATATATCAGGCAGAATTATGTGGTTGCGATATAATAACTGTACCCCATAATCTACTAAGTAAACTTAATTTAATAAACAAAGATCTCTTAAATTATTCAAAAGAAACTGTCAAAATGTTTTTCGATGATGCATCTAAATCAGGCTTTACAATAAATACTTAAAATTAAATAAAAGCCCATGACATCAGTATTAATTTCAAACCCTGTATGGGGTAAAAAGAATTGCGAAATCTTTTGTAATTATAATTTGAAATCACTGTTGTACTCAGGAAATATTCCATCATTATTAAAAAATTATAAGATTAAATTTTTAATACTTACACGAGAAAAAGATATAGATTATTTTACAAATAATAACTATTTCAGTAGTTTAAAGTCATTAGTTGATGTTGAATTCTATATTCTTAAAGAAATGTTAACTAAAAATAAATATAAAATTTTAACATTCCTTCAAAATATTTCTATCACGTTTGCTAAAGAAAAAGATTTTATTGTATTTAATTATGCAGATTTCTTTTGGTCAAATAAATCTCTAATTAATTCAATTTTATTATTAAAAGACAGCAGAAAAAATTTTTTATCTTTTTTTTGTCTTCCAGTTAAAATTCTAAATGCAAAAAAATTCATAGATAGCAATAATAGAATACAAATTAATATTGCAAGTAAATTCGCTTTAGAAAATCTTCATCCTGAAGCAGAACTAAGATTATGGGGTCAGAAGACTTTCTCATACACACCTACTTTTATTCTTTTTAAAGTAGATAGACTAGGAATAATAATAAGAGCCTATCACCAAACTGTATTAGTTGCCAAATTAGGTGTTTCTAGTAATCTATTAAATAATAAAATTAATGGAAATAGTCTTGATGAATTTTTTTCTTCAAAATATGATAGTGATCAATTTGAGGTTGTTGAAAATAACAAAAAAATAATGGTCTTTGCACTATGCGATTGGAATCATTCTACTTCTATGAAAAATGATAAATCCATGAAAAAGGTTCTTAAAAATTCATTCAGAAGGTTAAACGACTCTCATAGAAAACTCTCAGAAAGACATATTTTAATATTTAAAAATAATAGATATTCAAAAAAATGGAAAAATAAAATACGAGAATCTTTTAATGTTGTTTCTTCACTAAACAACAATAATCCAACAAATAAATTTCTTTATTATATTCTTACTCACAAAATTTATGGACCTTTTTTTCAAAAAATAGCAAGAGCTTTTAACTTATTGTTTGATTAATAATTTTTTTTGAATTCTTTTACTAATTCTTTTAAATGACTTATTTCGATGTATGGCTTTTTTGGTTTTCTTTCTTTGTAATTGTTATTTATATAATAACACTTACAATTAACTGTCTGACCTGCTTGTATATCTCTCCACCTGTCACCAACTACAATACTTTCATTCAGTTTTATATTTAATTTTTGTGCTGCATTAATCAACATTCCAGGTTTTGGTTTTCTACACTCACATTCATCCAGGTCATCGTGATAACAGGCCTCTATTAAATCAATTGCATAATTTTTTAGCAAAAAATTATGCATTTTTTTTACTTCTTTTTTTATTATGAGATCTAATTTAACATCAGGTTGATTCGTAAATACACAAACCTTGAATCCTTTTTTTTTAAAAAAAATCAAACTCTCTTTTATTCCATCAATTATTTTAAAGTCTTCAAATTTTTTTGGAGCATAAGGTTTCCCAGATTTAATTATAGCTCTATTAATTACTCCGTCTCTATCCAAAAAAATGCAAGTCATAGTTATATCTTATTGATAAAAATCATGAATTTTTTTAACAACATAGCTTAAGTGTTTTTTTTCTAGAAATTGATGAACTGGAAGTGTTAGTAAATTAGCTGCCTGGTATTCAGCAGTTTTAAACATACCTTTCTTATAACCCAGACTAAAACTAGCTTTTTGTAAATGTAAAGGCTTAGGATAATGGATTTTAACCTCAATTCCATTTGATTCTAAATATAGTTTTAGTTGATTTCTCTTTTTGCATAAAATCATGTAGAGTGCATATGTTTCACAATAATTTCTAGGTCTTTCTGGTAAAGTAATAAATGTTTTTAGGAATTCTGAACTTAGAAACTTATCATAAAACATTGCATTTCTATGTCTTTTTTTTATTACAGTATTAAGTTTTTTTAAATTTTCTATTGCAACAATAGCTTGAAGTGGTTGCATTCTAATATTTACACCCCAAAATTCAATATTATCTCTATCAATCATTCCATGATTTCTATATTTTTTCATCCAATTATAGATTTTTAAATTATTTGTAACTACAGCACCACCGTCACCCATAACATTCAATGATTTAAGTGGGTGCATACTAAAAGCATTAACTTGCCCAAAGGTACCTGGAGATTTCTTTTTTATATTTGCACCTATTCCCATACAAGCATCTTCTACAACCTTTAAATTATATTTATTAGCTAGTTTCATGATAACTGACATGTCTGGTGATCCTCCGCCCCAATGGACAGGTAATATTACTTTTGTTTTTTTTGTAATCTTTTCTTCTATTTTATAAACGTCGATTTGATACCTACTATCACAATCACAAAAAACAGGTTTAGCTCCCACAGCAACAATTGCTCCTGCTGTAGCATAAAAGGAATTGCATACAGTAATAACCTCATCACCCTCACCTATTCCTAAAGATTTTAGACTCAAAATTAGGGCATCTGTACCATTGTTTGTTGCTATACAGTATTTTACGCCAACATAATTTGAAAAAGTTTTTTCAAATTTATCTATATAACTCCCAAGTGTAAAATCAGATGATTTTATTAATTTTTTCCATTCTCTAATAATCTTAGATGGATACTTAAATTCTTGAGGTAGATAATTATAGTTTATGATCATTATTTTTTTATTTTATAATTAAATAAATTCAATACAAGGCTTTATCAACTTATTTAAATTAATTTTTATGTGTTTAAAAAAATCAAAAAAATTGTTATTAAAGTATATGATTTTAAATATTGACGACATAATTTACGGTGAAGGATATAAACTACATAATGGTTTGAATGAAAGTGAAACACAAAAGTTAAAAAACTATATAGAAAAAAAATATTATAAACGAATTAAAGTTTTATCTAAAAATCACCTGAAAAGTTTTTTAAAATTTGGAATTTCAAAATATCATTTGAATTCTAATTTAATTGATCACGAAAAAGCTTGGCCCCGAAATACTCGTTTATTTGATGAGGAAGGTATTGAATTAATAAAACAAACAAATTTTTTTTATACTTTAAAACAAACTTTTAAAGAAATAGAGATTACAAACGAAATACATAATAAAGAACCAGAAATTGTTTGGCGATTGGTAAGACCTAACTGTGAGAATGATGTTGGTCCCTTACATACTGATAAATGGTTTTGGAATATTAATAATTGGGCAATACCTAAAAATAAGACTTGTATAAAAATATGGATTATGCTCGGCGGTGAATCTAAAAAATGTGGTTTACGTGTAGTTCCAAAATCACAGAAAAATGAAACATGGGAATATAAAATAGTCAAAAAAGATGGTATTATAAAACCCTTGTTTGATGAGAAGAAATATGATTTGAATATTGATCTTCTAGAAACTAAACCAGGAAATGCAGTAATATTTTCTTATGATCTACTTCATGGTGGTATTGTAACAAGAGGTGATGAGTGCAGATTGAGTTTGGAGTTTACCCTTTTTGTACACAAAGATTTATCGTGAAGAATCAATTAATAAATAGAATTAATAAGAATTATGTAAAAAAAGGTTATTGTGTTGTAGATCTTGTAAATACTAAAACACTAAAAAAATTACGCTCCTCACTAGAAAATGAAATTTCAATGCTAGTAAAAAGTAATAAAAAAGTTGATCTTAAAAATTATCATAAAATTATTGATGATAAAATACACGAAAAGGTACAGTGGCATTTATGTAATTACTTTAGAAAAAAAAAATTTTGTCATACAATTGCATCAGAACAAATAGATTTGTTAAGGCAAATTATTGGAACTGATCTTTTAGTTCAAAGAGATCCATTTTTGAGAATTGCACGACCTGGCAAAGAAACTGACAACATTGGTTTTCATAGAGATACTGTATATGGTCAAAGCCCTTATGAGATATCAATATTAATCACATTGGTTGACCTTAACCCCAAAGAATGTTTAAAATATTTACCATACTCGCACTTAAAGTCTGACAGAAAGTTTAAATTCTTGGAATTAGAAACCTCATCAGTTCAAAAGGGATCAAAAAAACACAAACTTGGATTTCCATATTCTCCCAAAATTCCAAAAATTAAATCAACAGACTTTAATTCACCATCATTGAAATTTGGTCAGGCTATAATTTTTTCTCCATCAATTGTTCATGGACAAAAAATTAATCAAGGTAAAAGTACAAGATTTTCATTTGATTTCAGAGTTGTAAACAAATTTGCACCTATAAACATTCAAACTAAAACTAATAGAGGGTATGAAACCCTAACAGAATCAGGTATACAAATTGTAGCAGAAAAATTTTTAAGAATTAATAAATAATCTAGGGATTAATCTTAAACTTTAAACACATCTTCAAATAACTAAGTAATACCCTTAAAGACATTCTATCAGCAATTTCCGTTGTTTTGTGAATCCTAAAGGGTGTCCAAAGGAGAATTTTAAAGATTATAACTAAAAATTTATTACCTTTTTTTTTAATTTGTTTTACCATTTTTATCAAATTCTGTTGTTTGAAAAATTGAATTTCAAAAATCAATAGAAATCTCTTTAATAAAAAGTAAGGAATAAAGGAAATAATACATTGTAAAAAATACACTATAATCATGAAATAGCCTACATTGTATGACAGGTAAAACTGTTGCATTTTTTTTAACTCTTTAATGTGGTATTTTCGGTTAAGATAACTGATATGATCATCTAATTTGATAATACTGTCAGGGCATGATAATCTTGTTAAAACAGAATCAACAATATCTCTTGCTTTTTTTTCAACATTTGAAAAGTTTTTAGAAAATTTTAAGTTACCTCTAAGCCTTATTGGGTACTTGATAAACTGACGGTGTAGCAAACAAGTGTGTCTTTCAGCATAGCGAGCCACTTTTGTTATACTTGGATTTCCTGATGTTGATGCGTGTCTTGCATCGCCAAAACTTAAAGATTCAAGACTGCACATAAAGACTTCTTCACTATCTTGAGAAATGTGAATTTTTTCAACAGATTCAAACATTAATGTTAAATAATTCTCATCTAATGTACCATAAAATTCCTTATACAAATTTTGGTCATTTGGTAACTTAAAACAAACTGGATGTAGATGGAACCCATGAGCAATAACGTTATTTTTATCAACTCTAAAAAAAATCATTGAAGGAGTGGTGGTGAACTTCTTTTCTTCCCAAAATGACGGTGCATGGAAGGGATGTAAATTTTCAAAAGTAAGTTCAACCAATTTATTGGAATTAATTTTTACAATGTGTTTATCGTATTGAAACCTTTTTGACTTTATTTTCTTTATCATATTTTCTAAAATTGTTTGTGGACCAAGAGATACAACTGCTTTTTTACCATTCTTCATTCTTTTAAAAGAATTATAGAGTGTTCCATCTGAGCATAAAACATCTGCATAGAATGGAAAAAAATATTCAAAGCCATCTCTTTTAGCAAGATTTATCGAGAGTGATTGTAATGAACTAATTAAATTGTATTTATTTTTATTTTTATTAATATTAATTGCATGAAATATAATATTATATTTTTTTTTTAAAAAAATTATTATCGATTTATTCGTGAAATATTCTAAATCTTTTTTGTCTGTAACTATTAAATATCTAGTTTTTTTTGACTCTTTTTCAATTTTAGGAATGTTTGAGGGAGAAAAGTGCATTGGTAATGTAATACTACAAAAAATGTCAATGTAATGTTTTCCCCAAACATTAGCTGCAAAAAAAACTTTCACTCTACTTTATACTTTTCAGGATTAAGAATAATTTTAGAATTTTATTCTATTTAAAGGATGGTGGCAATTCAAATTTACATTCAAGCGTTTTTAATTTTTTAAAAATCCTATTCGCTATTTCAGGAATTAAACCAATGTAAACCAAATTCTTATTTGTTAAACTTTGTGGCGACTTAATTATTCTATTCATATGATGTTTCCCAATTCGATGATTATCTTCATCAACAAAGAACTCTACATTTTCACCTATCTCATGGGCTAACCATGTTGATGCTACTGATGAACCAAATAGACCAAACTCTTTTTTTTTGAGGGATAAAGACTTACCCTTTATAACTACACTTTTTAACCAGTCAATTTGCATATTTATTTTTTTTGAATCATGGGTAGGAATATTTTTAGAATTTTTATTTTTCCTGAAATTTTGACCTTTGACCGCTAGTAAGGAAATTTCTTTCGTGATCCAATTATTTGTTACTCTTTGTACTCTAAACCCTACTTTTTCCAACATATTTTTTAATGTAGAAGGTTCAAAATGAGTCAGGTGATCAGCAACCAATATTTCAAACGGATTTTTTCTGGTATCATTTACTTGAATAAATAAGAAACCATTTACATCTAAGAGGTCATAAGCAAAAGTCAAATCTTCATATGGATTAACAAAATGTTCAAGAGAATGAATCATAGAAATCATATCAAATTTTTTCGTTTTTAATTTTTCTTGCGAAGTGAAAAGATTATTAAAGTTTTTAATATTTTTTAAATAATTGATATTTTTATTATTTAAATCGAATCCGTTTAAATCTTTACAAATCTTTGAGGCTGCTTGTAACATTGCCCCTCTTCCACAACCGTAATCCAACCAAGAAAATATTTTTTTTTTCTCAAAAGTCTCTGAAAGTTTTTCAACTAACATTTCACATCTAGGTTTTAATGAAGAAGTTTCAGGATCTATAACTAATTGGTCATAAAATCCTTCTGCAGTAAATGTTTCATATTTGCTATAGATCTCTTTGATTTCATCCAGCCATTTCTCGTCGGATATCTTTTGAACACCTCCACATTTGTTGCATACAAATAGTCTTCCTCCGTGTTTAAATGGTTTAGAATCTGATGTTACTCTTGATAAAAGGTTAAAATCTTTAAACTCTTTTAAATATCCTTTGATACAAATTTTACACTTTAAAGAATTAAGCTTCATATTCTTTAGGTTAAGAGTGAAGTGTAAATGTGTCTTTTTCCTGATTTAAATCATGCTCATACTTTTTAACCCAATCAATCATTTTTTGTATACCTTCTTTAAGAGAAATTTTTGGTTTCCATTTTAATTCTTCTTTTATTTTCGAACTATCAAGCCAATATTGTGAATCTTCACCAACTCTACCTGGAACTTCTTCGCAAAATTCATTTAGTTTAATATCTAATTCTTCACTTATAATCTCAATAATTTCTTTTATAGATACTGGATTTTCTGGCCCTGCATTGTAAGTATCACCCATTTTTCCATTAATTAGTACAGAATGAGTGGCTGTTGATAAATCGTCAACATAAAGGTATGATTTTTTAACAGAACCACCGCCTTGTAAAGGAAACTTTTTTTTAGTTAATGCAGCTAATATAGCTTTGGGAATCACCCTCCATACTTGTTGTCCAGGACCATAAGCATTTGAAGGTCTTATTATATTCATTGGTAATTGCTTAACAGAATACATAGATTCGAGATGTAAATCTGCTGACATTTTAGAAATGGCATATGGACTGGATGGCAAAAGTGGCGAATTTTCTTTAGCAGGAGAGTCAACTGAACCATATAATTCTGAAGTACCAATTTGTAAAAATTTTTTTAAATATGGTTTATTAAGTAAAAACTCACATATTCTCGAAACTGATACTAGATTAGTTTCATAATATTTGGCTGAATCCTCCCAAGAAGTTGCATAAGCTAGTGCAGCATAATTTATTATATAATCAGGTTTTTCTTCATCAAAAAGTTTCTCTAATCTGTCCCGTTCAAATAATATATGTATTTGTTGATAGTCATATTTTTCATTGTTTTTACCAATATCCAAAGAATAATGTCCTCCTCTGTAAATATTTCTACCGATTGCAATTACTTTTTTTGTATCTGGTTGTTCCAAGAGATATTTTGCATAGTGATTTGCAAAAACACCAGCTCCACCTAATAATACATACTTAAACAAAATCGCTACCTATGAAATTAAAAGTAAATCTTATTTTAGTTTTTGTCTCAGTTAATGCAAATGAATAAAAAGTTTTTTAACTAAAATAAAAAACTTAATTCTGAAAATTTTAAAAATTATTTATCTTAGTTAAGATTTTTACAAATAATCTATCTTTTCTATTTAGTTTTCTATATAGACTATCTTTGATAGAATTTACCGATCTAATTAATTTATTATTATTTGTTATTTTTCTCAAACTTTTTTTCTTAATCGAATCATTAAAAATTTGAGCTTGATTCCATGGAGCTTTTGGCCAATGTGCAGTATTTCCAGCATATCTAGGTGTTAATATGTAGTTAAATGCTCTTGAAATTGTAACCTCACATGCAACCCTAAATTTTTTACTCTTTACTTTCGGTGGAACCCCTCTATGAAAAACCTCTGAATTTTTGAATAAAACCCAACTTCCAGGTGCGCTAGAAATAAATTTTTTTTTTGAATTATTATAGTTTATTTCTAGTGTGCCATTTTTATCATTTAAAGGATTAAAATAAAGCATAATTTTAAAAATTTCATGTGGCATACCATCTGTATGCCACCCATACATATGTTGTGGCTTAGCTTTTGAATCAGTTGTCCAAATTCGAACCATTAGCACTTTCCATGGGGAACCTAGTTGTGATGCTACATTTAATTTAATTCTTTCAAAAATAGAGTTAAGTATTTCAAAGAAGTAGATATTAAGTTCATAGAAACATGAATCTTTTTTATAACTTTTCGCAATTCCAATATTTTCAAAATCAGTATAATTAAAATTAAAATCTGGAAGATTTGAAAAATCTACTTGTTTTGATTTTTTAATAACTTTAATAAAAGAATTTACCTCAGAATTTTTAAGACTATTTTGATAAAAACCTTTTTTTTCCAGGTCAAGACATTCTCTGTCGGGAAAGGTATTTAAATAATGTGATAAAATCTCGATGTTATACTTCTCCCAAAAAGACTGAAAGTCAAATTGATTTCTATCAAATTCACTTGGTTTAATAGAAAAATTAATCATTATTCAAGTAACAATAGAATTTTTTTTTTTTATCCAAAAATGGAATATAATCTTCCATTATTTTAGAAAAAAAATTATTAGTAATATTTTTTTTTAAATATTTTGAAGTTTCAGTTTTTCCTTCAAAGAGACATTTGATAGAAATAACGCAAAAAAAATCTCTAACTTTCTTCATTTTTAAAAAATCTATAAAAAGGTTTTCAAATTGATTATCAATGAAAAATAATTTACTTTTCTTTAAATCAATTTTATCAAAATCTTTTATTTTAACTACTTCACACCACATCGGATAATTAACTTTTTGACTACCAAAATAAACAAAAGTTTTATTAAACTTAGAATAGTAATTATCGTTAAAAAAAAGTTTATATTCTTTATCACTTAAAAATAAATCTTTATTAATATCTTTTATTTTCAATGACCATTTAAAAGCTTCATAAATATCGTTCATTTTTAATAAATTTCTTACTATTAATTTTAAAACTAATTGATTGGAATTCTGTATCTCATGAGCAATATATAAATGATATAACGCATTTGAATTATTATTTATGTTTTCAAGATTCTTTGCTAAGTTAATTCTATAAGAAATATTCATTCTATCTTCTTGGCTTTTTCGATAAAAAAATAAAATATTAGATATGTATTTTTTATTTTTTCTGCTTTTTTTTAACTTGTTAAAAAATAGTTTAAAATTTTCAGGAAAATTTAATAATATTTGTAATGAATTTTTTAAATTTAAAAAAAATTGGAAAAATTTATTTAACAAATTTGATTTCATTGTTCAATCGGGTAAAAAGATAACTCAAGATTTTTCCTAAAGAGTGAAAAAAAATCCACTTTTTTTTTTAAATTTAAATCAATTAGCAGTAAATCCGAAATAATTGAATTATGGTTATTTTTAAACAAATGAAACCATTTTTCAGGCTCAATATTATAAAATTCTTTAATATATTTTCTACTAAAACCTAAAGCGAATCTGAGAGCCTTTCTATTCACCTTTTTGTTACTTTTCTTGTATTGTACACTATGAAAAGAAAAGGGACCATCATAAAAACAGTAGAGTCTATTTCTTCTAAAATCCGAGACTTTTTCTAATTTAAAATCTAATTTTTCCATCAAATGTTTTTTTTCTAAATATTTCTTACTTGAATGCCATATGTCATTCCACTTTAAAAAATTTTTAATCTTTTCATCTTTTGTTTCACCAATTGAATACATTGAAGTACCCGGAGAATTATCAAATTCATCCTCAATATAAATTAAAAAAGTAAGCACCCATAAGGGATCATGAAAATAATGTGTATGTGGGATAAAGTCCAAGGGATTTGATTTATTACAATTTTCCATCGCATAACCTGTGCCAAAGTCCATTTGCCTTTTAATACCTTTAACTATGATAAAATTATAGAATTTTTTAATAAGAATATTTGACAGTTTGTGTACATCATTTAATATAAAATTTGTCCAAAATTCTTTTTGTTTTCTTTCTAAAGATTTAATTTCTTTTGAAAAAAGAAATAAATTATTTCCAACAGAATCATCGCTAAAATTTTTTCTCGGCCAATTTTTTCTTATTTCATTTAAGAAACCTTCATCAAAAATGTTATCACAGATTATGTGAGGATAAGGATTAAGATCAATATTTTTATTATGGATAATATCGTAATTTATTCTCATAAATGAAATAAGTAAAATTTATTAAAATTACAAAACATATATCTAAAATCAAAATTAAACAACAAATAATTTTATTTGAAGAATAAGATATAGGACAAGTTATTTAATCTTAGATTCTCCTAAAAATCTAGTTATTTTAGATCTAATCATTGTTATTTAAATATTGATTTTTTTAAAAAAACCTTATATTTTTATATTGTTTATAGATTTATTAACTAAGATGGTAACTAAGAAAAAAAATTGTGTTTTAATTGTTAAAACTTCCTATGATTTTATGCCATTAGGCATAGGTTACCTACTATCTATGCTTGAGAAAAATAATATAGAATTTGATTTTTGGGATATGCTAAGGCCTGCAAAGCCAAATAAATATTATCTTGATAATGTTAGAAATGACAAATATAAAATCATCTGCACCGGTGGTTTTGTCTTTAATCTGAATGATTTTATTAAATTAACAAAAAAATGTAAAAAAATTAATCCAAGTGTTCCCATTATCTTGGGAGGTAATATAACCAGAAACATGAAACCTGAGAGAATTTTCCAGTACATCAATGTAGATTACATCTATTTTGGTGAAGTTGAAGCCAGTTTTGTGCAATTTCTCAATAGTTTTTTCTTAAAAAAAAATATTAGTGATATTCCTGGTATTTGTTATTTAGATAAGAAAACTGGTAAATTAATTAGAAATTCCCAATCAAGAGTTAATCTTGCAGAAGTTGATGTGATGCCTTCATATCATCTTTTGGATGTGGACTATTATTTAACAACAAATATTCATCATAGGTTTCATAAGATTGGCAAAGTTATGCCAATGTTAACCGGGAGAGGATGTACTGGTGGATGTAGTTTTTGTTCGCCTACGGTTGGAAAGTTTATAGCTCCCTCGGTTAGAAATACAATTAGTGAAATAAAATATCTAAACAGAAATTATAAGTTTGACGGATTCCATTTCATTACTGAAATTTTTTTTCAATTTCCCTATGAAGTTGAAGAATTTTGTTCAGAATATAAAAAACTTGATATACAAAAGCCGTGGTTTTGTTGCGTTTCACCGCATATGTCACATGAAGTTTATCCAATTATGAAAGATGCTGGATGTGTTGGTTTTAATATGGGTTTAGAAAGTGGTTCAGACAAAATTTTAGCAAAAACTAAGATAGGTTGTACAGTTAAACGTTTTGAAATGCTTTACAAAGAAGCCAAAAAACATAACTTGTTCGTTGATGTAAGTTTTATGGTTGCTAATGAAAATGAAACTCAAGAAGACATGAGAGCCACATTTGATACGTTAATAAGAAATAAAATGCAAATGGAGATGTTTGGTATTACTACAGCTTACCCAGGAACTTCTATTTACTCAAAAGCAGTAAAAAAAGGTTTAGTAAAAAATGAATTAAAATACTTGAAATCTGTTCTTAGTTCAAGATATTGGAAGATATATAATATTAATGAATTCGATTATATGAATATTAGCGGAATTCCCAATGAAAAACTTTTTCCAGTTATAATGAAGGAAGTAAGGAGATATTTCACTTATCTTAAAAACAACTTCACTGTAAAAAATCAAAAAATATTAGATGATGGTAATTCTAAAATATACGATATATCTAATTATAAAAATAAATCATGTAATTTGAAGTTAACTGCAAAATGCTCTGACTGTGGAAGTAATATCGAAACTTATTTTGACCCGGCAATGATAAACTACAAAGGCATTATTGAATATAATGAAATATGTAAAAAATGTTTTACAAGAAACTTTTTTGATATTCCCTCAATTCCAAGTTTTAAAAGTCATTTGAATAAGTTGAGGCAAAGAATTAAAATTTCAAAAAAAATTCTCTTAGTGGGCCGAGGAAAAATTGC
>MDTB01172521.1_pt1 | contig 23639 bp, 24 predicted proteins | sample 811161 | NCBI WGS metagenome assembly MDTB01 (sample SAMN05326650, study PRJNA326480) | marine metagenome | isolation source: seawater | place: Mediterranean Sea | collected 2009
CTTCAGATAGATGAGCGCGAGGACCGAGAGAATAGGGTGTTTAGATAGCTTCGTCAATCAGTTTGAGGACCCACTCCACTAACTTAGTCCAACCCCCAGCTATTAAATACAAAACTAGATTCTCTCCTTGGATTTAGTCATGAAAGACTTTATTAGGTCCTGTCTGTCTATCTATTAATACATTTAAACCCCAAGCCATTACTTAAGGGTCCGCTCCCATGAAACCCTATACTTAGGTCAGTTTCTAAGATTTAATTGCTTTTTAAAGGTGAAAACAGGCAACCTTCCATTCGGATTTATATTACTTTTGTTCCTCCATGATTTTTCGAATATCTGGATCATTCTTAAGTCTTTCAGAGGCATGTTTTAAAGCCCAATTACCATCGTTTCTTACAGCAAAAATAACGAGCTCTTTATTATCTTTTAATCTTTCTGAGGCGTAATCCAACGGTTGACTACCGACAACGCCCGCTTTGCGTCTCAAGACTGCGAGCATAATTTCAGGGTCATCTACAACCCTTCCGTATCTTCCTTCTTGATCGCCCATCCACTGCAAATCTAAAGGCAGACATTTAGAAGGAAGGTTTTCAATTCTTTCTAAGACCTTATTTTTGATTTCTGAGAGAACATCAGGATCGCTCTATAGTTAAATGTATTTTTTTCATTCGGTTAGGTCTGGCTTAAAAGACATTTATGATAATTATTTTACTAATAGAGATTGGTGATAGAATAACTTCGATTCAAGGGCCTATAGCTCAGTTGGTTAGAGCAGTGGACTCATAATCCATTGGTCCCAGGTTCGAGTCCTGGTGGGCCCACCAAAGGATGAGGTGCTTAGGAAGTCTCGTCGAGGAAACTCTTCAGATGATCCGAACGCGCAGGGTGGCGAAGCTTACGCAAAGCTTTTGCTTCTATCTGACGAATTCGTTCACGCGTAACGTCGAATTGCTTCCCTACTTCTTCGAGCGTGTGATCTGTATTCATATCAATACCAAAGCGCATTCGAAGCACTTTGGCCTCTCTAGCAGTCAAGCCTGATAAGATTCCTCGCGTTGCCTCTCGTAATCCTTCATCAGTAGCAGTATCCATTGGTGAACCCACAAAGGAACTCTCACCAAGACTAGAGTTAGAATCTAGAAAATCACCCAATTGGGTATCATCGTCATCCCCAACCGGGGTCTCCATCGAGATAGGATCTTTAGCAATTTTCAGAACCTTCCGAACTTTGTCTTCAGGCATATCCATCCTCTCACCCAACTCTTCCGGACTTGGCTCTCTCCCCATTTCCTGTAACATCTGTCGCGAAATGCGTGAAAGTTTATTAATGGTTTCAATCATATGCACAGGAATTCTAATTGTGCGCGCCTGATCAGCAATGGAACGCGTTATGGCTTGCCTAATCCACCAAGTCGCGTAAGTTGAAAATTTGTAGCCTCGCCTATACTCAAATTTATCGACCGCTTTCATCAAGCCGATATTTCCTTCCTGAATAAGATCCAGAAACTGCAAACCCCGATTGGTGTATTTCTTCGCTATAGAAATGACAAGACGCAGATTAGCCTCGACCATGTCTTTTTTTGCTCGTCTTGCTTTAGCCTCACCAATTGATATTTTTCGATGTATTTCTTTAATTTCACTGACGTCTAGTCCGCATTCCTCAGAAACCTGTCGGATACGTTTTTGAGCTCTAACAATTTCGTCTTCGAATTTACCGAGCCCCAGAAATCCACCCTTTAACTGTTTTTGAACCCAATTAGTATCGGTCTCGGCACCTAAAAATTTCTCCAAAAATATTTTACGTGGCATTTTTCCTCGGCGAACACATGTATTTATAATGTGTCGCTCTTGTTGCCGCACCTTAGCATAGACTTGCTTGGGCATTTCAATCATAGCGTCATAATGTTTGGGTACAAACTTGAAAAACTGGAAAGAGTTCCCAAGAGATTCCAACTCCCCAACAACAGTTTTCCCGCTTCGACCATTATTTTTAATTGCTTTTCTTGTTTTTTTAAGCTGTTTGTTCAGAGCCTCAAAACGTTCCGATGCCAGTTCTGGATCCGGACCCTTTTCTTCTTCTGCTTCCTGGGCATCCTCATCGTCATTCTTAGTTTCTCCAGGAACAATCTGGGCTGCTGGCGTAACATGATCAGCTGGGTCCAAAAAACCAATCAGGATATCTAGCAGCTTACCCTCTTCTTCAAAGCTCGCTTCATAGTGTTCAAGGGCATATTCTACCGTCCCCGGGAATTGGCCTGCTGCATTCAGAACGTCGCGAATACCTTCTTCAATTCGCTTAGCAATAACAATTTCACCTTCCCTAGTTAAAAGCTCCACTGTCCCCATCTCTCGCATATACATGCGGACTGGATCTGTGGTTCTTCCAGCTTCACTTTCCACGGCAACAAGAACGGCTGCTGCTTCTTCCGCTGCTAGCTCGTCGGTGGAATCCGCATCGTTAACTAACAAATCATCACTGGACGGGGCTTTCTCATGGACTGTGATGCCCATGTCATTAATCATCCCTATAATGTCTTCGATTTGCTCAAGGTCAGAAATATCATCAGGTAAATGGTCATTCACCTCTGCGTAAGTTAAGTACCCTTGCTCCCGCCCCTTACTGATTAGATCTTTCAGACGTGATTCCTGCTGCGCCAATCCAGTAGCCATACCCCTCTGTAACCCCTCTTAAACAACTGCGCCAATCGAGCCGATCATTATAGCGACTGGACACCAATCATTCCATAGGACGATTGCAGTCCAGTTCCAAGGCCATGCAGGTATGCAGGGTTTGTTCAGACTCACACATCCTTCACCCCATGCCTATAATGGTATCTAAGAATAAGCTCCCTCTCCTCATGAGACAATGCGCTGATTGGTTTCTGTAAAAGACCCTCAATATTGGTTTTCTTCAACTCGTCTTCGAGGCGACTTAGCTGCAATCTCACAATTCCTTTGAATTCATCAGCGAACTGAGATACATCCAAGAGTTGTTCTTTGTTCGCCAATTGCTGAAGCCGAGAAGAAATTGGTTTACCATTAAAGTGATCAAAGATCACATTGAGACTTAAATTGTCCTGTTCGAAAATAAAATCTATAAGCTCAACCAATAAGGAGAGTTTCTCATCAGTTCTGAAAATTGAATACTCTTCTAATTTAAATAAGTCAGCCAATTCAGGCTGTTTAAGCAACATACTGATAGCCTGATCTATCTGACTACTAATTTCAGATTTTTGAGCATCATTCTTACCTAACGCAAGCGCAGATTTCTTGGAGGCGGGCATAATCGGTCCTGCCTTACTGGACTTACGCCTCTCGTAAAAAGCAGAAGCGGAAAGAAGCGTATCAGAGGACAGCCCCACTCTTTTGGATAAATTGTCAACCATCAATTGCTTAAAAACGCCGTCTGGAATCTGATCAACAAGAGGCATGGCCAACTTACTTAGTGAGGCCTTTCCTTCAGGGGTTGTAGTGTCTAGCTCCAATTCTAAATGGCTATAAAAAAATTCGGTAAATGAAGTACATTCATGTAATCTTTGTTCAAAGCTACTCTTGCCCTCTTTACGGACTAGGGAATCAGGGTCCTCCCCATCAGGAAGGAACAAGAAGGCGACAGTTCTTCCATCCTGAAGGAAAGGCAGAACCGAGTTTAGGGCTTTCCACGCCGCTTTGCGGCCCGCATCATCACCGTCAAAACAAAACACAATTCTCGATATAACTCTAAACAAACGCTCTATATGTGTTTCGGTAGTTGCTGTTCCAAGAGTTGCAACAGCATAGGTAATACCATTTTGAGCCAAGGCCAGGACATCCATATAGCCCTCTACAACTATGACTTGGGTAAGGTGGGGACTGCTGCGCCTTGCTTCGTAGAGACCATATAGCTCTCTTCCTTTATGAAAAACAGGCGTTTCTGGAGAGTTCAAATACTTTGGTTTTCCATCTCCAACGACTCGACCACCAAAACCAATCACGTTGCCCCTTAAGTCCTTGATCGGAAACATTATCCGATCCCGAAAACGGTCATAAGCATGATCACCATCATCACGCTCTATCAACATTCCTGACTTATTTAGGAAGATATTATCAAAGTTCATCCTAACCAAATAAGTTTGCAGGCTATCCCACTTAGCTATTGAATAACCCAGGTCAAAATCTCTGGCTATCTCTCCTGATAATCCTCTTCCCTTAAGATAAGCGACGGCGCGCCCCCGACTCGGATGCGTTCTTAATTGCTCTTTGTAAAACTTGGAAGCTTGCTCAAGAATCTCAAAGATAACGCGGCGTTCATTATTTTTCTGCTCCGAAAAACCGTCATCTCGTTGCGGGAGTTTCATACCAACTCTTTCTGCTAGCATCTCTAAAGCAGGTATAAATTCCATCTTCTGATGTTCCTGTAAAAACTTCAAAGCGCTACCATGCGCACCGCATCCAAAACAATGGTAGAAACCCTTGTCCTGACTAACAGTAAAGGACGGTGATTTTTCGTTATGGAAAGGACATAAACCTTGATAGTTTTTGCCTGTTTTTTTAAGCGCAACGCTACCTTCGATAATTTCTACAATATCGTTTCGCGTTAATACTTCCTCAATGAAATCCTGGGGAATCACACCATTACGTTTCTCTATCTTGGAAGATCGAGAATGACATCCACCCTTTCACAGTGCAAGATAAGAACAAGCGAGGCCAAAACTTTTTGTGGACTAGCTTAACTTGACTCTGACAAGATCACCTGCAATGGACATATCGATGCGCCCTTGGCCTCTACCCTTGAGTTCTTTCATTACCTTACCCATATCGGCCATAGATGAGGCGTCGGTACTCAATACGCAGATATCAACTAGTTCTGCGATCTCGGCATCGTTAAGTGGTTGTGGAGTAAATTCAGAAATTAGGTCTAATTCAAACTGTTCTTGATCTGCAAGGTCATTACGACCGGCATTCAAATACTGAGACAGGGAATCCTTTCTCTGCTTAGTCATCTTGTTCAAAATTCCAACGACTCGAATATCATCGAGTTCGACACGCTCATCGACCTCTACCTTTTTTAACTCAGACGATATAAGTCGTAGCACTCCCAGCCTGCGCTTATTTCGCGAACGCATAGCCGATTTTGTCTCATCTACAATGTTTAGTTTTATATTAGAGGTCAAATTTTTTTCGTCTTCGGGAGGAGAGGCTAGTACAAACGTTCCATCCGACGAGATTCTCGCTGCACCTTCTTTGCATGCCGTTTCACTGCCGCTGCCGCTTTGCGCTTTCGCACAGATGTCGGCTTTTCGTAAAATTCTCGTTTACGAACTTCAGCCAGGACACCAGCTTTCTCACACGACCGCTTAAATCGCCGAAGAGCGACATCAAAGGGCTCATTTTCTTTAACTTTAACGTACGGCATTGATTGATTCCCTGGTTGAGGCCGGGCATTCTAGCTACAATTTTTCTGCTTTGCAAAGTCTAGTTTATGGTCAAACGTGGAAGAATATATAAAAATGTTGGACTTCTTAGGAGAAGGTTAAAGAAAACTCGGTATGAAAGTAATAGGTATTGAAACATCTTGCGACGAGACTGGCGTAGCGATTTATGATTCTGATAAGGGTTTAATAGCGGACCTATTGTATAGTCAAATCCAGTTACACAAGGAATTCGGCGGAGTTGTACCTGAAATAGCGTCTCGAGATCACATAAGGAAAACTATCCCGATGATCCACGAGGCATTGGCTAAAGCTAATTGCTCTGCCAAAAATATAGATGGCATCGCATACACAGCCGGGCCTGGTTTAATCGGCGCCTTGCTTGTTGGCTCCAGTATTGCCAAGTCTTTGGCTCTTGCATGGGGAGTTCCCGCCTTAGGAATTCACCATATGGAAGGCCATTTATTGGCAGCCAATTTAAGTAGTAAGCCACCCTCCCATCCGTTCGTGGCATTACTTGTATCGGGAGGACATACACAACTGATGAGGTGCGAGAACTATGGTAATTATGAAATGCTCGGCGAGTCTGTTGACGATGCTGCAGGTGAGGCATTTGATAAGGTTGCCAAGATGCTTGGTCTTGGTTATCCCGGTGGACCAGAGATTGCTAAGGCAGCAAGAAAAGGAGACCATAACCGTTTTACTTTCCCTAGACCAATGACGAACAAACCGGGGCTAAATTTCAGCTTCAGCGGTCTAAAAACATTCGTTCTTAATACCATTAATGATCTAGACCATCTTGACCAACAAGATATTGCTGATGTTGCCTGTGCTTTTGAGGATGCTGTTGTCGATACAATTCGGATAAAATGCGAACGAGCCATGGAGCAAACAGGTTTAGACAGTCTTGTTATTGCTGGGGGCGTCAGCGCAAACCAACATTTAAGAAAAATATTAGGGACAATGACTAACAGAAGTGGCTACAAACTTTATTACCCAGAGACCAACCTTTGCACAGATAATGGTGCGATGATCGCATATGCCGGTTATCAGCGGTTGGTTGCCGGGCAAACAGAAACTCTTGAGATAAAGGTTCGTCCTCGCTGGCCACTGAATGAGCTGGAGACTATGTGAAAGACAATTTGTCAATTGAGGGACTAAAAGTAGATACGACCATTGGAGTTTATGAATGGGAACGAGAGGTGAAACAAAGTGTCATTATTGATCTTGTGCTTGAGATAAAAAACACAAACTCTGCTTTTAAGGATTCAATAGAGTTTGCGGTAGACTATACGGCAGTTAGCGAAGTGGTTTCAAATCTTGTCCGAAGCAGCTCTTACCTACTGATCGAATCTCTTGCGGAGGCCATAGTAAGACAGATCCTTAAAGAATTTCCGATAAGGAAAGTTCGTCTAAAACTAAGTAAACCAAGTGCAATCCAAAAAGCTGCAAATGTGAGTGTACATATTGAACGATCGAACGATAATTTAAGTACCCACGGGGGCTAAAAGTAAATGGGAAGCAGCACTAGGGAGTATCTTGGCTTACACGTTCTGTGGTTGATAAACGCGGATTTGGTGGGAAGAAAGCAATTCACTCGAGTTAAATAGGTAGCGTCCTGATATGGAGTAAAACTAAAATGCGAGAAGATTGTCTTTTCTGTAAGATTATTCACAACAAAATCCCTGCAAAGTTAGTCTATGAGGATGACCAAGTAGTAGCATTTAACGATATAAGTCCACAAGCTCCAGTGCACGTTCTCATAGTTCCCCGCGAACATATTGAAACTATAAACGATCTGGGAGACGCTAATTTAGCTGGGCATATGGTTCTGACAGCAAAAAAGATTGGCAGTATGCTGGAGATAAATCAGTCGGGGTATCGTTTAATTATGAACTGTAATGAAGATGGGGGACAAACTGTTTTCCATATTCATTTACATCTTCTTGGTGGAAAAAGATTGGGTGAACTTCTGAAATGAAAAACGAACTGAACTATACGGACAAAATCATTTGTGGAATCGATAGAGCTATCAGAATGAATATTGGTCTACTTAAACCTAATAAGGCTTTGGTTAAAGCCAAATACACTGATCTTACCTCTAATGATAGAAAAGCCTCTGCGCGGTTAATGAGGATAAATCATACAGGAGAGATTTGTGCACAGGGGCTATATCAAGGGCAAGCATTCTCCACCGAAAGCACAGAAATATCGAAATTAATGAAGAAAGCAGCAGAAGAGGAAACAGATCATCTAATTTGGTGTGAGATCCGCTTACATGAACTTGGGTCAAGGGTAAGTTACCTCAACCCTCTATTCTATCTAGGATCATTCTTGATTGGGAGCATAGCAGGCGTGTTTGGGGATAAAGTTAATTTAGGGCTAGTTGCTGCCACAGAAGATGGCGTCGCAAAGCATTTGCAGAGTCATCTAGATAAATTACCTGAGACAGACCTGAGGTCAAGGGAAATCCTGTCAAGGATGAAAGAAGATGAAAAAAGGCACGCCGACAGCGCTTTAGCAGCAGGCGCCCAGGAATACCCACCTCTCATAAAGGGCTTAATGACGTGGGCCTCAAAAATAATGACAAAGACGACCTATTGGATTTAGATCAAACTGAGTTCGCGATCGGAGGATGATAGATCAATTGAACGCGGGTTCCCGAAGGGTCCAAACAGTAAAAACTTCTCGCACCATCACGATGATCTCTAGGCTCTGTAACTATCTTAACGCCGTGAGCGCTCAAAAATTCAAACCAGTAGTCAATTTTTTCCCTCTCATTAACGAAGAAGCCAATATGATCCAAAGAGGTTTCAGTACTATTCCCCAGATTTTTGCGACGGTGCAAGGCTAAATTGTCATTTCCAGTTGTAAGGTAAACATTATCAGAATCTGGCCGCCACTCCACTTCCATACCGAAGAGCTCGGAATAAAATTGTTCAGTAGCTTCATAATCAGAAACGAAAAGTGCTACGTGACGCAGTCCATCCGTTTTTCCGGGATGTTTCAAGCTGGAACCTCAATAATTTCATAACCATGGGAGATTTCCACACCACCACGTGAAAGCATAATTGAAGCTGAGCAATATTTTTTCGATGATAGCTCAACGGCCCTCTTTACATGACTATCCTTAAGCCCCCGACCTGAGATTGTAAAATGCACATGGATAGACGTAAAAACACTCGGTATATCGTCCGCCCGCGTAGCGCGAATCTCTGCTACACAATCGGTCACAGCTTGCCTCGACTTCTTGAGCATCATAAGAATATCAAAGCTTGTACATCCTCCAAGACCCATCAAAATTAGCTCCATTGGCCGAACACCGAGGCCCTCGCCTCCTTCACTCTCTGGCCCCTCAATGAGTAAGGCATGTCCAGTACCTGACTCACTTAGGAATTTAACTCCATCGACCCATTTGACCTTTGCAGTCATTGGCTCTGTCATATTTGTAAGACTTAAATTCATCAATCATCGCCGTATTAAATTCCAATGGTAGCTACTTCTGCTTTCTTGGGCCAGTATTCTTAGCCTAGGGTAAAAGTTTATCGAAATAATTCCGATTTTATTAAGAAAAAAGCTCTTTTAGTTTTAGTCCAGGATCATCATGACGCATAAGTGCTTCTCCAACTAAAAAGCCATCCACTCCAGCGTCAATAAGCCGTAGTACATGTTGCCGATTTTTAATACCACTCTCACTAATAACAAGTGTTTCTTCGGGGACGGTATCTAATAAATCAAGTGTTACATTTAGAGAGACCTCAAATGTATGTAAATCGCGATTATTGATCCCAATAAGCGGGGGATTAAGAGATTTTACAGTGTTAAGCTCAACTATGTTATGAACCTCAATTAAGGTCTCTAAGCCTATACTTAAAGCCAATTGGTTAAAATGTTTCAGTTCATCTGCGCTAAGTATTGAAGCAATCAACAAAACACAATCAGACCCGATAGCAGCTGACTCATAGATTTGATAGGGGTCCACTATGAAATCTTTTCTAAGTATAGGTAGGTTACTTGCTTTGCGAGCTTGTGACAGATTTTGGTTACTGCCTTGAAAAAAAACCTCATCGGTTAGTACCGATAAACAGGTAGCCCCCCCAGACTCATAACTTCTAGCTATCTGACCCGGGTCAAGATCTTTTCGAATTATCCCTTTTGAGGGTGAAGCCTTCTTTATTTCTGCAATTACACCAACGCTTCCCTCCTGAGTACGGCGTCTGATTGCATCTACGAAACCCCTTCGATCATAAGAAGTTTCCTCAAACATTCTCTCCATTTCAGAAATGGATGTAAGCGATTTTTTATGCTCTATCTCTTCCCATTTCGTAGTGACGATTCGTTTTAAAACATCAGGCGTATCATCCATTTACTGCAACCTGGTTCGTAAAATCTATAAAGTCCTTCATTTTCTCTAAGGCCAACCCACTTCCGATGGCATCCCTGGCCATCTCCACGCCATATCCGAGAGAACTAGCCGTGCCTGATACATAGATAGCAGCACCGGCGTTTAAGGCCACAATATCTGATGCTCTATCGTTCTTCCCTGAGAGTGCACTATAGACAAGCGCCAAACTTTCTTCAGAATTTTTTACTTTAAGAGAGTCCAGTGAACCTCGCTCAAACCCAAACTGTTCTGGTGTTATTTTATAATTCGTCACAGAGCCGTTCTTTAGTTCGGATACATTAGTAGGTGCGGCAATACTTATTTCATCTAAACCATCTTCTGAATGAACAACCATTACATGCTCGCTACCAAGATTCTCTAGCACGTCAGCTATTGCTGTTAACCATTTCTGATCAAAAACGCCAAGCAGCTGGCGCTTTGCTCCGGCTGGGTTGGTTAATGGGCCTAGAAGATTGAATATCGTTCTTACTGCCATCTCACGACGGACACCAATCGCATGCTTCATTGCACTATGATGCGAAACCGCAAAGAGGAAGCCCAGCCCAATATTATCAATGCAGCGGGCAACCTGGTAGGGCTGGAGAACTATGTTTGCTCCAGCCTCTTCGAGGAGATCTGCACTTCCACTGTTACTGCTTGCACCCCGATTCCCATGTTTGGCTACTCTGGCTCCCGCGGCAGATGCGACAAATGCACTAGCCGTAGAGATATTAAATTTGTTAGAACCACTCCCTCCCGTACCACATGTATCAAGCAAACCAGTAGTATCAACTTCTACCTTCATAGCCAGTTCACGCATAACCAAGGCTGCACCGCTAATTTCATCCACCGTTTCACCTTTTATCTGCAGTCCGACAAGAAAACCTCCAATCTGGGAAGCCGTTGCTTCACCCGTCATGATGAGCTTCATAATCTCGGTCATTTCGTCTTGACTGAGGTTTCCTCCGATAACCACTCTGGCTATCGCTTCAGACATATTCATACAATTAACCTCGTGATTATCTTTTGCAACTTAAGAAATTAGCTAACAGAGCATGTCCATGCTCAGTTAAGACCGATTCGGGATGGAACTGGACACCCTCAACAAGGTGCTCCTTGTGACGCAACCCCATAATCTCGTCGACAGTCCCATTTTTAAGGGTCCATCCAGTCAGCTCCATACCTAACGGAACCTTATCAACAACCAAGGAATGATACCGAGTTGCCAAAAAAGGACTCGGTAAACCAGAAAAAATACCCATTCCATTATGGTGAATTTCCGACGTCTTCCCATGCATTACATGCTTTGCTTTGACTATATTACTACCGAACACCTGCCCTATGCTCTGGTGCCCAAGACAAATCCCTAAAATAGGAATATGTCCAGAAAACTTATCTACGACCTGCAGAGAGATCCCTGCTTCATTAGGCGTGCAGGGCCCAGGCGATAGGACAATATGATCTGGATGCATCACCGCTACTTCGTCTACTGTTATTTCATCATTTCGTTTAACTAAAACATCTTGCTCTAGTTCGTAGAGATACTGCACCACGTTATAGGTGAAAGAATCATAGTTATCTATCATTAAAATCATCAATGCTTCCTGATTTTTATCTTCTTTTTTATTAGTCCCAGTATAGTCAGCTTTCCTAAAACATTTATGTATGTAATCCAGCCTTCGCTAGGGTTGAGGCTTTAACTATGGAACGCGCCTTGTTAAGTGTCTCCTCCCACTCTCGCTCAGATAAAGAATCAGCAACAATACCGGCTCCTGCCTGAATATAGAGCTTTTTATTTTTTATAATTGCCGTTCGGATAGCTATTGCGGTATCCATATTTCCATTCCAAGACAAATAACCAACTGCACCTCCAAAAACTCCACGTTTCTCAGGCTCGAGCTCATCGATTATTTCCATAGCTCTTACTTTTGGTGCCCCACTCAATGTCCCCACAGGCAAGGTAGCTCGAAGCAGGTCAATGGCGGAAATATTTTTTCTGATTAGACCGCAGACATTGGAGGCAATGTGCATAACATGTGCATATCGCTCAACGAGCATCATTTCACTAACTTCAACCGTTCCCGGACGACATACTCGGCCGATATCGTTACGACCAAGATCAATGAGCATCAAATGTTCTGCACACTCCTTGGGATCAGCCAACAGCTCCTCCTCAAGCATCAGATCTTCCTCAGCATTTAACCCGCGACGCCTAGTACCAGCTAAGGGGCGCACTGTCACTTCATCTCCGTCAAGTCTAGCCAATATCTCTGGAGAGGACGATACGATTTGAAAGTCTCCTAAATCCATGAAATACATGTAAGGGGATGGATTAAGCCGTCTAAGGGCCCTATAGAGATGCAATGGATCAGTCTCAAAATCAACGGACATTCTTTGAGACAGAACAACCTGCATCACATCACCTTCAACGATATATGTTTTTATTTTTTCTACATCATCTTTATAACGTTGTTCCCCGTAACTGGATTTAAAATCTCGCTCTTCGACAGGAACATCGACGCCTGGCTTTGTGACGCTAGTGGGGACCAAATTAGTCATTGCTTCCTGCATCTCATCTAAACGAATTTGAGCCTCATCCAAACTGCCATTTCCATTTACATGAGTAATCAAGTGAATTTTCGCTTCGACGCTATCAAAAACTATTACGTCGTTTGAAACCATCAGCAAAATATCAGGACAGCCGATACTATCGTTTAAGTTTGTGGAGTTGAGCTTTTTTTCCACGTAGCGGACGGTATCGTAACCAAAATAGCCGACTAGGCCACCTGTATAAATTGGTAAATTTGGGAGTTCCGGGTATTTATATTCCTGTTTGAATGAATCAATATAGGAAAGCGGATCTTCACTAAATATGCTCTCTGTTATCTCCCCATTCTCTTCTACCGTAATGTTGTTACCGCATACCCGGAGAATTTTTGTACTCGGAAGTCCAACTACCGAGTAACGCGACCATTTTTCGCCCCCCTGCCCGGCAGATTCCAGCAAATAACTGAAGGAACCCCTAGCGACTTTTATATAACACGAGAGTGGCGTATCGAGATCTGCAAATAATTCTCTAACAACAGGAATATGATTATAGCCGTCTTCTAAAAGACGAGACAGGTCGTCTGGAGTCATAAATAAGTTAAATTCCTAAGCAAGCTGAGAACGCATCGAAGCGATAGTTCGAGAGTAATTATCAGACTCAAAAATTGCGGAGCCCGCTACAAAAGTATCGGCACCCGCCGAGCATATCTGACTTAGATTTTCCACCTTAACTCCTCCATCAACTTCGAGACGAATATCTCTATCCACTTGATCAATTATTTCTCGTACTTCCTTGATTTTGCCCAATGACTCGGGGATAAATGCCTGCCCGCCAAAACCAGGATTAACTGACATGATAAGAACTACATCGATTTTATCAATAACATGATCCAAGAGAGATAGTGGCTTCTCAGGATTTAATGCCAAACCACAGCGAGCACCACCTATACGAATAAGCTCTAATGATCTTTCAATGTCATTACTCGCTTCAGGATGGAAAGTAATAATACTAGCTCCAGACTCCAAAAAATCTCCTATCAGTCGGTCCACAGGCTCAACCATCAAGTGAACATCTATCGGCGCGGTTAAACCATAATTTATCAGTGACTTACACACCATTGGGCCTAGACTTAAACTAGGGACGTAATGATTATCCATCACATCGAAATGGATCATATCCGCCCCTGCCTCTAAGACAGAATCAACCTCCTCGCCAAGACGAGAGAAATCTGCTGATAGAATTGAAGGTGCGATCAAATACTCCAAGTATCTTTCCTCCTTTTTTAACTGAATGGCCTCAAGATGCTACTGAATGCCACACTCAAGTAAACTCTCATAACGCTGTTTTGTTCCAACATCGATCCAAAAGCCATCATGTTTTTGACCATTTACACGACTATCAACAATGGCTTGATCTAAGAGTAAACGTAATTTGAATTTGCCTCTAGGCGCTTTTTCAAAAAGTCCAGGCGAAAACATACCGATCCCACTGTACGTCAGACGACAGAGGGAGTTTTTAACCTTTTGGTTTTTATCAAGCGAGAAATCTCCTTTCGGGTGATGTCGCGGATTTTCAACTAAAATAAGGTGCGCTAGAGCACCGTCGAGACTATTTGGAAAATTCGATGGATTAAAATCACTCACAACATCTGAACTCACTACGATAAATGGACCACTGCCCAATAAAGGGAGGGCATATTTAATGCCACCCCCAGTCTCAAGCAAGTATGGCTCCTGAGAATACTCAATAGATGCCCCCCATCGACTACCGTCTCCCAAAGCATCGATAATCTCCCTTTCCAGATGCCAAGTATTGATTACAAACTCGTGATATCCAGCTTTAGAGAATATACTTAGCCAACGACCAATCAGTGTTTCTCCACCAACTTGCATGAGTGGCTTGGGGATAGTTTCAGTGAGCGGTCGCATTCTTCGACCTTCTCCAGCCGCGAGAAGCATAACCTTCATGAGCGCTTAAAGCGACGAGCCTTTAATTTCGGCATCACCTCCTCCTCAATCCAACCGCAAAACTTTTGAAGCTCATGATAGCGCTCTTGGACTTCCAACATATAGCTAATTACTAGGGGAATATCTCGGAGATACCGTTCTTTTGAATCGCGGAGATGTAGACGCGAAAAAATACCTGCACACTTAAGGTGTCTCTGAAATCCCATCAGTTCAAACCACCTTAAAAATTTTTCCTTTGACATCGTCCTATCTAAAAAACCCGTTGATATAAGACGTTCCCTGTACATCTCTACCCATATACTTATTTGCTCAAAACTAAAGCGGTGATAACAGTCCTTCAATAACGAGACCAGATCGTAAGTCACTGGTCCAATAACAGCGTCCTGAAAATCAATAATCCCCGGATTATTTTCACGTGTGACCATTAGGTTTCTACAATGATAATCACGATGGACAAACACTTGTGGTTGTTCTTCAGCATTCACTAGCATTAACTCCGAAACCTCCTTAAAACCTGACTCTTCGTAGTTGGAGATTTTTAATTCTCGTTGCAAAAACCATGTGGGAAATAAATTCATTTCTTCGAGTAATAGATCCTGACTGAAGAATGGAAGATTACAATTTATTTGTTGCAAACTAAGCAGTGCGGTGAGTGACTCCCCGTATAATTTCCGGATCTCTTCCTTACTACCCTTATTAATACGATCAAGATACAGCGTATTTCCGAAATCGCTTATCATTAGAAAACCCAGCTTAAAGTCACTGGCGAAGATTCTTGGAGCATTTAGCCCGCTCCCCGCAATCAGTTTGGCGAGTTCAACAAATTTTTTACAATCCTCTTTCCCCGGAGGCGCATCAACAAAAATGTAGGATGGAATTGATCCAATTCTGAAATATCTTCGGAAGCTAGCATCATCCGAAACAATCTCCAGTTTCAGATTGTCAGAGATAGGAATGCCTCTATCCCTAAGACAGTGCTTAGCCCACTGATTGAGCATTTCTTTTCTGTAATCACTCTCTAACATGATCACTTAATTGTTTAACCCACCTTGAGTTTAATGCATTATCATCACATATCTTTGATACTTTTTGTCATCGTGGAAAAAAACTCTTTTATTATCACAGTAATTATTCTTTTTCCTTTATTTGCTTTATCTGAAAGCGAAATCGAATCTGCCGCAGAACAGGACTGGGTAACAAGCAACCAACACTCAGATTCGGAGCCAGTAAATCTATGTGGAGGTAGATACGCTCCGTCATCCTCGTCGATAATACGACCTCAAAGAACGGGAGATTCAATTTCAGTCACAGCAGACGAAGTCTTACACGCAGAAAACAAGATAACCATATTCGATGGAGAAGCAGAAGCCCAGAGTATGGATAGAACAATAAATGCATCACGTATCACCTTCGACCGAGCAACTAACAATGCTGTCGCTATCGGAGCAGTATCGATAAGAGAAGATGGTCTTCTAGTAAAAAGCGACTATGCGGAGAGCGACCTCTCGAAAGGAAGCGGTATGATGAAAAATGCGACTTTCGCATTGCACGAGAATCAAATCCGGGGGCGTGCAACACAATTAATTATAACCCAGGGGAAAATACTAAAAATCGAAGAAGGTAGCTTTACGCGATGCAGTCCAAGAGATGAATTCTGGCATTTTCATGGAAAGGATATAGAGCTCAGGAGGCGCGATGGCTATGGTGTTGCGGAGCATGCAACTATAAGGATTAAAGGGATTCCAATAGCCTACGCCCCTTATTTACGATTTTCTCTAAATAATGAACGCGCTTCCGGCTTTCTAACACCGAGTATTGGCTATAATGAAAGGAATGGATTAGATGTATCGATTCCCTACTATCTTAATTTATCCCCAAAATACGATGCAACGTATACATTTCGGGACGTATCAAAAAGAGGGATAGTTCATGGTTTTGAGACTAGACACTTAAGCGAATTTTCCAGTAGCGAAATCAATACTGCATACCTTTCAGATGACAATCAAGACCAGAACATCTTAGTTTATAGCGATTTAAAACGAGAGCGTTGGTCGCTTTATCTAAATCATGACGGGGATTGGCCCTCTGGTTGGACAACATCACTTTCTTATAATGCGGTTTCCGATATCGACTACCTTGATGATATCGGAGGAATTAGAGGCAGCGCCCCTAACCATATACGCCAAACTCCAATTTCAACAACTAATGGAACCCCATCCCTGATGCGCACCGCCGAGCTGGGTTACACGAGCAACCGTTGGAGCACCAACATACTAGCTCGAAGACATCAAAATCTAACTCGTAATGGTATAGAACAGTACGCTATTTTACCTCAACTCAATTTCCAATTTGTCGAGAAAATATTTCCTTTTGATATGGTGTTCAAAGGGCAGTTTTCCCGATTCAGTAAAACTAGTAATGAACTAATCATGGACTTGCCAATCGGGGCTGACCGTTATGTTATAGACTCAAATATCCGGTTACCCTTTGAGAAATCATGGGGTTTTATAAACTCAGAAGTAGGCGCTCTTTTTCGTAAATACAAACTTCATTCTAGCCTAGAGAAGGAAGTGACTAAGTATGATTTCAAGCAACCCTATGCTTCGATCGATACAGCATTGTCATTTGAACGCCCCTTTTCCTACAAGAAAAGGAATTACCTACAAACACTCGTCCCGCGGATCTACTTCCTTTATCTTAAAAAAGATCACGAACCAAGACTTCCCCAGTTTGACTCTGGACCCTATACACCAAGCTTCTCGAATATATTCCGGCGCGATCAATTTTCTGGCTATGATGAATTAAGAGGAACAAGGCGCATTAGCCTTGGTATCACTACAGCCTTTTTCAGGAGAAACTCAGGGAAAGAGTTCTTTAAGGCAAGTATTGGTCAAATCAAATATCTTGATAACCAAGATTCTTTCCTTCCATCCCGAATACGGAAAACTTTTCCCTCGAAGGCCTCCCCCATTTTTGTGCAATCACGTCTGCAATTCAATCGAATTAACGTAAATGCTTCATATGAATGGGACTCCAAGAAATCCCAAATCAACCAAATAAGTTTGTCTGCGAGATATAAAGGGGAAAATCCAAGTAAGATTTTTAATTTGAGTTATTCCTATACAAAAGATAGGAACAACTGGCTAGGGCGCTTTCAAAACTCAAAAGAAACTAACGTTTCTTTTTTTTGGCCAATCAAGAATAAATGGGGCGTACTCGGGCGTTGGAATTTTAACTGGGATAATAACCAAACTATAGAGTCTCTCGTTGGTCTCGAATACAATGCTTGTTGTTGGAGAACGCGTATTGTGGCGCGGCGCTATAAAGCCCAAGCCGGGTTCACTTTAGGGTTGGCTGATGAATCAATTGGAGAGACCATCACTTCGAGGCGTCGAACAGATACTGGCGTCTTTCTCGAGTTTCAGCTAAAAGGCTTATCTACCCTTGGAGAGCGTCTTGACGTCCTGCTAGAGAACTCAATCTCTGGCTATCAACCTTGGGCAAACTAAGAGGTTACAGTTAATAAAGATGAAACATATAACAATATTTTTAGTCGTGATTGCAGGAATTATGAAAAGTCACGCTGAACTTAGGATCATTGATCAAATCGCGGTGGTCGTCGATGAAAAAGTTATTACGAGCTCTGAAGTAATAGAACGGGTTCAATTGGTTCGATCGAGTTTTCTTGCAGACAAAAGCAGAGATACTCCGCCAGAGAATGTTCTAGTTGGACAAGTCGTAGAGCGCCTCATTCTTGAACACCTCCAACTTCAGATAGCGGAGCGAGCCGGGCTACGTATAAGCGACAGTGAACTAAATCAAACGTTACAAAGTATAGCAAAACAAAACAATCTCAACCTCTCTGATTTCAGGTTAGCAATTGAAGCGGACGGACAGTCCTATTCAAATATGAGGGAGCAAGTTAGGAGAGAAATGATTATCAACCAGGTGCAACAAGGGTTGGTTCAAAATAGAATATCTATTTCAGAGCAGGAATTACATAATTTCCTTGAATCTGATCTCGGTAAAGCTGTCATCTCTGATGAATATCGCCTTGCTCACATCCTAATTGCTAGTTCAGAAGAAGATAAAGATAGCACATCAAAAATAAAAGCTGAGGCTTTATCAATAATCAAGCGAAGCAATGCCGGGGAAAGCTTTGAAGCTCTTGCCCGTGAATATTCGACTGGTGAAAATGCAGGGAATGGGGGAGATCTTGGGTGGCGAAAGCCGATACAACTTCCAACTATATTTGCCGATCTTGTTGACGACATGAAAAAAGACGAGATTCGAGGCCCAATAGAAAGTGGGAGTGGATTCCACGTCATTAAACTTATCGACAGGCGCGGTGCAAAATCTGAAGGGAATGTCGAGCAAACGAGAGTTAGACATGTACTAATAAAGCCTAGTGAAATCAGAACTGATACTGAAGCAAGAGAAATAGCCGAAAACCTGCGAGACCAGGTAATTAATGGTAAATCTTTTGAAGAGATTGCAAAAATCAATTCGGAAGATCCTGGATCTGCATTAAGTGGTGGTGATTTGGGTTGGTCTGTCGCAGGCATATATGTCCCAGAGTTCGAAGCTATGATTAGAAGTATGGAAATGTCTGATCTCAGTCCTGTGTTCAAGACTACTCATGGCTACCATTTCCTGGAAGTTACTGGTGAACGAATAGAGGATTTTAGTACTCAATATCAAAGAAATATGGCAGAGAATTATCTGCGCAGCCAAAAGTTCGATGAAGAATTAGATACTTGGTTACGAGAGATTAGAGAGGAAGCTTTTGTTGACATTCGATTATAGCGAAAGGAGCTATTATCAATAGAAGAAAAAAATGGTAGTTCGTAAGCGGTTCGGTCAGCATTTCTTAAACGACAAGAGTGTGATTGCCCGAATTGCCAAAGTCGTCGACGTATTACCAGAAAATAACGTTATCGAAATAGGTCCAGGTCATGGCGCTATTACGGATTTCCTAGTGTCAAGTGATTGCCACCTTCGTCTTATAGAAATTGATAAAAATCTTGTTCTAAAACTCAAACAGAGGTTCGGCACGCACATCGATATTCTAACGGGCGATGCACTAAAATTTGATTACAAAAAATTCGGTAAGTCATTACGCGTAATCGGGAATCTCCCCTACAATATTTCAACGCCGCTTCTATTCAAACTCTACAAATATGTTGATCAAATACAGGATATGACATTCATGCTGCAGAAAGAAGTAGTGGATAGACTATGTGCAAGATGCGGTACAAAAAACTACGGCCGCCTTACAATAATGACGCAGTATTACTGTATCGCAGAAAAAATTTTCGACGTAGCACCAACGTCTTTTTCACCGAAACCCAAAGTACATTCAGCTGTTGTGAAATTAACTCCTCATAAGAATCCAACCCAATCTAAGAATCTAGAATGTTTGCAAAATATTGTTACAGGAGCATTCAGTCAGCGCCGAAAGACCATCCGTAACTCTCTAAAACCATGGCTAAATGAAGAAGAATTAGGCTCTATCGGACTAGATACTAGTTTACGGCCCCAAGAGCTTAGTGTGAATGACTACATCAAATGCGCAAACCTAGCATGGGAACATCAAAGCTAATGAGTACCTTCGTAATAGGGGACATCCAGGGTTGTTTCGATGAGCTTCAAAAGCTCTTGGAAATATGTAAGTTTAATCACAGAAGTGATTGTCTTTGGTTGGCAGGTGACTTAATAAACCGTGGTCCGAAGAATCTCGAAACAATGAAATTCATACTTGACCAAAAGAATTGTGTCGTTGTTCTTGGGAACCATGATTTACATTTCCTTGCGGTTGCAAAAGACGCACATAACCCTGCGAAGACTGATACCTTCCAGGACATCTTAGACAGTGCAGAGAGGGAGGATATAGTTGAATTCTTGCGGTATCAAAAACTCTTACACTACGATGCTGAAAAAGATTGCGTAATGGTGCACGCTAGTTTGCCGCCTATATGGCAGCTAGGAGAGGCGCTAACTTATGCCAAAGAAGTCGAAACTGCGCTTTCCGGCCCTAACCTTTTTAGTTTTTTAGAGGAGATGTATGGTGATAAACCATCGAAATGGGAGACGACCCTTGAGGGGAATGACCGGCTCCGAGTTATTACTAACTATTTCACAAGACTTAGATACTGTAAAATTGACGGCACTATGGAACTAGAACATAAATCCATTGTAGAACCGAAAGGTTTTTCCCCTTGGTTTGAATTCTCTGCGCAACGCGATATTAAAATATTATTCGGACATTGGGCATCACTTAACGGGATTACAAAAAGAAAAGATATTATCGCCCTAGATACTGGTTGTGTTTGGGGTAGATCACTGACAGCAATGCGGCTTGAAGACTGTAAACTATTCTCCACTCCAGCTCTACAAAGATATCAGGCATAATTGACTATGCTAAAAAAACATTTTTATAACAAAACATTGTAAATGGATATTTACCTCGTTGGCGGAGCAGTCCGAGATAAACTTTTGGGAGTTCCGGTTACAGATAAAGATTGGGTCGTAGTAGGATCAAACCAAAAAGCTCTCTTACAACAAGGGTATCTTCGTATTGGCAAGGACTTCCCAGTATTTCTACACCCTAAGTCTAAAGAAGAATATGCCTTAGCAAGAACAGAGCGGAAAGTGGGCCCTCTGCATACAGATTTTGACTGTGATGTGCGCCCTTCTATCACTCTTGAGCAAGATCTTTTTCGTCGTGACCTAACTATAAATGCAATCGCACAGGACGAGGCCGGAGCCTTAATTGACCCTTATGGGGGCCAAAAAGACTTGAGGGCGAAGATTCTTAGGCACGTTTCACCCGCTTTTAAAGAGGATCCTCTAAGAGTCTTACGAGTAGCCAGATTCGCAGCGCGGTTCCCGGATTTTTCAGTCGATGCAAGCACCATGAAAGTCATGCGTGAGATGGCTCAATCTAAACTTCTTGAAGGATTAACCCCCGAAAGAGTATTTGAAGAAACCAAGAAAGCATTATCGACTAAAAATCCCGATCGGTATTTTGAGCTACTGAATGATATCAATGTGAATATACAGTTATGGCCCGAACTCAAAAAAGACGATACAAAAAGACTACGAAGTTGGATGAGTGACACTAATCCAGTTCACTCGTTTACTATCCTTACGTCTAGCCTCAATTTGGAAGAGTTATCAACCTTAACCAAAAGATTAAGGTTTCCTCTGATCTATGAGCAGATGAGCTCATTAACGATGAAAATCTATAAAGTAGATTTAACCAAAGCCTCAGCGGTAGATATCGTTAATACTCTTTACGAGCTGAATGCATTCCGTTCTCATGAGCGTTTCAAAGAAGCTAGCAAGCTTGCTGTTTCTTTGAAACGATTAGAGGGTAATGCCCTTAAAATTAGTAACCATTGGCCAATATATCTAGAAGAAGCAGCAGCTGTAAACGCGTCGTCCGTCGATTCAAGGTTCCTTGGGGCAGCAATCGGCAAAGAAATACGTAGACTACAAATTGAAAGGCTTTACCAGTTGAAACTAACGCAAGACTCAGTAAGAGTTGATTGAGATTAGTACTCAGGGGTGGTCTGAAGACTCCCTAGTAATACCTAAGTCACCAATATCAGAACGGTAGTATTTATTCGGGAAATCTATAGCATCAACCATCTTATATGCATTTTCCTTTGCTTCAAGTACTGAATTACCAAGAGCAGTTACTCCTAAAATGCGGCCACCATTAGTCACCACGCGATCTCCCATTAGCTTGGTACTCCCATGAAAGACCTGACCATTTTTTTCTGAATCTAACCCCAAAATGATATCTCCTTTCTGATACTCCCCTGGGTAACCGCCTGCTGCGAGGACCACAGTGAGGGCTGTATCATGAGAAAAATCTACTTTGATATCAGCAAGCCCACCATCTAATGCAGCATTACACAGTTGAACAATATCCGACCTCATCCTCATCATCAATGGCTGCGTCTCTGGGTCACCGAGCCTGCAGTTAAACTCGATAACGTATGGGTCCCCCTTAGGATCAATCATCAATCCAGCATATAAAAATCCGATGTAAGCTTTTCCTTCCTTACGCATGCCATCAATAGTCGGTCTTATTACCTTCTCCAAAACGCGCTTATGAACTTGGCTAGTTACCACAGGTGCCGGAGAGTATGCTCCCATCCCTCCAGTATTCGGGCCCTTATCGCCATCAAAGATCGCTTTGTGGTCCTGCGAGGAAGCAAACGGTAAGAAGTTCTGACCATCAGAGACTACTATAAAACTTGCTTCCTCTCCTCGCAGGAATTCTTCAATAACAACGCTAGCTCCAGCAATACCAAAATCACCGTTTACCATCATTCCTCGTATAGTCTCTTCAGCCTTTTCGTAAGTCGGAGCAATAACTACCCCTTTGCCAGCAGCAAGGCCATCTGCCTTAATGACCACGGGTAGGTCCATACTTCGCGCAAAATCTATTGCCTTATCAGGCTCACTAAAGCTACCGTAAGCTGCAGTGGGGATCTCATACTTCGATAAAAAGTCTTTGGTAAAGCGTTTTGAACCTTCTAATCGTGCCGCAGCTGCACTTGGTCCAAAGCAACGTAAGCCAGCCAAACGGAAGTCATCAACAACTCCTGCCACCAGAGGAGCCTCAGGCCCAATGATAGTTAGGTCGATTTTATGCGTCTTGGCAAATTGAATTTGCCCTTGAATATCTAAGACCTCGATATCTATATTCTTAAGCTTTGGATCCAATTCTGTACCAGCATTTCCTGGTGCAACATAAACCAGTTCTACATTTTCTCCTCGACTCGCTCTCCAGGCGATTGCGTGTTCGCGACCGCCGTTTCCAATAACTAGAATCTTCAACAGTCACCCCAAATCATAGGTTTTCGCTTTTGATATTCGCGAGATAATTCGCGATCGCAGAATCATAAACAGCAATGTGTTCAAAGGCTTTTACCGCCAATCTGAACCGAGTTTGATAACTTAGGAAGCTGTCATTCTTACGAAGCTCTTCAACGATCGAATTGTAGTCTGCGATATCTACTACCACTGCAACGCTTACCATATTTTTTGCAGCAGACCGAAGCATAGCCGGGCCACCGATATCGATGTTTTCAATTGCCGTCTCCAATGTGCAGTCTTGCGCTGCCACTGTTGCCTCAAACGGGTAGAGGTTAACTACTAGTAGATCGATAGGATTAATATTATGAAATCGCATGATTTCGCTATCCTGATCTCGGCGCCCAAGCAGACCTCCATGTATTTTTGGATGCAAGGTTTTAACCCTACCATCCATCATCTCCGGAAAACCCGTGTATTCAGAAACTTCCTTCACTACAGTA
>MDTB01140340.1_pt1 | contig 23634 bp, 31 predicted proteins | sample 811161 | NCBI WGS metagenome assembly MDTB01 (sample SAMN05326650, study PRJNA326480) | marine metagenome | isolation source: seawater | place: Mediterranean Sea | collected 2009
CCTGGAGGTAGTCGATGGCGGCTCCCATGCCTATGGCTTCGCCGATCGCCGGTGTTCCCGCTTCAAATTTGTGCGGCAAGGCCGCCCAAGTGCTGTGATCCAAGAACACCTCGTCAATCATTTCGCCACCACCAAGGAACGGTGGGGCCTGCTCCAGTAGTTCCCGGCGCCCCCAAAGAAACCCCATGCCAGTTGGGCCACAAAGCTTGTGACTCGACCCAACCAACCAGTCACAACCAAGCCGCCTCACATCAACGGGCAGATGAGGAAGGCTCTGGCAAGCATCGACCAGCACCCGGGCACCAACACCATGGGCGAGGTGCACCACCTCTGCGATCGGATTGAGACAACCGAGGGTGTTGCTGACATGCACCAAGGTCACCAGCTTGGTTCGTGAATTGAGCTGGCTGCGCAAGTCATCGAGATCAAGCTCACCGCGCGCGTTCAGCCCTACATGGCGCAAGACCGCTCCAGTGCGTGCTGCAACCATCTGCCAAGGCACCAGATTGCTGTGGTGCTCCATCACCGAAGTGAGAATCTCGTCTCCTGGCTGGAGCTGATCAAGAGCCCACGTCAATGCGACCAAATTGATGGCTTCTGTGGCATTACGGGTGAAGACAATCTCCGCTGGATCAGCCGATCCAACAAAGGCAGCCGTTGTGGCGCGGGAGGCCTCAAAGGCATCGGTTGCGCGTGCACTGAGGCTGTGGGCGCCACGATGCACATTGGCGTTATCGCAGCGGTAGTAGTGATCCAACGCCTCCAGCACCTGGCGTGGTTTCTGGCTGGTAGCGGCGTAATCGAGGTAAATCAGCGGACGGCCATGAATCTGCTGATCCAGAACGGGGAAGTCCCCGCGGGTTCGCTGCGCCAGATCAACACCTAATGCTGCAGCCGTCATCGACCTTTGCTCCCTTGCCACGGATGCCAGCCAGCAGCCAATGGCGGCAACTGATTCAAAATCTCAAGACAGAAGCCCCGGCGCAGCAGTTCCGTGGCCGCACTGCGATCAATGCCGCGGCTGCGCAAATAAAACAGTTCTTCATCGGCAAGGCTGCTGACGGTTGCTCCGTGGGTGCAACGCACATCGTCGGCAATGATCTCCAGCTCAGGCTTGGTATCCACCCAGGCCTGTTCGCTTAGCAGCAGGTGACGACTGAGCTGGGCTGCATTGGTGCGCTGGGCCGCTCGGGGCACCTGCACGGTGCCGTTAAAAATGCTGTGGGAGCGGCCATCGACCAGTGCTTTTTGCAGCTGATCAAGCTGGCCATCAGGACCATCGAACCGCACCAAGCTGTGTAGGTCAGCAATCGCTGTGCCGTTGAGCACGGCCAGATCCCGGAGGCAGGTTTCGGCCCCGCCGGCGCTCTGCACCAACGTGGGCTCTTGGCGGGCTAAGGCCCAACCCTGAACCACCGCGGTGCGGCTGTAAAAGCTGCCGGGCTGCTGGCGAATCGAACTACCTGCCATCAGCACAGCACCTTCATCACCCTGGAGCCATTGGCCTTCCACCAATTTGGCGCCAGCGGCCAGATCAGCTTCGATCCATGGCAAACAAAGGCTGGAGGCAGTGCTGCTGATCCTCAACGCCAACTCCATTTCAGCGTTCTCTGCCAGAAGGAAACGCAGTCGCGGCGCCAAAAGGGAATTGGCAACTTCCGGTTGAAGCCACAACTCCAAACGCAGTCGTACGCCAGCGGCCAGGGCGATCTGCAACTGCGGACCGGCCACCGACGCATGCAGGCGACATGGCAAGCCTGATGCCTTCCCAGGCTCTACGCCTGTCAGGACGGCACCGCTAGGCAAGGGCTTGGAGCCAGGAGCGAGGCTGAAACTCAAACCGTCGGCGCCAAGCTGCAGCCGCACCACATCAGCCTCAGGAGCAGGCCAAGCAGTGCTGGCCGCACTACAGCTGGGCTTCAAGCCACTGGGATCAAGCTGCAATAGGGGGGCAAGATCCGTAAAGCGCCAGTCCTCTTGACGGCTAGGGGGCAAGGTCAGCTCAGGGGATCCCAGCCCATGGCTCGCCCTCAAACCATCGAGCCAGCTTTGGCGCTCGAGCACCGCGCTGCTCATGCCATCACCTCTTTGCTGTGAGAACTAATTCCAGCTTCGGCATCCACCCAGTCGTAGCCGCGGCGCTCCAGCTCAAGGGCCAACTCGGGGCCACCGGTGCGCAAGATCTGGCCATGGGCCATGACATGCACAAACTGCGGAGTAATTGCATCCAACAGTCGCTGGTAGTGCGTAATCAACAAGGTGGCGTTGTCGGGACCCGCCATTTGATTCACGCCTTCGGCCACGATCCGCAGGGCATCGATATCAAGGCCAGAGTCGGTTTCATCAAGGATCGCCACTACAGGCTCCAGAAAAGCCATCTGAAGAATTTCGTTGCGCTTTTTTTCACCCCCTGAGAAGCCCTCATTGAGGCTGCGCTCAAGGAAGGAAGGATCCATCTGCACCAGCTCCAGCCGTTGCTGCAGATGCTCCTCAAAGCTGAAAGTGTCGAGCTCTTCCAGATCCTGCGCTTGACGGCGTGCGTTGGTGGCAACACGCAGGAATTCCAGATTGCTCACACCAGGAATTTCAACCGGGTACTGGAAGCCCAAAAACACACCGGCTCTGGAACGCTCTTCAGGCGCAAGTTCGGCAATGTCCTGGCCACGGAAACGCACGCTGCCACCAGTAATGGTGTAGCTGGGGTGGCCAGCAATCACCTTGGAGAGGGTGCTTTTGCCGCTGCCGTTGCGGCCCATCACCGCATGGATCTCACCGGCTCGGACAGAGAGGTTGACCCCACAAAGGATCTCCTGATCGGCGACCGATGCGCGCAGGTCAGTGATCTCAAGCAGCAAAGGGGACTCAGACACAACGAACTAATGAGGTGGGCAAACGTCGGGTTAACCGACAGAGCCCTCGAGCTTGAGGGCGAGAAGTTTGTCGGCTTCCGCAGCGAATTCCAGCGGCAGCTGATTGAAAACGTCGCGGCAAAAACCGCTGACCATCATCGACACCGCCTCTTCAAAAGCGATGCCCCGGCTCTGCAAATAGAAGAGTTGATCTTCCGAGATCCGGCAGGTGCTGGCTTCGTGTTCAACGGTGGCTTGCGGTTGCTGCGAGCGGATATAGGGGTAGGTGTTGGCAGCCGCTTGATCGCCAATCAACATCGAATCGCACTGGCTGTAATTGCGAGCTCCTAACGCTTTGGCCCCCATTTGCACGAGCCCGCGGTAGCTGTTGGCGGAACGACCGGCGCTAATGCCTTTGCTCACGATCGTGGAACGGCTACGCGGACCAACGTGGACCATCTTTGTGCCGGTATCGGCCTGCTGACAGTTGTTAGTCAGAGCCACCGAATAGAACTCGCCAACAGAATCAGCACCAACCAGAACGCAGCTCGGATATTTCCAGGTGATGGCTGATCCAGTTTCCACTTGGGTCCAGCTGATGTGACTGCGGGCCCCTTTGCAGATGCCCCGCTTGGTCACGAAGTTGTAGATGCCACCTTTGCCATTCTCATCGCCGGCATACCAGTTCTGAACGGTTGAGTACTTGATCGAGGCATCATCAAGTGCCACCAACTCCACCACTGCAGCATGCAACTGGTTGGTGTCAAACATCGGAGCTGTGCAGCCCTCGAGATAGCTCACCGATGCACCTTCTTCAGCGACGATCAAGGTGCGCTCAAACTGACCGGTGTCGCCGCTATTGATTCGGAAATAGGTCGAGAGATCCATCGGGCAGGTGACGCCCTTGGGAATAAAAACGAATGAGCCGTCGCTGAAGACCGCTGAATTCAGCGCAGCAAAGTAGTTATCAGCAATCGGAACGACGCTGCCCAGGTAGCGCTCAATTAACTCGGGGTGCTCTTCAACCGCCTCGCTGAAGGAGCAAAAGATGACGCCGTGCTCAGCCAGCTGCTCCTTATAGGTGGTGGCAATAGAAACGCTGTCGAAAACAGCATCGACAGCCACATTGGACAGCCGCTTCTGCTCACTCAGCGGAATCCCGAGCTTGTCGAAGGTCTCGAGCAATTTGGGATCCACCTCATCGAGGCTGGCCTTCTTCTGCTCTTGCTTTGGAGCGGCGTAATAAATGATGTCCTGATAATCGATGGGTGGGTAACCCAAAGCAGCCCAATCGGGCTCGGCCATCCGTTGCCACTGGCGGAAAGCACGCAAGCGGAAATCCAGCAGGAACTGGGGCTCCTTCTTTTTGGCCGAGATCAGCCGAACAACCTCTTCGCTGAGGCCCTTGGCGATCTTCTCCGTTTCAATGTCAGTGACAAAGCCATAGCGGTAGGGCTGGCTAACCAGATCGCTGACATTGCTGGAGGCCACGGGTGCGTCCAAAGCATTCACAGGCGGAGTTGCACTCATCCAGATGTATGGGCCTGGATTTCGTCCAGGGTGATGCTCTGCTTCTCACCCCGGAACGGATTGTCCTCGGTCAGGAAGAGCATGCAGTGACAGTCCTTGCGCTCGCGCATCGGCACGCAGGGACAGTTCCAAAACGCTTGAGAGACCTCGGCCTCCTTGTCTTCGTAATGGCGGCAGGGGCAGAGAGCTCCACCAAGCTCGTCTTTGTGGCGAGCCAACCCCTCCAACACCACTGCCGTGACACCAGGGTCACTGCAGAAGTAAGTCCCCGTGCGCTGGGCATAGGTTTCCGCAAAACGGCGGATGACTTCAAGGCTGTCTGAAGCTGCGGGCTGTTGCGCGTCGTCTGCCATAGGGGCCTGAATTACGAAACACCTTGGTTTCCTTTCCCAAGGCTAGAGCAACGGTATGCCCTTCAGTGGCATCGCCAAGCCTTAACTGACATCCGCGTCCAGCGTTCATAGCTTGCGAGAAACATGGCCTGGATCCCGTGGTGACTCTCTCTGATCTGCAGCAGCGACCCGTGGACGAGCTGTTGGGCGATGAAGCTGATCTTCTGCTGCGTACACCCGCCAAGGTGAGCCGAGACCGGCTGCATCTACCGGGCCCTGATGTTGTGAGTCGTCTCTTCGAGAGCTCCGACCGCAGCCCCCAGGTGCTCCGCAGCCTGCAGCAGCTCTATGGATCCGGTCGCCTTGCCCATACCGGCTACCTCTCGATCCTGCCGGTCGACCAAGGCATTGAGCACTCAGCGGCCCACTCCTTTGCCCCCAGCCCTGAGTACTTCGACAGCGAAGACATCGTTGAGCTTGCTGTGGAAGCCGGCTGCAGCGCCGTCGCTTCCACCCTGGGCGTGCTCGGCTCGGTCGCCCGCCGCTGGGCCCACCGGATTCCTTTCCTGGTGAAGCTCAACCACAACCAGCTGCTGACGGCTCCCAACGTGCACGAGCAAATCCTGTTCGCCTCCGTCGATCAGGCCTGGAACATGGGAGCCGTAGCCGTTGGCGCCACCATTTATTTCGGAAGTGATGACTGCAACAGGGAGTTGCAACAGATCGCGGCACTGTTTGAGCAAGCCCACAGCCGCGGCATGGCCACGGTGCTGTGGTGCTACCTGCGCAACCCGATCTTCAAGCAGCCAGAAGCCGATTACCACCTAGCTGCGGATCTGACCGGTCAGGCCAACCACCTCGGGGTCACCATTGGCGCCGACATCATTAAGCAGAAGCTGCCTGAGAACAACGGCGGTTATGGGGCTGTAGCCAAAGCCTTAGGGCAGTCCTATGGAATGACCGATGAGCGCATCTACGACGAACTGAGCAGCTCCAACCCCATCGACCTCTGCCGCTATCAAGTCCTGAACTGCTATTCCGGCCGCATTGGCCTGATCAATAGCGGCGGAGCTGCAGGCCATAACGACGTGCACGATGCCGTGCGCACCGCCGTGATCAACAAGCGAGCCGGCGGCTGCGGTTTGATCATGGGGCGCAAAGCTTTCCAAAAGCCACGCCAAGAAGGTGCCGCGTTGATTCAGAGGGTGCAGGACGTGTACCTCGACCCAGCGATCCCCATCGCCTAATGCCAGGCTGGATGGACGATGACGTCATCTCCCGCCTCCACCCACGAAGCCGCCCTCACCCTGCTGTTGAGGCAGGGCGAGGCTTCGGCTGCCGAACTTGCCCAACAACTAGGGGTCTCGGTCCAGGTGATGCGACGCCACCTACGCAGCCTGGAGCGGGACGAGCTTGTGGAAGCCAGCCCTCAATCGGGCGGTCCTGGCCGGCCAAGCAATCGCTGGCGCCTCACCGCTAACGGACGGGGCCGCTTCCCCGATGGCAGTGAGCATTTCGCCCTTGGCCTGCTGCAGTCACTGAGCACAGCCTTGCCACCGGATCAAGTCAAAGGCCTGCTCAGTACCCAGGCCGATCTACAAGCAGGGCGCTACCGGGAACAACTCGGGGATCAGCCCCTTTCAGGCCGCCTGGAAAAGATGGTGGAGCTCAGGCGGCGCGAAGGCTATGTGGCCGATTGCCGCCAGGATCCTGAAAGCCCTGCTTGGTTGCTGCAGGAGTACCACTGCTCGGTCTCTCGGGTTGCAGAAGCCTTCCCATTGATTTGCGATCAGGAGCTGCAGGTCATGCGGCGCACCTTCCCTGATTGCAGCGTTGAGCGGGTGCACTGGAAGCTCGATGGCGACCACACCTGTGGCTTCCGGCTCACCCCTCTTGACTAACAGCCCCCTAACCACAGCAGAAGCAGCGGCGATTGATGCGTTGCCATGGCCGCTGCTCGAGCGGCAGCGTTTAAGGCTTTTAGCCCACAGCCTGCGCAGTCTGCAGGCTGCGGCGGGACGCACCGATGGCGACCTACCAAGCAATTCCGAACTCGAGGCCTGGGCTTTGGCACAGCCTCAATTACAAGGCGAGGCCAGCTTCCGAGAACTGCTGATCAATCAACTCCAGGCTGCGGGGACACGCCTAGAACAATTCGCACACAACCACCAACCACCCCTTGATCCCCTCAGCCTCAGCCTTGAGCAGCTGATACGAGCAGCAACACCCCAGCAAACCCCAGCCCCCCAGCCATCACCCCTGGCCAACCCGGGTGATCACCCTCCAAGCGACTAAGCGGTAAGGCCATCAATGGCGCGGTCGCCAGCAAGCTCACGGCCAGTCCCACTGGCAGCTGCTGCAGGCTCGCCTGCTGCAACACAATTCCAAAGCTGGTGCCAAGCAGCGTGGCCAGAAGCACTAAGGGCCAGCGAGGATTGGCTGGCTGAGGCTGCTGCTTGGAAGGAAGGCGCACCCAAGGCCACATCACAGCCAAAGCCGCCAGCAAGCGCACCGCAGCCGCGGTCAACGGCTGCCAGCTGCTACCGGCCAAAGCCCAGCGTGAGAGCAGAGCCCCCGCCAAACCGCACAGCAGCGCCAAGGCGATACAGAGCAATCCAAATCCTTGTTCACGCTGAGGGGCGCCTCCAGGTGGCGCTTGCCGCGCCACTATCAAGACCGCCAAGCTGATCAGCGCAATGGCCAACCACTGCTGCGGCTGCAGGCTTTCAGCCAAGGTGAGCTGTGCCAGCAGCGCTGAAAGAGCTGGTCCACCGGCATCGAGCGTCAGGCTGCGGCGTGTACCCAGGCGCCTCAAGGCTGCGAAATAAAAGCTGTCACCGAGCGCGATCCCCAAAGCCCCACTTACCAATAGGGCCGCCAAAGTTGGCGCCGACACGCCCTGCCATGCCCCCGGCCAAAACAGCACCGGCAGCAAGGTCAAACCACCAATGAGGTTCTTCAGCAGATTGAGCTGAAGAGCACTGAGAGAGGTGGGAACCCGCCGCCAGATTCCGCTGGAGATGGTCCAACACAGAGCGGCCAACAGTGCCGCCAACGCACCGATCAACATGGGTGCCTACCAGGCAGGCTGGACGCCATGGACTGCATCACCGACGCTCTCAGTTTCTTCCGCCAAAGTTGTGGACGCTGGCGCTCGCAGCGCTCCCAGCACCACCTGCTGCACCGACGCGCCGAGGCCGGGGCCTCCTTGGTCGAGGTCGCGATGGTGGAAGCCGGTGATCCTCGACTGACAGCCTTAGCGAAGTTGCACAGCATGGATCCCGCCTCAGTGGCGGGTGGCTGCCATGTGCGTTGGAGCGGCTCGATGGCGTGGGATCGGGCCGGGGAAAACCATGAAAGCGAAACTGTTTTTGCCTTGCTGCCTGAAGACACTGAAGGCTGTCGGGGCTTTCTATTGCGCGACATGGGCTACTCAGTCAAAGAGCCTGTAGCCGGTCGCTTCCGCCTTGATCAAGAGAAAAGCCTCTGGCTAACCACCAGCTACGAAATGATGGATAGCGGTGAATGCTTCTGGTTCGCCGGGCCAAACACCCGCTTACGCACAAGCACGGTGCAGGGTCTCTCCAATACGGCATCGCTCTGCATGGAAACCCGTGTGATTGAAAACAATCAACCGATACCGGCCAGTCAGGCCTCAACCACAGCCCGCTCGCTTCTTGGCTGGTAACAAATACCTAGAAAGGAGAGGGAGAAAAGTTACGGACTGTGATTGCAGCTGCAAAGATTTGGCTGTCTTCCGGGGCTCACTTCTACGATCAGCGTCTTCGGATGCTGACAACTGAGTGGCTATTCCCCTCCTGCCGTACGCGCCCATCACCCAGAACGCCCGGGTGGAGCGGATTCGTGTTGGCTCGGACGAAGACCTGAAGGTCGTGGCCCTGGACCAGTCGATGGACGCCGACAACCTCAAGACGGTGATTGAGTCGGCGTATCGCCAGATTTTTTTCCACGCCTTCAAGAGCGATCGCGACCGTTTCCTGGAATCGCAATTGCGCAACGGTCAGATCACCGTGCGCGACTTCATTCGCGGTCTGTGTCTCTCTGACACCTTCACGCGCACTTTCTACGGCTTCAACAGCAACTACAAGGTGGTGCGCCACCTGGTGGAACGCCTGCTAGGTCGCAAGACCAGTGGCAAAGGGGAAGAGCTGTCCTGGTCGATCCTGATTGCCACCAAAGGTGTGGCCGGCATGGTTGATGCCCTCCTCGACAGCGAGGAGTACCTCGACAACTTTGGCTACGACACCGTTCCTTATCAGCGCCACCGGGTGCTGCCTGGGCGGGATCTTGGTGACACCCCCTTCAACATCACCACCCCGCGATACGACGAGTACCACCGCGACCAACTGGGCTTCCCCCAGATCATTTTCACCGGCGAGATCAAGCGCCTGCCCGAGCGCGCCCGCCGCAAGCGTGGTGGCGATCCGGCCGATTACATGGCCTGGGTTGGCGGGGTCGCAGCGGTCAACCAGGCCCGCGCTCAAGCCAAAACCACCGACGACTACATGTCACGGGTTCCTTATCGCAGCATCAGCCGCTGATTTAGCGACGCCCGAGCGGCCCTTCAAGCGCCCCGGAAACGGGGTGCTTTTTTGTGCTGTTCCTGCTCCCAACCCACCAAGAATCAGGAATTCCTGACTGGAGAAAGGATCCCTGTTGTGACTTTGACCCTTCGGATGCAGAGTGATCCCAAACGGAATCTGTAGTGGTGAACCAGCCCCTGTCTTCGCTTGCACGTCTGACCCTCCGGCAATTGCGCCGCGTTGCAAGCGACCTGGGCGTGGTTCTGTACAGCCGCAAATCCAAGGACGAACTGCTGGACGCCATCAGCACCAAGCAGGAGTTCAGTGCTGGTGAAAAGCGCATCGAAACAGCCATCTCCCTGGCCGAGATGGAATCCGAGATGGGCACGACCCCCCTACCGCTCCCCGAGACACGGGTGGTATTTCTTCCCCGTGATCCCCAGTGGGCCTATGTGTTCTGGGAGATCTCTTCTGAGAGCCGCCGGTCGGCTGAAGCCGCAGGCTCACGTCAGTTGTGCCTGCGGGTGTCCGACGTCACTGGCCTGCACGATGGTTCCAGCCACCCGCACACCCTCCAGGAAGTGGTTGTCGATTCCGGCACCAGCGAGTGGTACCTCCCGGTTCCCCTGAGCGATCGCGACTACCGCGTTGAACTCGGCTTCCGACTGAACGATGGCGGTTGGTTCTCCTTGGCTTACTCCGCAGTTGCTCGGGTTCCCGCCATGCACCCCAGCGAGCAAATCCTTGATCAGTTCGTGCCCTTTTCACTAGAAGCTGCTCCGAGCACCCTCCCTGCTCCGGCTGAAGCTGGTGACAACAACTTGCATGAGCGGCTCTACCAAACCGCCACAGTGCGCTGGCGCAGTCTCGGACGCGGTTCTGAGTCCTTCCATGAGCTGGACGACTCCAGTGCAGCTGCACGCGGACTCAATGATTCAGGCGTTGGACGCTGGGCTAGCGGTCGCAGTGAGAGCGGCATCGGTGGTGTAGCCCCACGTCAACGTTCTTTCTGGCTCGTTGCTGACGCTGAACTCATCGTTTACGGCGCCACTGACCCGGCAGCCACCCTGAGCATCGGTGACGAAGCGGTGCCCCTGTCAGCCGATGGCACGTTCCGTGTCCAGGTGCCATTCCGCGATGGTCATCAGCTGTATCCCATCAAGGCAGTTGCTGCCGATGGTGAGCAGACCCGCGACATCACTCTTGCTTTTGAGCGCAAGACCCCCGAAGACAACACCAATACACCAGAACAGGCCAAGAGCGAATGGTTCTGAGCCCAGTGGCTCTGAAAAAGGCTCTAGTCCTCATCCTTCCTCTGGCGGGGACACTGTCTCTACCGATTGCAGTGCCGCTGCTGATGCGTACTGCTGGTATTGGCGCAGGAGTGGCCCTCGTTCTACTTGTGAGCTGCCTGTGGTTTGCTCTGATGCTGCGTTTTGCAGAAATGCCTGAGCACGACTAACTAGCCCATAACGAATACTTGCGATGAATTGACCATTCAGGCTCGCAACACCTTTGGCGCCCACTTAGCAGTTCCATCTGTTTGGCTTCAAAAATTTTGTTTCAGGCCCTGCACCACAAGGTTCCGATTAAGTGAATCAACGTAGTGTTCATCCAAAGATTCCTTCTCTGGATCAGTAATGGTTGTCATCAAACCGAAGCGCGATTTCACCAATCTGGATCGCGTCTCGTACGCAGCGAGCAACGCCTCCAAGATCCGCCTAGGAACTGCATCCAATCTGCATCGTGAGGAAGTTGGTTTAGGGCAGTTGCTTGAGCGCAATGGCCTGCCTGCTAGCAGCGTTCACCAATACAAGGAAAACCTTTGCTCAGCCATGGGCATTGGCATCGGACCCCGTCACCACGAGGAGTGCCCCTTCTCATCAGTGAATGACCAATTCTCCGCCAGAGGCAGCGCGGCCCTCGAAAACACAATTGCAGCGGCCTATAAGCAAGTTTTCGGCAACCTTGGCCCCACAGACAGCCAACGCTGCGGTGAGCTTGAGTCGCAGCTCTGTAATGGAGACATCAGTGTTCGCGACTTTGTGGCTGGCCTGGCCAAGTCTGATCTTTACAAGCAGAACTACTTCTTCAGTGTTTCCCCGATTCGTGGAGTAGAGCTCAACCTCAAGCACCTACTAGGTCGCCCGCCCGTTAATCAAGCTGAAGTCAGCGCCTGCATCACCTTGATTGCCGAACAGGGTTTTGACGCTCTAGTAGACAAACTCACCCACTCTGGCGAATACCTCGAGGTCTTTGGAACCGACACTGTTCCTTACCCCCGAGCATTCAAATCAGAAGCCGGTTTCTACTGCGCCACGTTTGTCAATATGGGCCAAGTCTGCCCTGCAAACGCCGCTTCAGACACCATCATCCCAACTCGCAGCCTGCTGGTGATGGCCCTGAACAATGCCCGCAACATCAGCTCTGCAAGTGGCTTTGATGTCTCGGCCTTTGTGTACTCCAAGGCCATCAAGGATCCCAACTCTGGAGCTTTCCAGCGCATGTTCCAGCCCAAGACCGCCAAGACTTGGGTCTAAGGGCCAGCAGCTCTTGGAAGTTGAACCACATGGTTCAACTTTGCTGACCAGCTCTTCAGGTCCAATCCCAATGCCCGCTCTACCAACAGGTCAGGAGCGGGCTTTTTTGTCTTTAATCCAGCAATCGACTCAAGCTCAATCAGCCCAAGGAACATCCAAAAAGCAACTGCCCTGAAACCCTTGTCGAGCGATGGACGCCGCAGGGGATGGGGTTGCTGGAGTCCTTCGCCTGGCCCATGGCTCAAGCGCTGTCGATGCCCCCATGGCTTAAGCTTTGCCCTTGCCCAACAGGGCTTGCCGGGATAGCTCAGTTGGTAGAGCAGGCGACTGAAAATCGCCGTGTCCCCAGTTCAAATCTGGGTCCTGGCATGGGAACTTATGAACCCTGCTATCGCGCTTTAAGCCGATAGCAGCGGCATCTGCGAGTCATCGTTGTCATCACGGAACTCTCCGTCGTCGTGATGCTCTTGATGCTCGTCGATGAACGGTTCGTGCGCAGCCTCGACGGCCTCAGGGGCAGGTTCGCTGAACTCGTCAACAGGCTGCTCAATGGGTTCAGAGCTTGCATCTTCTCCTTCAGGATTGAGGAGAAGATGGAGGTGACGAACCTGTTGTTGGCCTTCCTCGAGGAGCTGCTCAACTGCTTGATGATGATCACCACCTCTGGAATCCGGGGCAGTCTCTAAAGCGAGCAGTCGTTCTTCAGTGGCGAGTAAACGCTTCGTCAACTCAGCCGTGAGATCAATCAAGCCATGGAGCTGCTGACTGAGGCGTTGCTCTACAGACACCACAGAATCGTGCTCATTCATCGCGTCAAGTCCCAACGGGTGGACGCGCCGATCGTATCGATGCTGTTTGGCCTGTCCATCCCCCCAGGCCATGGCAGCATCGCCTTCGCTTGAGAGGGTCATGACCGATAGCTTGAATCGCCTGACCAGCTGGCTATGCGGGAGCTTCAGCAATCAAAAGCAAGCGTTTGAAAATCCGCCGCTTTACGGACATATCCAGGTGCGATATCGCCCGCTTGGACAGCTGGAACCACGCTCACTCCTGATTGAACAGGCCTACGCCATCGCTCCCAAGGAGCCCTATCGAATTCGTGTTGTCAGGCCAGTTCTCAGCTGTGACCAAGGTCTAACAGTGATGAACTTCACGCTTGCCGAGCCTCGGCGATTTTTCGGAGCGATCGACGACCCCGAGCTCCGTGCCCAAATTCGCCAAGACGACCTCACCCACTTAGAAGGCTGCAATTACCTAGTCAGCGATCAGGGAAACCATTTCAGCGGCAGTGTGGAACCAGGTTGTCGCTGCAGAGTGCGGCGTAACGGTCGCGATTCCTACCTCGTCAGCGAGTTCACCCTGAGCGATGGCGGCATGGACGCCATCGACCGCGGCCACGATCCGGACACGCATGAACAACTTTGGGGATCCCTCCCTGGCCCCTTTGTCTTTGAACGAATCCATGACTGGTCGGATGAACTTCTTCCCCTTTGGGGTGGACTGATTACGGGCAAGCAGCCATAAAGTCTTGACCTCTGGCTTTCTGAGATGCTCCAGGCACTGGAAACAGAGCTCAAAGCCTTAGTGCAGCGGGCAGGGAACCAGCGGGAACTGCTGCTCGATTCCGGAGCAGGAATGCTGCGGATTGATCTCAAACCGGAAAACCTGGCGCTGTGGAGTAACACCCTCGCTGAAGCAGGCCCGGAGACCAACCTGTTGTTGGCCTGCGAAAGCAGCAGTGGAGAGTTGCACACCACCCGCCTGACCTGGGTTGTGGGCGCAGCCATCCGTCCAGCCGTCATCGAGAACGTCAGCACGGCTAAAAAGCTGTTGCAATCCCTAGGGGCATCTTTAGAGCAAACAAGCTTGGTGGGGGAGCAATGCCCAGGGCTTGGACAAGAGTTGACTTGGGCTCTTTACCTTGATCGCCATGGCTGGTTAAGTGCTTCACCAGTTCCAAGCGATGGTGATCTGACCTGGCTGCTGAACCAAGAGCCATGAGCGATCTCTCCAACGAGGCAATTCAACGTCTTGCCGCCAGAGCCCAGGTGCTTGGGCTTCAGAACCAAGCTGACCTGAGCCATCACACCAGAACAATGCTGCAGCAGGCTGATCAGCAGCGGCGATTGCTGAGTGAAGAAGAACTCCAAACTCTTTGTGGCGACAGCGGAGTAGCAGCAGAACCACTCCAACAGCTCCAGGAACAAGCTGATGACCTGGTTGACCAAGCACGTCAGCAGCTCCTGCAAGCTCAGCCGTATCTGGTTCAACCAGGAGGAGCCCTTTACCCCGCATCACGGGCCGAGGCGTGTTGGCGTGACTGCTTCCACTTTCTACGGGTCTGCTGTTACGCAGTCGCTACAGCCAAGCCACAGTTCACCAATCCAGAAGGCATGAAAGCCCTTGGTGAGCTTTATGACGTCCTTGGAGTCCCTGTCACAGGACTCCTGCTTGCCCTGGCCAGCCTCCACCGCCTGACTTGCAGTGCTTACGCGCTACAAGCGCCTGAAAGTGATGTCCAACTGCTGCATCAGGCCTTCAACGAACTGCAATCCAAGATCAACACCTGCGTCGTTACGAGCTGCTAAGTCAGGTCAGAAGCCCTGTTTGAGCGCTTCAAAATGAGCGTCCTTTAAACCAACCACGCGGCCCCATGGCGATCCCTCTGCTGGATTATCCCCTCACCTCGCAGAACGCCAGAGTCTCCAACCTTGCTGGCGACCTTCATGACAATGGGCTGGCCACCATTGGATATAGCGGCGCTGGGCATGAGAGCTACAACAGCGAAGTTGATGGCTTGATTCAACAGGCTTACCGCCAAATCTTTTTCCACGCGATGCGCAGCGATCGCGATGTGTTTCTTGAATCACAACTGCGCAACGGCAACATCACTGTGCGGGATTTCATCCGCGGGCTGCTGCTGTCCAAGCGCTTTCGCGATGGCTACTACCAGTGCAGCACCAACTACCGCATGGTGGATCAAGTAGTCGGTCGCGCGCTTGGACGCCCGGTGCATGGCGACGCTGAGCGCAGGGCTTGGTCAATCGTGATCGGCGAGAAAGGATTCAACGCCTTCGTTGATCAGCTTCTCAACAGCGATGAATACATGGCCAGCTTTGGCTATGACCGCGTTCCTGAGCAGCGTTCCCGCAAGCTGCCTGGACAGGCCACAGGTGAAATCCCCATTTATCAGCGCTTCCCCCGCTATGGCGCTGACTGGCGCGACAGCCTGCAAAATCGTGCCCCTAGCCCGAACTTCCAAGCTGACGGGAGCCGTCAACTTCAAGTCTCCGCAGTGTGGGCCAAAGGCGAGCCTCCAGCCTGGGCCCTCAAGCTGTGGCTGGCCTTGTTTGCAATTGGGGGCTTTGAATTGGGCCGCATCTTGCTCACCATCGCTGCTGAAATGCTGAGCACATCTAGGGCATAAGCACAATGGTGCGTAGCCCCTTTTACTGAGGAAGTCGTTGAGTACAAACCCGCAGACTCTGGTATTGCAGCAGTGGGAACCTCCGGAGCTAACTCAACCTGATCCAGCCGCCCCTGGTCCCATCGATGCACGTGGCGCCAACTGGAGTGGTCGGGTACTCCCTGCAATCGATCTCACCAACGCAAAGTTATGCCGCAGTGATCTTCGGGGCAGCGATCTCAGCCAATGCAGTCTTGAGGGTGCTGATTTGCGTTTAGCCCGCTACGACTCAGCCACCTCATGGCCGGAAGGGTTTGACCACTGCAGCAGCGGGGCAGTGGGCCCTGGAGCTCGGCTGAGTGCTGTTTACCTCAACAACGCCGATCTACGTGGGATGGATCTACGCGGCTCAGTACTCATGGGCACCTACCTCAGTGGAACTGACCTGAGCGGAGCAATCTTGGATGGAGTGCGGTTGGCTGGAGCAGATCTCCGAAGTGCAGTTCTCAGAGGCGCCAGTTGCATAGGGACCCGCTTTGGTAATGCCCAGCTGGACTTTGCCGATCTTCGCTTCGCCGAATTAACGGATGCATCCCTAGAGAACATTGAATCGGTGCGCGGCGCTGATTTCAGCGGCGCCCATGGGGTGGAAGCCTTTCGTTCAGAGCTGCTGCGACGAGAGCCTGAAGAGCTTGACTGCTGGAACCCCCTGACCCGGTCAACAACCCGTCTCAGCCTGGATCCCCAAGCCCAGCAATAAACTTGTCTCATCCCTGACAGGGCAAGGGAAGCGAGAGATTGAGCTTTATAAACAAATGCCTGGGGATGCGGGCATTTGTTCGACGATACGTCGGCGCGTTGTATCGGAACACCCGTATGCCCTTTGGTCCCGCTTCGCTATTGGGTGTGGAGCGCTTCGACAGCGAAGCACCCGTCGAACTCATTCCAGGCGATGCCGACGCCGAGAAAGAACAGATCATTCGTTCGATCTACCGGCAGGTTCTCGGCAACGCTTATGTCATGGACAGCGAGCGGCAGGTCGTTCTCGAGTCCCAATTCAAGCTTGGCGAAATCAGCGTTCGTGAGTTTGTACGCCGCCTAGCCAAGAGCGACCTCTATCGGAGCCGCTTCTTTGAAAGTTGCGCTCGCTATCGGTATATCGAATTAGCTTTTCGCCATCTTCTTGGTCGTGCCCCAGCCGACTTTGAAGAGATGCGGGCCCACGCCGAACGGCTTGATGCCAAGGGCTATGACGCAGATATCGATAGCTTCTTGGACTCTGGTGAATACCAGGATTACTTTGATGAGTGGACTGTTCCTTATCAGCGCGGCTGGAAGACTGAGAGCTGCGCAACGATGCAGGAATTCACCTGGAGCTTTCAATTACTGCGCGGCAACAGCAGCAGCAGCTTGAAAGGAAGCCTCTCAGGAAATCGCTCCAAGCTTGGTGGAGCTGTTTATCAAAACAACCCCATTCCAGTCATTCCTCCCTCTTCGAAAGAAGCGCAGGGATGGAGCTTCCGCCCTGCCGGCAATATGCAAGATGCCGCCACAAGGCTGGGTGCTTCTGCAGGCGAAGAAGGTCGCACCTATCGCGTTGAAGTCACCTCTTATAAAGCCAACAATGTGCGCCGAATTTCTCGATACGTGAAATCCAACAGGGTGTATTACGTACCCTTTGAAAAGCTCTCAGAGCAATTCATCAGGATTCACCGTGAGGGAGGAAAAATATCCAGCATCACTCCTGTCACGTAAGGACTCAGCCTTGTCAGTCCCTCTTGTCTGACCTCGACGTTTTCACCCACCCCAACAACCTCCAAGCCATCTGATCCCATGTCCGGCAACCAATCCACCTCCCTCGGTTTCGGCGCCAACTCCAAGTGGAGCAAGCCCGTGTCGTTCCAGCGCAAGGGCGCCGGCAACAAGGGTGCAGCTCTCACGATCGGTGAGTTCCTCAAGCAATCATGCGATCAGATGCAGATCGGGGTTGGTCCTCGTAGTCATGAGGACTGCCCTCATCGGGTGACCACGGAGTGCTACAGCCCTGACGATGCCTCCTCACTGGATCAAGTCATTGCAGCTGCTTACCGCCAGGTCTACGGCAACGCCCATGTCATGGACTTTGAGCGTTCTGCAGAACTAGAAGCCCAGCTCTGCAACGGTGATCTCGATGTGCGCGGGTTCATCCGCGGTCTCGCCAAGACACCGTTCTACAAAGCGCGGTTCTTCCAAGGGGTGGCACCTCAGCGAGGGATTGAGCTCAATTTCAAGCATCTGCTCGGTCGTGCGCCTCATTCCCAGGCTGAGGTATCGGCCAAGGTTGCACTCATGGCTGAGCACGGTCACGACGGTGTGATTGACAGCTTGGTGGACTCCGCCGAATACCTGGAAGTGTTCGGCAGTGACATCGTTCCTTATGCCCGCGCCTGGAGTTCCCCGGCTGATCTAGCTACAGCCGCCTTCCCCCTGTTGGCCGCGCTTCAAAAGAGCTTTGCTGGAAGCGATAGCGCCCGTGGCGGCAGCAGCGCTCTCACCAGGAGCCTGGCATCTGGTTTAGCGCCTCGCATCTCGGTTCCCAGCCAAGCCGTGGGCGTGCGTCCGTCGGTCAGCTACACCACCGGTCGCTTCAGCAGCAAAGATCCCGGAATCACCAGTGGCCAGGATTCAGCACCAATGCGCGGTGATGCCTACGTCTTCTTCGGTTTGGGCCAGCGGGAACAAGAGACTTATCAGCGCTGTCCAGGTGACGGCCCCGATCAGCTCAATGCTCTGATTCGCTCCACGTACAAGCAAGTGATGGGGAACCCTCACCTGATGGAATTTGAGCGTGCCATCTCTGCAGAGAGCAAATTCATTGATGGCTACCTCAGCACGCGCGAACTGGTCCGTGCGATTGGCCTTTCAGCTGAATACAAGCGCCGTTTCTTTGAAACCAATGCTCCCTATCGCTTCATTGAGCTGAACTTCAAGCACTTCCTCGGTCGTGCCCCACAGTCACAAGCTGAAATCAGCGAGCACACCAAGATCCTCGCTGAAGGTGGTTACGAAGCTGAAATCTGCAGCTATGTGGATTCCGAGGAGTATCAGACCAATTTCGGCGAAGACACCGTTCCCTTCGCTCGCATCCTCACCGAAAACGGTCGCGCTCAAGTTGGTTTCAATCGTCACCTCAGCCTGGCTGAAGGATTTGCGGCGAGCGACACAGTCCTGAGCAGCTCCTCGTTGGTCAACTCAGTTGCAACAGGCATGGTGCCGAGCGGCTGGAGTGCGACTACCAGTCGGATCAACCGCACCGGCACCCAATCCGGCGCACCTGATCCCACCAAAAAGCGTTTCAGGATTGTGGTGGCAGCCCAAACGGCTCGCTCACGTCAACGCACGGCCAACTCGACTTATCTCGTCTCCGGGAAAGACATGAGTGCCCAAATGAAGTACATCCATTCACGGGGCGGCAAGATCCTCTCCGTGACTGAGGTTATGTAGTAGGCCGTCAAAGCCTCACAACGAGCCCCCTCCTCAACTTGAGAGATGGGAGGGGGCTAAATCCATACACACACCAATCCCAGCCCCATGACTGAAATCACAACGCTGTCAGCACAAGCAAATTCAGACATTAGTCATGCCGCTGATGTGATTCGACGGGCTTACAGACAGGTGTTTGGCAATCAGCACCTGATGGAATTGGATGTGAACGAATCACTTGAGGCCCTCTTCATGAATGGCGATCTCAATGTGCAGGGTTTTGTGACGGCCCTAGCTCAATCTGATACTTACAAACGTTTGTTTCTTGAGCCCAACAGCCCTTATCGATTTGTAGAGCTGAACTTCAAGCATCTGCTTGGTCGCCCACCCCAGGACCAGGCTGAACTGATGGCTCATGTTCGTCTCTTTTCAGAGGAAGGCTACGAAGCTGAAATCGCAAGTTACACCTACAGCGAAGAATATCTGGCTGCCTTTGGACTCGACCAGGTCCCCTACAACCGTTCAATGGCAACCACAGCTGGTGGCCGAACGGTGAACTACCCAAGGGCTAGTGCACTTGACGTTGGTTTTGCTGGCTTTGATGGCAGTAAAACCTCCCGACTTTTGAAGAGTCTGGGAACTGACAGTGTTCCAGTCTTGAATGAACGCAAGGCGATTGGAACAGCCGGGAATTTCACAATCAGTTGGACCTCACGCGTTCAAGTTGGAGCTAACCGCCGCGCTGTTCAAAAGTCTGTCGCCAGCCAAACCTCCCTATCAGCAACCATCCGAGGCATTCAGGCCCAAGGCGGACGTATTCAAACAATTGAGCCAAACGCCTAAGATTTAGTCTCTGACAAAACGGCAAACTGAATGGATATATCGACATTTGTCGAACTAAGCCATGGTGAGTGGCGCTCCATGCGAAGTGGTCACTCACTGGCTTTTCAATATTTCGAAGAAGTACTGAGCGAAGTCAAGATTCAATGCCTTGACGAGAATGACAAATCCGTTGCAGAACTTGCCAGCTCAGTTGAGAGAATCAAGGGTGAATTAATAGCACCTTTTAGCATGGAGTGGGAAGCAGAGAGTGACTGGGAGCCTGATGATCCGACGGCAGTTTCTTCTGGTCAATGCATCTTGATCCCCTACCAGATTGATGAATCCCATGGTCACATTATCCGTAGTGTTGGTTATGCCGAAGCAGAACAAGCAATCACAGATTATTCCTTTAGCTCTGACGGCACGTTGATTTTGAGAACGGTCTACGGCCAATCCATAGCTGAAGAGAGAATTTGGTTTGCATCAGACAACGTACGCTGTAGATCCTCTGTTTTAAAAACATCCGAAGGAAGCGGTATCCTCCAGACCTCCTTTGCCTCAGAAGTGAGAAAACTAAGCAAGGCATAAACTGACACGCTGAATGCTAAGTACTACTGATCTGATCCTCTTCGCCAAAACACTTGGGGGGATCTACGACAATCTGGAACAATCACAGGCCAACCCCAAAGATTTTGCGCGGATCAATATCTTTTTTCGGCCACTACCTTGGGCCGTCTTTGACGGACCTGGTTTTTACTCTGAACAATGTTATGACTATGCGCCTTGGGATCCCTATCGGCAAGGATTGCATCGGCTCCTTCTGCGCGAAAACTTTTTTCTAGTTGAAAATTATGGTTATGCCGATTTCAGACGAGTTGCAGGGGCTGGGCGCGATTCAGATCTTTTAAAATCCATCAAGGTTGATAATCTAAAAGCCAGATGCGGCTGTGACATGCATTTCAAAGTGCAAAGTCCTGGGCATTATTTGGGTGAAGTGGAACCAGGCAAGAAATGCCTTGTACCCAGAGACGGAAAAATGACCTACCTAGTCAGTGAAGTTGAGGTGGATGAAAATCGTTGGATCAGTCGCGATCGTGGATTTGATCCCGAGTCAGATGAACAATGCTGGGGATCGGAACATGGACAACTGAGGTTCAAACGGATTCAATGGCTCAACGAAACCATCCAAAGCGAATGGATCTCAAAACTACATAAGGAATGACTGCCGAGGACGTTGAAAAGCAGATGAAATCTTGGATCAGATCACAGCACCTGATCTGCGAGGGGAGTGACTTCATTTTTGAAACCGTTGATCAAACTCAATTGGACAAATTTGAAGTCTGCCTGGAAGCCATGGGCGGCCGAGTAAGAACAATCAGAGCTGTTGGAAATTGGCCAATGGGACCTCGGAGATCATTCAAAATTCTTCGAGCAACAGCCAGCGTGCCTCGACCTGGGGGAGAAGACTTGGTGACGTACTGGGCCAAAAGGGGTAGCAAAGCAACGCGTTACTCTGAAATCAATAGCTAATCAAGTTCCTAGTCACTAAACCAACCCATCCAGGTGTCTTTTGAAAAATCAGTATGCTTGCTCCAACGCCTCAAAATTGTGAGTGAATCGAATACATATCCTTGAGAAGCTGCGATGTCAATTACCTGATCTTGGTTCAAAGCCGACTTAATCTGATCCTTCACATCTTGATTGTTACGAGCAAAAGCAATAAAAGATTCCAAAATCGAATCTTTTTCGGCATCTGAAGCGGTAAGCGTCATGGGCTGTCGGATCAGCAGCAATGAACCATTTTAAGCAAAAGGTCTAGATCCGACTGCAAGCCGGACTCACTACATCAACATCGCTCGCCAGATAGCTGTTTGACGAAAAGCCCAGGACCAGTGAGAAGGATCACAGTCACTGATTTTGCTTTGCGCTGCAGGATCAAGCGACGACCAATCGGCATCAATATGACACTGCCATTCCTCCAGCGAGATCAGAAAACCCAGAGATTTGGCGTAAGCCACAATTTCTGCCTGAGTCATGCAGCCCTTCAGGCCGGTTGCAATGGCGTGGTCATAAACAACTGCTTTGAGAAAGCTGTCCAACTGAGGCGACTCCATCCGTCAGCACGCCTCAATCCACAGAGCAAAATTGACGTTCTGGCAAATCATCTGCAAAACCAAGGGTCCACCTGGGCAACGCAGAAGGCGCCAAGGAATATCAGCAGGCATCACTCCGGAGTCGATTGTGATTTTAGGAGGACTTGTGGCTTGCTCATAGGGGATCAATGCTGACCCTGTAAGCGTCGGCTCCACCTGTTGTACAAGGGATTTCAGCTCCTCGATCGTCTTGAGGGCATTGAGCTGAGCCTGATTCTCCGAACTAGCTTCAATGGCTTTCACAAAACGAGGCAAAGCCTCTTCCAACTCAGGGGAGACAGGCATTGACTTCAAACTGCTCTAGCGACAAAGGGTATCAGCACAGAGCCCAATTAAGTAACACGTAAAGCACATATTATTAATTCAATAGCAAACCAGGAAGCAATGCAAATGGAGATAGGAAATCGTCGCTAAGGCGATCAAAGCCCTTGCCATGTCTATGGCATGATAAAATATGGCCATGGGCTCAAAATCCCTACTTGGCGCACATTTCAACTCGTGACAAGCAAAGGTGTCCGGACCAACGGCGATTCATTCGTCATTGAAAACTATTGATCAAAGGGGTATCAATGCCTGAACGCTTTGACAACCTCGTAGAAGGCCTATCGGAGGAAAGAGCACTCAGCGTCATCCTGGCTGATCCCGACTCGCTGGAGCGGCCAGTCGATAAATACATGGCAGCAACACGATTAGGTGCCAGTGATAGCGAAGAATCACTCAATACCTTGATTGCAGCGGCACAGCTCAGTCCTGAAAACCTGTTTAACCGCATTACCAGAAGAAAAGCCCTGGATGCCTTGGGTCGGCGTCGTCACCCCAAAGCGCTTCCCGTACTGTTTGAGGCATTGAGCTGTAGTGACGAGTCAGCGGTCATCAATGCGGTGGACTCGATCACAAAAATCAGTGCTGAACTGGATTCTGGGCAACAAGCCCAGCTGTTGCAGGCGCTTGATGGAGAGGACATCCAGAAGCGGGCCGTTATCCAGGCTCATACACGCCTCGGGATTGCCGCAGCAGACCCAGCGATCAAGCCACTGAGTGAGGACACCAATCCACTGGTCTCTGGAGCAGCAAGGGCTTATGGGGCAAAAGTTCATGGCAGAACAAGCGCCTTGGATCCCTTAGTGCCCCAATTAATCGACCCCATTGCAGGTCGACGGCGTTCAGCCGTCATCGATCTCGGCGATGCGGGGGACCCCAAGCGACTTGAACCATTGGTGACTGCACCCGTCTCAATGTCACTACGTGCCAGAAGCGCCTTTCAGTTAGTTGATCCAGACAAAACCTGCACTATTCCACAGGAATACGAAGCATTGATAACTCAATTACTTCAAGACAATCCACAAAATTTAAAACTGAGGACTGAATGGGTCTGTGATGTGAATCCGGATGACATCGAAAACAATCTTCAACACAGAGATGAGGCTCGTCAATACGGTGGTGCATCCAGCCTGATGGCGATGGCAGGCGAGGACAAGCTGGCCCTAATTGACCGAATCAAAGACAAGCTGTGGAGCGATTACGTCACGCACTACTACCTGACAGCAGTAGTGAGCTTGCAAAAAATCGAAAGCCGAAGCGAACTGGTGCGCCTGGCGTTAGCGGAAACCATCCCTCAGTACACGAAGTCCAGGATTGCCGCGGCATGGGGCTGCCTTGCCATGGGCCTCGACGATCAAATTGAGTTATTAAGTCAACTGGCGAATGAAGCTCAGTGGTTACCACTGAAATGGACCTGCATGCAGGTGCTTAAACAGTTGAAATAACAACGGAGTAGTACTCACCGGATGGCGCGCAAAAACCGCTTCTGATTTTCTTTGGATTCTGAGTTTGTCAACTTGTGTGTCCTGACGATCTGCTCAAGCCGTTCTGTTCAAAAAGCAGGGTTAAGGTCGACCGTGATGCGGATTGCATCCCCTCCCAAACACGTAATCGCTCAACCATGCTCGACGCATTCTCCAGGAAGGCCGTCTCGGCCGACTCCAGCGGCGCCTTC
>MDTB01205159.1_pt1 | contig 23632 bp, 19 predicted proteins | sample 811161 | NCBI WGS metagenome assembly MDTB01 (sample SAMN05326650, study PRJNA326480) | marine metagenome | isolation source: seawater | place: Mediterranean Sea | collected 2009
GTTTCTTCTGCTTTAACTTCTTCTACAGGAGCTTCTTCTGCTTTAACTTCTTCTGCAGGAGCTTCTTCTGCAGGAGTTTCTTCTGCTTTAACTTCCTCTGCAGGAGCTTCTTCTACAGGAGTTTCTTCTGCTTTAACTTCCTCTGCAGGAGCTACAGATTCACCGGTATCAGCATTAGCTGCTAATTCCTTTTTCTTTATTTTTTTATCTTTCTTTAATTCTATTCTATTTTTTTCTCTTTCTTTCCACTCTTCTAATAATTTATCAATATCAGCATCTTTCACACCTTGTTTTGATAGATGCCACTTATAACTTAATCCATTTTTTCTAAATAAACCTTGGACAGTATCTGAAGGTTTAGCACCTTGTTTTAACCAATATAATATTCTATCCTCATTAAGATTACACGAGTTGTTATCTTGAACTGGATCATACCATCCCAAACGTTCAATCTCTCTACCATCTCTCTTAAATCTTGAATCAATAGCGACAACCCTATAAAAAGGTCTTTTTTTACGCCCTAATTTTTTTAATCTTATTCTAACAGCCAAATTAAACTCCTTATTGTTTATTTTTAATTTTATTTTATAAAAGGAAACTTAAACTTTGATTTATTATCACTAATTTTTTTCATTAAAACCCTCATTTGGTTAAACTGCTTTAATAATTTATTTACAGCTTGAATTGATGTTCCAGAACCACTAGCTATTCTTTTTCTACGAGATCCATTTATAATACTTGGATTCTTTCTTTCAAAATCTGTCATAGAATCAACTATAGCTTTAGTTGCATTCAATTGTTTTCTACCCGTACTCATATTTGGCATTTTTTTCATACCGGGTATCATCTTCATCATGCTACCAATATTTTCTAAGTTACCCATCTGATTAATTTGATTTTTAAAATCATTCAAATCAAAAGTATTATTACTTATTTTTGATTGGATATCACTAAATGAATCTGTATTAAAAGATTTTGAAGCTTCTTCAACTAAACCAACAATATCTCCAAGACCTAAAATTCGTCTAGCAATTCTATCAGGATTAAAAGATTCAATATCTGATATTTTTTCACCAAAGGTTATAAATTTTATTGGAATGCCTGTTGTGTCTTTTATTGAAAGAGCAACACCTCCACCTGCATCAGAATCCATTTTTGTGATAATACAACCTGAAATGTTACACGATTTAGAAAAACTACTAGATGAATTAATCGCATCTTGACCGGTCATTCCATCAGCAACATAAATAACCTCAGAAGGGTTTGATTGACTAATAATTTGATTAAGTTCATCTATTAAGTTATTATCAATATGAAGACGACCAGCTGTATCTAAAATCAAAACATCAAAATTATTATCGTTAGCATGCTTTTCTGCATTTTTTAAAACTTCTAAAGGATATTTTGATTTTTTTTCCGTGTAACAATTGAGACCATTATCGTTAGATAATATTTCTAATTGTTCGGCAGCTGCAGGTCTTTGTAAATCTAAACCAACTAGCAATGCTTCTTTATTAAATTTCCTTTTCAAAAAACCAGCAATTTTTACTGCTGTAGTAGTTTTCCCAGATCCTTGTAAACCTGATAAAACTACAACAGATTTTTCCTTACTATTTAAATTAATTTCTGAATTCTCTGATTTTAAAAAATCAATCAATTCATCTAAAACTAATTTAACAAATTGTTGTCCTGGTGTAACAGAATCAAATACTTTGTTACCAAGAGATTTTTCCTTAACTCTATCAATAAATCTACTTACAACTTTAAAATTTACATCAGATTCTAGAAGAGCAATTCTAATTTCTCTTACCGCATCAGAAATATTACTTTCTGATATTTTACCTTGACCTTTTATAGTCTTAAAAATTTTTTTAAATCTATTTTGTAATTGACTAAACATAATCTTTTAAAACTAATAAAAAACAATTTAAGTATAGCTTGGAAATTTAGTATTAACTATACCGTCAATGCAAGCTATCTTTTTTTATATATATTTTATGATTTTATAGAACGAACTATTCAGAATTATTTTAACTAAAAATCTCCAAGAGTTCTTTTTATTAAAATCTCCTCTACAACACAGTTGTTTGGGGCATTAATTGAATGAATAATTGACTGACATAAATCATCAACACTCATCATGTCTTTTCTTATTTCTTCTACATTTTTATTATTCCAAAGAGGAGTATTAACAGCTCCAGGGAAAACACTTATTACTTTTATATTAAACTCCCTTAATTCTTCTCTTATAGATGAAGCAAAACCTCTTAATGCATATTTTGAAGCTACATATGCTGAAGAATTTGCAAATGGTTTTAAACCAGCTCCTGAGTTTATAAAAACAACCTTGCCATTTTTTTTCTTTTTAAAATTATCTATCAAAGATTTTGTCATTAAAAATGCGCCTCTAAGATTAACATTTATAGTTTTATCCCAATCATCAACTGAAGTATTTGAAATATCTTTAAATATTGCTATTCCAGCATTATTAATTAATAATTCAATTTGATTTTTATTAGGTATTTTTTTATAGAGGTTATTAACTGATTTTTCAATTGTTATATCCGAAATAATAATTTCACACTTATTATTCTTACTTTCAATATATTTTTTAGTTTTATTAAGATTTCTTATGTTTCTAGAAACCAAATAAACAAAATATTTATCAGATAGTTCAATTGCTAGAGATTGTCCAATTCCAGAAGAAGCACCAGTTATTATAGCGATTGGTTTAGTCATTTTTTTTAGCAATTAAATTTAATGCACTACCTGCTTTAAACCATTCGATTTGATTAGTATTATACGTATGATTAACTTCTATTATATCTTCACTTCCTCCAAGATGTGAAATTCTACAATTAAGATTTTTTCCTTCTTGAAAATCTTTTAATCCTATTATACTTAATTTGTCATCCTCAAGAATTTTATTATAATCTTTTTTATTATTAAAAGTTAAAGCAAGAATTCCTTGTTTTTTTAAATTAGTTTCATGAATTCTAGCAAAGGATTTTACTATTACTACCCTTACGTTCATATGCCTAGGCTCCATAGCTGCATGCTCTCTTGATGAGCCTTCACCATAATTCTCATCACCAACAATAATACTAAATATATTATTATTTCTATAATACCTTGCAACCAAAGGAGTTTCATCATATTTATTTGTAACTTTATTTTTTACATAGTTGACTTTATTATTAAAGAAATTTGTTGCACCTAACAACAAGTTATTAGAGATATTATCTAAGTGACCTCTATATTTGAGCCAAGGACCTGCCATTGAAATATGATCAGTAGTACATTTTCCCTTGGCCTTAATTAATAAAGTTAAATCTATTAAATCATTACCATCCCATTTATCAAATGATTTTAATAATTGTAATCTATCAGATTTAATATCAACATTAATTTCTATCTCTTTATTATTTACATCATAATCTTGAAAACCCTGATCTTTAACATCAAAACCATTTGGAGGCAACTCGTATCCAGAAGGAGGATCAAGCTTAACTTTTATTCCATCTTTATTAATCAAAAAATCTGTTATTGGATTAAAAGACAGATCACCTGACAAAGCTATGGCTGTTACAATTTCTGGTGAGGCAACAAAAGCATGTGTTTTAGGATTACCATCTGCACGCTTTGCAAAGTTTCTATTAAAAGAATGGATTATAGTATTCTTTTGTTCAGCTTCTGCACCTTCTCTTGCCCATTGCCCTATACATGGACCACAAGCATTTGCAAAAACATTAGCACCAATATTATTAAAAATATTAATTAGTCCATCTTTTTCAATTGTATATCTTACTAATTCAGAACCAGGTGTTATTGTAAATTTAGAATTAACTGATAATTTTTTATTTATAGCCTGTTGTGCTATTGATGAAGCTCTTGAAATGTCTTCATACGAGGAGTTTGTACAAGAACCGATTAATCCTACTTCAACTTTTTTTGGCCATTTATTTTTAAAGATTTCTTTAGACATTTCTGAAATAGGAGTTGCTTTATCGGGAGTAAAAGGACCGTTAATATAAGGTTCTAGTTCATCTAAATTTATAGTAATAACTTGATCAAAATATTCTTCAGGATTTTTGTAAACTTCTAAATCTCCTGTTAAATGTTGAGCATACTGATCTGCCAAATCAGCGACATTTTGCCTACCAGTTGAAGCCAAATATTTTCTCATAGAATTATCATAACCAAAAGTTGATGTGGTAGCACCAACTTCTGCACCCATATTGCATATAGTTCCTTTTCCTGTACATGATAAATTAATTGCTCCTTCACCAAAATATTCAATAATATGGCCAGTTCCACCTTTAACTGTTAAAATCCCAGCTAGTTTTAAAATTATATCTTTAGCTGAAGTCCAACCATTCAAATTGCCTTTTAATTCCACACCAATCAATTTTGGGAATTTCAATTCCCAAGGCATTCCTACCATAACATCTACTGCATCTGCCCCTCCAACACCAATTGCTATCATTCCTAGTCCACCGGCATTTACTGTATGAGAATCGGTTCCAATCATCATACCACCTGGAAAAGCATAATTTTCTAAAATAACTTGATGAATAATTCCAGCTCCTGGCTTCCAAAAACCTATTCCATACTTAGAACACACAGAAGATAAAAAATCATAAACCTCTGAATTTATATCTAAAGCTACATCCAGATCCGCAGACGAATTATTTTTTGCTTGAATCAAGTGATCTGCATGAACTGTAGAAGGAACAGAAACTTGACTTTTATTAGCCATCATAAATTGCAATAATGCCATTTGAGCAGTTGCATCCTGCATAGCCACTCTATCGGGATTAAATTCAACATAATCTATTCCTTTTTGAAATTCTTTAACTTCAAATGATGAGTGTAGGTATAAAATTTTTTCTGATAAGGTTAATGGTTTATTAATCTTTTTTCTGATGTATTTGATTTTTAAATCAATATTTTTATAAAAATTTTCAACTAGTTTTGAATCAAACATAAATTCCTCTTTAAGATTAATAGGGATAAGTTATACATAAATTTATTAATTTATATCTACAATATCAATTAATGATATCATAAAATGATAAAAAAAATACTTCAATTAATTATCTCAATAAATCTCGTCCTATCATGGGAAAACAGTGAAATTGAATACATTATTTATACAAATAGTTCATTATTTAACTCAGCCAGTGACTTATCAAATCTTCATGAAAATTTAGTCGAAGAAAACTTTCAATTAAAGACAAAGATAATACTTGAAGATACACTAAGTACAAATATTAATGATTACATTTTTAGTAATTTTGATTTTGAATATGATAGTCTTGAGTATTTATGTATTATTGGAGATGAAACTATAATACCTCCACTTTATTATTTGAATACACCTTGTGATGATTGCATTAGCTCTGAAAATACTAATAATCCTAATGCGCAATTAAAAACTGGTAGAATTTTAGCATCTAATGATAATGAAGCTAATACAATAATTAATAATATAATAAATTATACATTATCACCTTATAATGGAGACTGGAAAAGTAAAGCGCTATTATTTTGTGATGATCAATTTAAGAATGGTCAAACCATTAGAAAGGAAAAGTGGCATACAATCCATTCAAGTCTAATATATAACAATTTAAAAGACAACCTTAATATTAATTGTTTATTTGGTCCAAACTTTGATCGGCAGCAGTCTATTGACTGGTATATACAGCCTAATTTTACAAATAAATTAATTCAAAATATAAATCAAGGTGCAGCAATCATTAACTACATTGGACATGGAACCAGCGAATTTCTTGCAGATGAAAATATTCTTACCTTCTCAGATATAGATTTAATATCAATAGATAATAATAAACTTCCTGTATGGGTTGTTGGAACATGTGCCTTTGGAAACTATATTAATCAAAACTGCTTTGCTGAAAGACTATTAAAAAAAGGAGATTCTGCAATAGCAATTATATCTACAACTGGTGGAATTTCATACAGCTCAAATTTTTATTTCTTAAAGAAGTTTTTTATTGAGAATATTAATAATTACTTAGTTAGTGATTCAAATGATAGAATTGGGGACTTATTTTATGACTCTAAAGAAAATTTATTTGAATCTTATACTTTACATTTATTTGGTGACCCTGCTATGAGAATCCAAATAGCAAAAACAACTAATAATCTAATAGAAAATAATATTAGTGAAATATTAATTGGATCTGAAAATTATATATCTATTGATAATACTAGTCTAAGTACATTGAGAATATTGAATAATGACATTAATACAATCTTTAACTATAATTACAATGGTGAAGATTACAGTCCAAATGATTCATGTTTCAATGCTCAATATAATTTATCATGCTTAGACCAGTTCAGCTTTAATTATAATAATAATCAATTATACTCAGGAGAATTTTATGGTTCTACAAACTATACTTTGCCTCTTGATGCATTAGAATACAACAATACAAGTTTAAAAGTTCATAATGATTTAACAAATTCTATTCAGTCGATTAATAATATTGATTTAGAATTTTTAGATAATAGTCTATTAAATGATTATATAGGACCTGAAATAATACTTTATCAAAATGGAATTCAGTTGTCTGATAATTCAACTATTTACCCTCCTTACAATATATCGATATACTTGAGCGATAATCTTCCAGTAAATATTAGCGGGCTGAACTATCACGATATTAGACTTTGGATTGATGACAATCATAATGAAAGTATTATTTTAAATAATTTTTATACCCCAATATCTAACACATCAGGGAATATTAATTATATTATAAATGATGAATTATTATATAATAATTCGCATAAAATAAGCATAGAAGCATGGGATATAGTAAATAACTCAACACTAATATCTTACAATTTGAAAATATTTAACAATAATAACAGTACTGTTTATAATGTATATAATTTCCCAAATCCGTTCGAAGATGAGACTTTTTTTACTTTTAGCTTGATTAATTCTAGTCCAATAAATGTAAATATTGATATTTATAATCTCAAAGGTAAAAAAGTAAAGGAGATTACTCAATATTTAGAAACAGAGGATAATCATTTCTATAGAATTTTTTGGAATGGACTAGATCAATATTCAAAAGAAATACCAAATGGAATTTATATTTATGAACTTGAAGTTTTACAAAATGATATAAAATTGCATAAAAAAATATATAAATTAGCTAAATCAAAATGAAATTTATTTTAGCATCTCAGAGCTTAAGAAGAAAAGAAATATTAAATAAAATTAATCTAAATTTTAAAATATATAGCTCTAATTTGGATGAAAAAAAAATTATCAATAATTACAAAAGACCAGATTTATTTTGTAAAAAACTAGCAAATATTAAAGCTGAATTAGTGTCAAAAAAATTTCCCAAAGACTATGTGATTGGTGCTGATACAATAGTTGTGCATGATAAAATAATTTTAAATAAACCAACTGATAAAAAAGAGGCTATAAATCATTTGAAACTATTAAGTAATTCAAAGCATACTGTTTATACTGCAGTATCATTAATTAATATATCAAAAAATATTAATATATCTTTCATTGAAAGCACTCAAGTATACTTCAACATGTTAAAAAGTAAAGAAATTAATTACTACGTTAACAAATTTAAGCCATATGATAAGGCTGGATCTTATGCAATTCAAGAATATAGTAATATATTTATAAGAAAAATTAATGGATGTTTTTATAATGTAGTTGGTTTTCCATTATCTAAATTTTATAAATTAATAGATAGTGAATTAAACTTAATATAGTAATAATGAATGAAGAAAAAGACATATTACCTTTTTACGAAAGACTTAAAGAAACGAGGCAAGAAAAGAATTTTAATCTTGTTCAGATTTCAGATGAAACAAAAATAAATATTAAACATCTACAAGCAATTGAATCTGGAGATTTTAATGTTATACCCAATACTTATTTAAGATTATTCATAAAAACATATGCTGAATATTTAAAACTTGACCCTAATGAGATGTTAAATCAGTATGAATTAGAATCAAATAAAAAAAGAAAAACTATTTTAAGGTCACCAAATAGTTCAAAAACTAAAAAACAAAAAATAGATATTAAGAAAACTATATCTTACTTTAATATTTATGATTCTTATTATATTAAACCAAAAAAAATAATTCAAGTTATAATTCTATTTACTTTTTTAACATCTACCTATTTACTTATTAGTTATTTAAGTAAAGAACAAGCCAATTCAATAATTTTGAATACAACAAAAGAAAATGATAGCAAAAACATGCAGACTCAGCAATCATACCTGCCAATCGATAGTGTTTTATTGAATTCACAAAACTTTTTACAAGAAAACTTAATTAAATCAAACAGTGTTAAATTAAATAAAGAAATTACGAGTAATTACACTTTTCAAATATCAACAAAAGAAAATACTAAAATATATATTAGCTATAATGATAAAGATGGAGATAGAGTTGAAAAATGTAACTTGATTGTCAAAAAAGGAGAATTAATAAAATATACTTTCTCCAATAATATATATTTCGATTTATTAAGCGCTAAGCATGTACAAGTGGCAATTAATAATAATTCCATTAATAAATACCTTGGAAAAGAAGATTACTCAATAAGAGGTTCGTTCGATCCACAAAAAAAACAACTATATTTAGAGTTTTACTCTAAATAATTACATTCCTAAATAAAACCTTAACTTACTTATATATAAGTATCTCCTCTATGATTAATAATTGAGATAATTATTTTTTAATTATTTATTGCTTTATAATGGGGAATAGTAATATAATAATGGGTAAGTGTGGGGAGCATTCCCAATCTTTTAAAAAAATAACATAACGTAGGTATAAATAAATGTCCTTTACTGGAGAATATTATAATTTATTGGATCAAAAAAATAGACTGAGCATTCCTGCAAAGTTCAGGAATTCGCTTCATCCTAATAATAATAAAACATTTGTTCTAAGTCGAGGTTTTGATAAGTGCCTTTTCCTGTACCCACTTGAAGAATGGAAGATTGTAGAAGAACAATTATCATCCTTAAGCAGTATAAATAATAAAAATAGAAATTTTATTAGGAATATAGTAAGATATGCAAATTATGTAACCTTCGATTCTCAAGGACGAATAGCCATACCGGATATACTATTAAATTATGCAAATATAGATAAGGAAGTAATAGTAATAGGTATGCTAAAAAAAATTGAATTGTGGAATAAAAACACCTTAAATAAGTTTGAAAAACAGAAAGACTTTTTATCAAATGAAGATTTTGAAGATCTTGCAGATAAAATCAATTTTTAAAGTTATCACATGAATTATCACATCCCCATAATGAAAGATGAGGTAATCAATTTACTTGATATAAAGTCAAAGGGGATATATATGGATTGTACTATTGGTTTTGGTGGGCATTCTAAAAGTATTTTAGAACGATTAGATTCTGATGGCAAACTTATTGGTATAGATTTAGACCCCTATGCTCTTGAAAAAACAAAAAAAAAGCTAGTAAAACATGATAATTTTTCTCTGCACAATAATTCATATAGTGCATTTCCTCAAATATTAGAGAAAATGGGTATCGAAAAAGTTGATGGCTTTCTTTTTGATCTTGGTATCTCCTCTCATCAAGTTGATTCAGAGCAAAGGGGTTTTTCTTATATGAAAAATGCACCTTTAGATATGAGATTTAATAATAAAGATAATAACCAACCTTCTGCTAAAGACATAATCAATAGTATAAACTTAAAAAATTTAACTTTTGCACTGAAGGAATATACAAATTTAAAGAGCCCTAAATATTTAGCAGAAAAAATTGTAGAATATAGAAAATTTAAAAAAATTGAAACTACATTTGATTTAAGAAATGCAATAAATGAAATTATAAAGAGTGATAGCTACAAAGTTTTATCGCAAATATTCCAGGCAATTAGAATGGTTGTCAATAATGAAATAGAAATTATCAAAAAAACACTTATATCTACCCTTGATTATTTAAAAAAAGGAGGGAGAATTGCAATAATATCATTTCATTCAATTGAAGATAGAATTATAAAACATTTTTTTAAAAATTTAACAATTTACAAAAATAATACATATGATATAGAGTATCAAAATTTTAATAAGGAATTTAAATTAATCACAAAAAAACCAATTTTAAATAAAGATACAAACAATAATAGAGCAAGAAGCGCTAAACTAAGAGTTGCAGAAAGAATTTTATGATAAAGAATCAAAGCTATGGAATGATTGATTTTATATTTTACACTTTTTTTATAGTAATATCATGTTCAATTTTTTTGCTATCAGTTGGTATTAAAAATGAAATAAATGAAACTCAATTAGAAATAAGACAACTAAATTCATCTTTTTTTGCTCATTCTGATGAAGTCAAATCTCTTCAAAGCTCTAGAAATTACTTTACAAGCTACGAATATATCCAAAAAACACTCAAAAATAGAATGGTCTCAGTAACTCCTGAGACATTATTGATATCAATTTCAGAATGAGAAAATTTTTCCAATTATATTCAAGAAACATTAATTGTTTATCAATTGGAATTTACTTTCTTAGTTTAATTCTAATATTAAAGATATTTAATATTCAAATTATTCAAAAAGATACCTTTAAAAAAATTGTAACCAATAAAGGTTTTAAAACTATAAACAGATATGGTTTACGTGGTGAAATATCAGATAAAAACAATAAAGTATTATCACAAACTATCTCAAAATATACATTTTGGATAAATACAAAAAAACCTTTCGACAAAGAAGTAATAATTAATTTATTTTCAGATAATTTTAATAAATCAGATAGTATCTACAGAAAAATTTTAGACAAAAAATCTAACTATGTAGTCCTTGAAAAAAACATTCTCTATACTGATTGCAATAATATTATTAAAAGAAAAATTAAAGGACTACAATACACAAAAAAAAATAAACGGTTTTATCCATATAATAATTTAGCATCTCAAACATTAGGATTTGTTAATGAGGATGGTATAGGACAAAGCGGCATTGAAGAAAGTCTAAATACCTTATTATCTGGAGATACTTTGAAAACTAAACTTAAAAAGGGTGTCAAAGGTCAATTCTTCAATCAGAATAAAACAACCAATTTAAATGGAAGTCAAGTTCAGCTAACTATTGATATTGATATTCAGCAGATTCTACAAGACGAGCTTAAAAAAGCTTACATTAATACAAAAGCTAAGTCTGCAAATGGTATTATAATGGATCCTTTTACAGGAGATATTATATCAATTGCTTCAATTCCTGATTATAATCCCAATAATTATAGCGACTACAGCTTTGAAGATTTCAAAAACAGATCAATAACAGATTCATATGAACCTGGATCAACATTTAAAATAATACCTATAATAGCTGCTTATCAAAAAGAGTTGTCTTTAGATAAAAAGTATTATTGTGAAAACGGAGAATACTATTTAAAAAATGGTAAAAAATTGAATGATCATGAAAAACATGATTCTCTTACAATCAATGAAATATTTATTCATTCTAGCAATATAGGAATATCAAAAATAACTCAAGAAATAGAAAATGAAAATATTTATAGAATATGCAAAAATTTAGGCTTTGGTTCAGTTACTGGAATACCACTTAAAAGTGAATCCAAAGGCATATTAAGAAATATAAAAAACTGGTCAAAATGTTCTAAAACATATATTTCTATAGGACAAGAAATTGGGGTTACTAATATTCAACTTGCACTTGCTTACTCATCAATAGCTAATGGTGGATATCTTCTTAAACCGCACATAATTAAAAATATATCAATAGAAGATAGTATTATTTATAATAGAAATATCGAACCTATTCGCAAAGTAGTTAGTAATGAAATTTCATATAAAATTTTAGAAAACCTTAATGAAGTAGTAATGAAAGGAACAGCAAAGAATTTAAATTTGAATGGTTATCAAATTGGAGGAAAAACAGGAACCGCTCAAAAATTTACAAATGGAGAATATTCTAAAAATGAATTTATTTCTTCTTTTGCATCTGTATTTCCAATTGATGAACCTAAATATATAATGATTATATCTATTGATTCTCCTGAATATGGAAAACACTGGTCTAATGAAAGCGCAGTTCCAACAGCTAAAAAAATTATAAATCGTATTATAATTAATGATGAATCATTTTTAAATAGAACACCAACTATGATTGCAAAAAGTGACACTATAAAAAAGATACAAAATTCAATAAAACATATATCATATGATAAGTTCACGACAGAAGATATCATGCCAAATCTAAAAGGTAAAACATTGAAGGAAGCAATTTCATTAGCGAGCAAAAATGGAATTATGCTAAACCCAAATACGCTCAGAGGCAAAGTTGTTTGGCAATCTTTGAAGCCAGGTATAAGAACAAAAAAAGACCAAATATGTAAAATAAAGCTATCTATATAATGAAATTAAATGAATTACTAAAAAATATTGATTTTAGAGGCTGTCCAGATGATAGAGAAATTATAAATATAACATATGATTCAAGGAAAGTAAAAAATGGCAGCTTATTTATTGCAATTAGTGGAGAAAATAAAGATGGACACGATTATATTCTTGAAGCAATTGATAAGGGTGCAAGCGCAATCATTGCAAATGGCAGAGCACCAATAACAAATTTAGTACCCATATTACAAGTTGAAAACCCTAGAAAAATAATGTCAAAGGTAGCTGCTAACTATTATAACAATCCTTCAAAAGATCTCAATATAATTGGAATTACTGGGACTAATGGTAAAACTACGACAACTCAAATAATTGATGATATAATTAAATCAAATAATAGAACTAGTAGCTCACTTGGAACATTAGGCTTTAATACTCCTTCTGGTATGGTATCAACAGGTTTTACTACACCTGAATCAATAGAGTTGCAACAAATACTCGATATAATAAAAAAAGGTGGTATAGAATATGTACCAATGGAAATATCTTCTCATGCTATAGAGCTTTTTAGAACAACTGATGTTGAAGTAAATATTGCTATATTTACTAATATAGGGCACGACCATTTAGATTTTCATAAATCAATCAATAATTATTTTAATGCAAAATTAAAATTATTTACAGGTTTAAATAAAAACTCACTGGCAATACTAAACTATGATGATCCATACACGCAGAAGATAATAAATAAAATTGAATGTAATTATTTGACTTATGGATTTGATAAAAATGCTGATTTAAGTATTGAAAAGTATATACTTAATATTGATTATTCTAAAGCAGTAATGAGATATAAAGATAGTCAAATAAAAATAAAAACACCCTTAATAGGTAAATTTAATTTATACAATCTAAGCGCTTCGATATTATGTGCATTAAAGCTTGGCATAAGTATAAGTGAAATCACGAAGTCAATAGAAAATTTCCACAATGTTCCAGGTAGGTTAGAAAAATATAACTTTAAAGATAATACTGTTATTATTGATTATGCTCATACACCAGATGCATACCTTAATATATTTAAGAATATTTTTGAACTAAAAGATAAAGATAAAAAGATAATTACCGTTTTTGGATGTGGTGGAAATAGAGATAAAAGCAAACGAAAAATAATGGGTGAAATTGCTAGTAGATTCTCAGATAATATTTATATCACAAATGACAATCCTCGATTTGAAGATGAGAATGAAATTATTAATAACATTTGTTCTGGAATATCAAATACAAGATATGAAATCATTAAAGATAGAGAAAAAGCTATAATTTCAGCATTAAAACATAAAAATTCTATTATTTTAATTCTGGGTAAAGGAATAGAGAAACATCAAATAATAAGAAATAAAAGATTAAATCATTCTGACATAAAAATAGTAAAAGATTATATTAATGAGAATAGAAATTAAAGACAAAAAAAATTTTATAAAAATGTTCAATAGTATACACATTAATAATAAGATATCTACAATTAATGGAGTATCTATTGATTCAAGAAAAGTTATGAAAAATGATATTTTTTTTCCTATAAAGGGTGAAAATTACGATGGACATAAGTTTATTAATGATTCTATTGAAAATGGAGCGATAGTAAGTTTTAGCGAAGTAAATACAAATAATAAAAATGTTATAAAAACTAAATCAATAAAAAATGAAATTCATAAATTAGTTAGAAAATGGAGAGAACTTTCAAAATCAAAGATTATTGGAATAACTGGATCAAATGGAAAAACAACAGCTAAAAATCTATTATATCATTTATTAGATAATAAATTTAATTGCAATAAAACAATTGGAAACTATAATAGTTTAATAGGCTTCCCAATTTCTTTTTTATCATCAAGATTAAATGATGATTATAGTATTCTTGAATACGGAGCTAGTAAACCTAATGAAATAAAGCACTTATGCAAAATCATAGGTCCAGATTATAGCTTGATAACAAATATTTCTAATGCTCACATCAAAAATTATAAATCATTTAAAGAATTATTTGATACTAAATATGCATTATATATATCAACCAAATCTAATGGTACAATTTTTATAAATTCTGATCAATTGGAAATAAAAGATTCTATTGATAATAGAAAAATCATATCTTTTGGTTATAGAAATAATGCAAAATTTATTAATAATTATTTATTAATAAATAATAAAAAAATATCCATACCTGAAAATATTGCATATTTAAAAGATATTATTCTTTCAACTTATATAATAAGTAATTATTTAGGAATAAGTAATCAAGAATTTGAAAATTCTTTGAAGTCATTTTCTCCTTCGATTGGTAGAGGTAATTATATGAAACTCAACAAGTTCACACTGATTGATGATTCATATAATGCAAACCCAAATTCAGTAAAATTTGCAATTGATAGATTTTCAAATATAAATATTAATGGGAAAAAAATATTTATTTTAGGTGACATGCTAGAATTAGGTGATATAGAAGTAAATGAACATAATAAATTAGCACATACATTTAATGAATCAAATATTGATATCATTTTAACCTATGGAAATCTTAGTAAAGATATTCATAAAGATATTCATAAGCAAAAATATTCAAAACATTATTACAATAAAAATAAGTTGAAGAATGAGTTAAATAATTTGGTATGTAAAAATGATTTGATTTATTTAAAAGGATCAAGAAGTATGAAATTAGAAAATTTATTTATTAAGAATTAATGATTTACTTATTCTTACATAAAAGCTTAAATATTGTGCAATATATATCTTTTAGAGCTACAGGTGCAGCTATAACTGCACTAATCATAAGTTTCCTCATCGGGCCAATAATAATCCGCACACTTAACTTTCATCATTTTGGTGAAAAAATCCGAAAAAACGGGCCTGATTCTCACCTTCGTAAAGAAGGTACACCATCGATGGGAGGGATAATTATACTTTTATCAATTATCCTTCCCACGATTCTCTGGGCTGATCTCAGCAATAATTTTATAGTAACAATTTTAATATCAATTACCATAATGGGAATAATTGGATTTATTGATGATTACTTGAAGATAAAGAAAAGTTATGCCAAAGGATTAATAGCTAGATATAAACTAATTGGACAAATATTTTTGGGTATATTAGTTTCTTATTTAATACTTAATGAAAACTCACCTATTGCATATAATATTATAAATAATAATAATATTATAGCTAATATTAGTTCATCTAGTATTTCCATACCTTTTATTGCAAATGGTTTTTTAGATATTAAATATCTTTATTTACCCCTTGTTATTTTAATCATAACAGCAACTTCAAATGCAGTTAATTTAACAGACGGTTTAGATGGTTTAGCAACAGGACTTGTAGCTATATCAGTATTAGTTTTAGGTGCTATTGCTTATGCTAGTGGAAGATTAGATTATAGTAATTATCTAAATATTATATTTATACCTAATAGCGGAGAATTATTTATTTTTTGTTTATCAGTAATTGGTGCTTGTATTGGTTTTTTATGGTTTAATGCATATCCTGCAAAAGTATTTATGGGCGATGTCGGTTCTTTATCACTAGGGGCAGCAATTGGAACACTAGCAGTATTATTGAAAAAAGAGATATTACTAATAATTATTGGTGGAGTATTTGTAATTGAATCATTATCAGTAATAATACAAGTAATATATTTTAAAATCACTAAAAAGAAGTTTGGAAAGGGAAAGCGCTTTTTTAAAATGGCACCTCTTCACCACCATTTTGAATTATCAGGATGGAATGAGAACCATGTAGTTGTAAGATTTTGGATTATTGGTATTATACTTGCACTTTTATCATTAACAACATTTAAAATTCAATGATTTTCAAGAATAATATAATTAAAAATAAGAAAATTACAATACTCGGAGCAGGTATAAGTGGTATTGGGGCATCTAATCTTGCAATTTACAAAGATGCAAAAGTACTTATAAGTAATAATAAAAAATTTAAAAAACCATTACAAATAGATAAAAAAATTGATATAGAGTACTCCCATACAAAAAAATGCATCAACTCTGATTTGGTTGTTATAAGTCCTGGGATTAATCCAAATAATAATAATATAGTTAATAAATTGAAGAAATCAAATATACCTATAATTAGTGAGATTGAATTTGCATCATGGTTTACTAAATCTCCGCTAGTTGCTGTAACAGGGTCTAATGGGAAATCAACTGTTGTGAAAATGCTTTATCATATATTCAAAGATAAATATAAAAATGTTTTTCTTGGAGGAAATATTGGTATTTCATTTTCTAATAATGTACATAAAGAATTAAAAAACAAACTGAATAAATCAATCCACATTCTTGAAGTAAGTAGTTTTCAACTAGAAAATATTTTATCATTCAAACCTTATATTTCATGTATTTTAAATATAACTGAAGATCATATTGATAGACATGGGAGTTTTAATAATTATACAAATCAAAAATTAAAAATAGTTAAAAATCATAACCCAGATTCATTCATTGTCTATAATCAAGACGATAAAAATTTAAATGGTATATTCAAAGAAAAGTTAAATTCTTTACCTTTTTCAATAAAGAATAAAAATAAGTTCTATATTAATAGAGACACCATATATTGCTCACAAACAAATAAAAAAATAATTGATCAAAATCAAACAGGTTTAATAGGGATACATAATTTATCTAATATTTTAGCTTGTATAGAAATTTCAATATTATTCAATATTGAAATAAAAAATATAGTTAAATCAATAAAAAGCTTTAAACCTTTAAAGCATAGGATGGAAACTGTTTATAAAAAAGATAAATTCATAATTATAAATGATTCAAAAGGTACAAATCTAGATTCAATGAAATCTGCAGTTAATAGTTTTAGTAATAAAATTATACTTTTAATTGGAGGCTACTCTAAAAATAAAATAAATCAAAAAAAAATATTAGAAATCACTAAATCAAATAATATTTATAAAATTATTTGCTTTGGAGATGTAGGTAAAGATGTAAATGATTTATTAAAAGTAAATAAAAAATCTATATACATGAATGATTTTAAAAAAGCTATTTTAAAATCTATAGAATACTCATCAGATAGCAAATCAATAATTTTTTCACCAGGATTTAAAAGTTTTGATGAATTTAAAAATTTTGAAGATAGAGGAAATCAATTTAAAAAAATAATTAATGAATACTATGCTTAAATGAAAAAAGAACAATTTATTTACGAAAAACCAATTATATATGTAATTATTGCTATGGTTGCTATTGGTTCTCTTATGCTTTTTAGTGCTAGTAGCACGATAGCATTTAATAAATTTGGTGATTCAGCATTCTATATAAAAAGACATATTATAAGGCTATTGATTGGATTCTTAGCTTTTATGACTGCTTATAAAATAAATTTTAAATTTTTCAAAAAAAATGCTACTAAACTATTATTATTTTCATGGATAATAATGTTATGTGCATATTTTTTTAATGAAGGGAGTTCAACAAATAGATTTTTAATAGTTAATGGGAAAAATATTATCACCACTTCAGATTTTTCAAAATTATGTTTGATTATTTTTACAGCTCAATTTATAGAAAATAATAAAAATAAAATTAACAATATCAAGATTTTACTAACTAAATATTTACCCTATCTCTCAATAACTTTATTATTAATTTTATGCCAACCAGATTTAAGCTCGACATTTACAATCTTAATTCTTATTTCATTAATACTTATTACAGCTGGAATTAATTTAAAATATTTATTCTATCCAGCAATATCAGGTTTAGTATTAGCAATAACACTTTTGAAAGACTTTCAAAGAAAACGTTTCTATACATGGTGGAATGGAGAATCAAATCAACAAGCAGAAAATGCTTTAAATGCATTAGGTAATGGCGGATTTAATGGAGTAGGTTTTGATAAAAGTATTATCAAGGAAGGTTTCCTGCCTGAAGTTCATACTGATTTTATATTACCTATAATTGGAGAAGAGTTTGGATTTATTGGTATACTTTTTATGTTTGTTTTATTTCTATCTTTATATTCATTTGGAATAAAAATCTGTAAGTTTTCGCCTGATATATTTAGTTCTATGCTAAGCCTTGGAATAACACTAAATATATTAATTTATTTTTTAATTAATGTTTGTTATGTTGTTGGAATTATTCCGACAACTGGTTTAGCTATTCCTTTTTTTAGCTATGGGGGATCTCATACATTATTCAATTTATTTTCTTTAGGTATACTTCTAAATATTTCTAAATATACTAATCTTTATAAATATAAGGCTGTTTCATATGAGTAAAACTATATTTATATCAGGCGGTGGAACTGGAGGTCACTTATTCCCTGCAATTGCTATTGGTACTGAATTAGCTAATAATAATTGTTCAATAATATATATAGGATCAAAGCATGGGATTGAAAAAAAATATTTCAAAGAAAATAGCTTAAAACACTACTTATTAAATATAAAAGGTATTCAAAGGCATCTGTCTATAAGAAGTATATTTACAAATTTTTTATTTCCATTAAGATTCATAATATCTTATATACATTCAATTTTTTTGATAATGAAATATAAACCTAAGGCAATAATTGGGACAGGTGGGTATGCTTCTGGATTACCTTTATTAGCTGGTATATTATTTAAAATTCCAATTATGATTCAAGAACAAAATTCAATACCAGGTTTAATTACAAGAAAATTAAATAATAAAACAAAAAATATTTTTTTAGGATTCAAAGAAACAAAAAAAATGCTAATAGGAAAATCTTTATTTACGGGTAACCCTATTATGACCAATTTAAAAAATTATAATAAATCAAAATGCAAAGAAAAGCTTGGCTTTGATACTACTAAAAAACTAATACTTATATTAGGAGGAAGCCAAGGAGCAAGAGCAATAAATAATTACATTTATGATAAAATTAATTTTTTTATAACTAACAAATTTCAAATCTACTGGCAATGTGGATTTAATGATATTAAAAAAATCAGAAAAATTAAACATCAATCAATTAAAATTACACCTTTCATAAACGATATGTCAACAGCATATTCTTCTGCAGATATTGTTATATCAAGATCAGGAGCAATATCAATTAGTGAACTCTCGTTTATGAAAAAAGCAACAATATTTATACCTCTTCCCTCTGCTGCAGATAATCATCAAGAAATCAATAGTATGTATTTAGAAGAAAAAAAAGCATGTATATCTTTGAAGCAAAAAGATTTAGTTAAAGGTGTTTTAGAAAAAACAATTTCACAATTATTAAGTAATAAAAAAAATATTGAAAAATTAGAAAAAAATATATGCCAGTTTTCAAGTAAAGATTCAACAAAACTAATAGTTGATAAGATTTTAGAAAGTGTAAAATGAATTTATTTAACAAATCAAAGAAAATACATTTTATTGGTATTGGTGGCATTGGAATGAGCGGTATGGCAGAGTTTTTATACAATCATGGTTTTAAAATAACAGGTTCAGATATTTCAATTTCAGAGAGAACAAAATATTTATCAAAAATTGGAATAAAAGTATTTAATAAGCATGATAGCTCTAATATAAAAAACCAAGATTTAGTCGTTTATTCATCTGCTGTAAAAAAAAATAATACTGAAATTATCAGTAGTAAAGAACTTCATATACCAATAATGAAACGTTCACAAATGCTTGGAGAACTAATTAAGATAAAAGATACAAGTATAGGAGTTGCGGGCACACATGGAAAAACAACAACATCATCTATGCTTGGATCAATATTATATGAATCAAAATTAGACCCAACATTAATTATTGGAGGTATTGTTAATAAATTCAACAGCAATAACATATCAGGCAATGGAGATTTTATCGTTGTAGAAGCAGATGAGTTTGATAAAAGTTTTTTATCTTTAAAACCTACTTATGCTATTTTAAACAATCTAGATAAAGAACATTTGGATACATATAAAAATTTAGAGAATTTAAAAAATACATTTTGTGAATATGCAAATTCCGTTCCATTCTATGGCAAGGTAGCAATTAATAATGATTCGAAATATTTAGTAGATATATCAAATGAAATCAATAAACCATCTATAACCTTTGGTATAAATAATGATTCTGATATTATGGCCAAAGATATAAAATTTTACAAAAATAAATCTTCATTTAAAATTGTTTCAAAAATTTATGATGATTTTAATTTAGAAATTGAATGCCCAGGACTTCATAATGTATACAATGCTCTCGCAGCAACTACTTTATCATTAGATATGAATATTTCAATAAATAATATTAAAAAATCATTAAAAAAATACTCAGGTGTTAAAAGAAGATTTGAAATAAGGTATGAAAATACAAAAAATAATATAATGATTATTGATGATTATGCCCACCACCCTGTTGAGATTAAATATACAATAGACGCTATCAAATCTGGTTGGAATAATAGATTAATTAGTATTTATGAACCACACTTATATTCAAGAACTTCAGAATTTAAAAAAGAAACTGCCGAAGCACTTCAATTATCAGATAAAATAATAATTACAGATATTTATGGCTCAAGAGAAAAACCGATAGAAAATATAACAAGTAAAATCATTACTAATGAACTCAATTCATTAGGACATGAAAATCATATTCTTATTGAAAATAAAAATAAAATTGCTAATTATTTAAAAAATGAAATAAACAAAAATGATATTATTTTAGTTATGGGTGCAGGTAAAATAAATTCTATCGTTTATGATGTTATTAAAATATTAGAGGAGAAATATGAAAAAAATTAACCTTGAAAAAGTTATTAATACAATTTTTATCTTTTCATCTTTATCAATTATAGTTTTGTTAATGATATATAGTATCAATAACAAATCATTTAACATTAAACATATTACCATTAATAATAATCATTTTATAAACAGTATTGAAATAGAAAATATTATTAAAGAACAACTAGAAAACAAAAATATTTTAAACGTAAATATATCAAAAATTAAAGAATCAATTAATAAAAATGACTATATACAATCCTCTAAAATATTTACAACATTCCCATCAAGTATATTTATTAATATTAATGAAATTACTCCTATTGTACTATTTGAGGAAGAATCTAAATATTATTTATATGATTATAAATTAAATAAGATTGAAGCAGACTTAAGAGCATTAAACTATTATAAAGTACCAATCATAGTATCTGATTTTAAAGATCAAAATAAAATAAAGTATATAACAAATTCTTTAATAAATATTCTTAATAATTCTAAATCATTATACAGTTCAATATCTGAAGTTAGAATTAATAATAATGAAATTCATTATACAACAAATAATAGAACAATAATTAAACTCGATATAAACCATATTAACTATAGCACAACAAAACTTATTAATTTTTTGCAACAGAATACTAATAAACCGATTGATACATATGAATATGTGAATTTAATAATACCCAATCAAATAGTTGTTAAAGAAAAGAGTATATAATAATATGAATGAAAATACAATAATATCAGGAATAGACATAGGAACAACAAAAATAGTTGTAATAATTGCTGAAAAAAAAGATGGTGCTATAAATATTATTGGATTTGGACAAAGTAGCTCATTTGGTTTAGAAAGAGGCATAGTTGTTGATATAAGTGAAACAATTATATCAATTGGCAAAGCTGTTAAGCAAGCTGAAAAACAAGCAAAAATTGAAATTGAATCTGCTTTCGTAGGACTGACAGGTGATCACATAAAGGGAATTAATTGCACGGGGAATATATCTATAATAAATGGAGATTATAGAAATCCTGCTGGTGAAAGAATAACACAGAAACATATAGATAAGGTTTTAGAGCATTCTAGAGCAATCAACTTATCACCTGAAAGAAAAATTCTTCATACCTTATCTAGAGAATTTAAAGTTGATGAAAGACAAGGCATTAAAAACCCACTAGGATTATCTGGTAATAGATTAGAGGCAAATGTTCATTTAGTAACTATTGCAAGAAATATAGAAAATGATTTAAAAACATGTATAGAAGAATGTGGATTAGATATTGATGGTTTTATAATCGAACCTTTAGCATCATCAGCATCTGTTTTAGATATTAATGAAAAAAAGTTAGGATCTATATTAATAGATATTGGAGGAGGTACAAGCGATATAATAATTTTTAATAATAATTCTATTATTCACACTGGAGCTATTCCACTTGGAGGTGAAAACTTAACAAAAGATATAGCTTATGGATTAAATACATCTTTGGAAAATGCTGAAATTATAAAATGTAAAAATGGAATAGCAAAAGAATCTCTAGCTGATGATCAAAAAATAATCAAAATATTGGGCACAAATGGAAGAGAAGATAAAGAGATATCTGAAAAATATCTAGCATCTATTATACAACCAAGAGTAAATGAAATATTTAATCTAGCAAAAAATGAAGTCAAAAGAAGTGATTATGATGGAGATTTTACATTTGGAATAATACTTACTGGAGGTGGTGCCTCACTTAATGGGATAACTGATATTGCACAAGAAATTTTTAATATGCCAGTAAAAATAGGTATTCCTGATACTATAAATGGAAAAGCAGATATAATAAATAATCCAAGATATGCTACAGGAATAGGAATAATTAAATATGTCATAGAAAATAAGAATAATTTAAACGAACAATTTGAAATAAGTATTAAAAATTCATCAATAAATACATTTATTAATAAACTAAAAAATGTATTTAAAAAAATAAATTAAAAAAAGGAGATAAAATGTTATTTGAACCAGCAAATCTATCAGAACAAAAAGCAAAAATAGTTGTAGTAGGAGTTGGAGGTGGCGGCGGAAACGCGCTGAATAGAATGATTAGCGATGGTATGAATTCTGTAGAATTTATAGCAATTAATACTGATGCACAAGATTTAGAGAATAATAATTCACAAAAAAAACTACAAATTGGTAAAGAATTAACAAAAGGACTTGGTGCAGGAGCAAATTCTGAGATAGGGAAAGAAGCTGTGAGAGAGAATAAAGAAGTAATATTAAAAGAGCTTGGTCAAGCAGATATGATTTTCATAACTGCTGGAATGGGTGGAGGAACAGGTACGGGAGCAGCACCTGAAATTGCGAAATTATCAAAAGAACTAGGAGCATTGACAGTAGGTATTGTTACAAAACCTTTTGCTTTTGAA
>MDTB01052612.1_pt1 | contig 23630 bp, 18 predicted proteins | sample 811161 | NCBI WGS metagenome assembly MDTB01 (sample SAMN05326650, study PRJNA326480) | marine metagenome | isolation source: seawater | place: Mediterranean Sea | collected 2009
ACCCGCACAGTTATCAACAATCTCGAAGTGCTTGTTGGCATAGTAATCATGGTCAAAATGCGTGTTTTCCCCGACGGGATAAAGAACCTGAAGTGAGACTGGCATGAACCGATCTTTAGATTGAATGACGTTAGTGAATAACTTGGATCAAGTAAGTTATTTGTTCAGTTAACTTGAAGTTCATCAGTAGGTCGGTATGTTGAGCGCTAGATTCCTTATAAATAACTGCAATTACAACTTTACTGAAGTAGCTTCCTGGCAAGAAAGTTATAAAAATCCGAAATGGTGCCGGCCTCGAAGTCTTTTGATCCCAATGGAGCAGTGCCAAGGTGATTGGACTTCAATCCCAAAGCGACCTGGCTAAGTTGGACATGATCCTCAGCCATTGTTCGTTTAAACAAGTCGACTGATGCTTGGAGTTTAGGATCTGCACCATCCTCTTCAAGAAGAGCGATGCCTTGCGTTACGCGTACTTTGTCCACCCCTTCCGGTCGCAAATAGAGGTAAGACACTTTGTGCCCTGCCACCCCTGCAACATGGAATGGCGGAATAGCAAACATTACCGAGCGAGTTCTTTCCTCTGGAAGCAAGTCGGGATGATACTTGCCTCGTTGAGGTAGATCCTCAGGAAATCCAGAGTAAAATCCAAAGTAGTTATCGCCAGGTGGGAAATGCTGACTAAGCCGGGTTGGAGTTACGGGATGCAGCGTGTCCCGATGCACGCTGGACAGGTGATATCCCTCCATAAAGTTTTCAGCGAGACATTTCCAGTTGCAGTTCCAAACGGATTCTTCACTGTAACGTTCAACCATGTCATCCATATGATGACGTTCCAGCATGGAATCTAGTCCAGAAAGCTGATCCCTTAATTGGGCGGCTGCCCCATCCAAGTTCACATAAATAAATCCACCCCAAACTTCGGTCGCAAATGATGGAAGTCTGCATTCCTTCGGATCGAAGTCGGGACGTTTATCGACTAACGGGGCGTTGCGAAGCGCGCCATCTAGCTCATAAGTCCAGGCATGATAAGAGCAAATCAGGCTCTGCCTGTTTCCTTTTCCATGCATGATAACCGAGCCGCGGTGACGACATACGTTGGATAGGATTTTTATCTCATCGACTGTTGTTCGAATGATGATCAGAGGTTCATCAAATAAAACAGTTGTGAAATAGTCACCTTGGTTTGGGATTTGATCAGTTCGGCCGAGACAGACCCATTGACTGCGAAACAGACGTTCTTTTTCGAGTTTGAAGACTTCTTCAGAGGTATAAAAATCTGGCGGCATACTCCTTGCCAGATCATAGTTGATTTCCTCATAACTACGCAGGTGATCAAGTATGTTTGAAAGATTCATGCTCATGCTGATCGAATTTTAGAATGAGAGATTTTGGATATCACGATAAAATTATGACATAAATAAATAGATTTGGGTTCTGCAACACTTGAGTAAAGTTCTAGGAGGGGTGAGATGAGGCCAAGAGCGAAAAACAGATCTCGCGAAAGTAGCCGACGTTTAAAAGCTGAGCGGCAAGCTACGGCCCAGAATGTTGATAGCAAGCTACCGAAGAAACTGTTTCTCGAGACGGTAGGCGTAGACCGCTCAAAATTAATCCACGATGCGGTAAAAAAAGTCTTATGGGAAGTTGGCGCGATATATGAGCATGTACCGACACAGCAAAAGTTGATTAACGACTATGGCTGCCGGGAGATTGATGGGGAGCGAATTCAAATACCGCCTGATCTAGTTGATACAGCTCTATCGACTGTACCAAGGCAAATCAAACTATATGACCTTAATGGTCAAGAGCGCGTTGACACATCGTCGGAGATCCCAAGTTTTTGCCCTGGGCATAATTGTGTCCAGATACTAGATCACAGAACCCATAGCTTACGTCCTGCACGCCTAGACGATATTCGTTCTACAGCAAGATTATGTGAAGCACTACCTAATATCGATGTAGTTTGCTCTCTTGGCTATCCTAGCGAAGTCGCACCAGAAGACGAGGTTACTGAATGCACGCGAGCGATGTATGAGAACTCTACAAAGCCCGCGGCGCTTTTGGCTCATGACGAGTTTATTCAGGAACGAATGATGAAGATTGTGGCTGACATAGCCGGGGGCTGGAATCGAATCACGGAAAAACCGGTCTCGATCGAACTCATGGGCCCGGTTTCACCTCTCAAGCTACCAGCTGAGTTATGTATACGTTTGAGCAATTGCGCAAGATGGAGAGTGCCCGTCGTATGTTATCCAGCAACATTCCCTGGTATGTCGTCGCCGATTTCCATAGCAGGCGCAATTGTCCAGTCCTCGGCGGAGGCAATCGCCGGGATCCTGATTCATCAACTTGAAGAACCCGGGGCACCTGTAATGAGTGGATCAGCCATCCTGCCGATGGACTTGCGACAGGCGAATTTGGCATATGGGTCACCTGAGTACATGCTTTCTGGACTCGGTGCTAGTGAATACTTTAACTACGCAGGTATTCCCGCCTGGGTCGGAGCGGGTTGCTCCGACTCCCATCAGTTTGATGCTCAGGCGGCCGCCGAGGCAGGTGCAAATCTTGCAATCGCCGCACTCGCAAACGCTTCATTTGTTCACAACCTGGGGTTTTTATCCGGTGGACGAACAGGCTCTCTTGAGATGTTGACCCTATGTGACGAGTTGATTGGTTGGACGAGCAAGATGGCGAATGGGTTAGACGTCAATGCCGAAACCTTGGCCGTCGAAGTGATTCAGCGGGCAGCGCCAGATAATGAATTTCTCACCGACCCTCATACGCAAGACCGATTCTTAACAGAGAGTTGGTATCCAAAACTCTCCGATAGATCAGATTCTGAGGCGTGGCAGAAAGCGGGATCACAGGACATGAGAGCTCGGATAAAGCAAAAAATCCACGACGTTCTTCATTAATCAGCCACGACATTTGAAGCGAGGTTTAGCCTTACTGAAAGACATTATCTTTTGTCACCGGGGGCTTGCAAGCTGCGAGAGTGCTTCGACATCGTGAGTCACGAGAACTTTTTTAACTGCCGGTCTGGCCAAGACTGTTTTCATTAGGCGCCGAACATTGGGAAGAGGGTCAAACGTGCTAGGTTGATTTTCTTTCCATATAGCCTGCATTATGAAAAGCATATCGCAGATGCTATAGCGACATCCCAAGAAATATGGACCCGGTAAAATTGACTCGTCTAGATATTTCCATATCTTTTCTAGAATATCTAGTGAGGCCCCCATTAGTCGCTTTTGCATTGCCCGATCGTCGGGAAAGTATTTATCCGGATCAAATTGAATGAGCACTTCAGGTTGGAAAGTGCTCATTAAGAAAAAAAGCCATTGAAAGGCCTGCGCTCTTTCTTGTCCAATGTCAGACGGTAAAAAATTTCCCCCTTCTTTTTCTGCTAGATAAACCATCGTCGCGGCGGACTCAAATAGAGGTCCATCGGGTGTTACGAGCAATGGAACTCGCCCATAAGGATTGAGTTCCAAAAATTCGGGGGGGAATTCGCGAGGTTTGTGCACATTGAACCAAACAACTCGATAATTAAGTTTTAACTCCTCAAGTAACAAATGGGTCGTCATTGCGTAGGAGTTCTTGTGGGCGTAAAGGACGTATTCAGTCATTTGCTATCCGGGGCCTTCTTATGGCCAACAATCTGCGGATCACGTAAGCAGATCAATATTGAGTCTGACCTCTAGGATAGTCCCAATCTTAATAGTTTAGATTGAATAACGTTATTGGAACTTAAAAATAGTAAGTAACTTTGCTTAGTAAATTGTTGATTGCAGTTTATTAATCTCAACATTAGTATTTTGATACCGGGGTTTTTATAAAACGGCAAAATTTTTCGGCGAAGGTGTCTGAAATGCCCTAGTATTTTCCTCAACGGAAAAGACGGTAGAGATCCGTGAAGACTTTCTCTAACTCACATTCTTGCTAATTTGGAGTAGACAATGACAAAAAAATCAGAACGTTCTGGCAGGCTTGGTAAGCATCATGCGGGGATTACGCGACGTGAATTTACTCGTCGTACTGCTGCCCTGGGCGTTAGTACCGCATTCGCAGGAACCGTTGGTGGTGTAACGGGGATTTTCTCGGAGAGTGTAAAAGCGTCGCCAAAAACAGGTGGTCACTTGAGGCTGGGTATGGCGCAGGGCAATACTAGTGACACTCTCGACCCGGCGCTTATGGTTACTGAGGCAACAAACCTAATTAACTACAACTGTAAGAATTTTCTTGCCGAGACCGATCACAACGGCGCTCTTGTGCCCGAGCTTGCAGAATCTTGGGAAGCTGATGGTTCTCCACTGAGGTGGGTGTATAACCTCAGAAAAGGAATAAGTTTCCATGACGGTAAACCTTTTAGTGCGGAAGATGTGATCGGTACTATCAACTACCACATTAGTGAAGAGTCGAAATCTGCGTTGCGATCTATCCTTAAAAATATACAAGAGATGAAGGCTGATTCGTCACATAGGATCATCTTCACGCTCGCGGAGCCCAACGCCCATTTCCCATTCCTTATGACATCGCTTCCGATTGACTCGATCAAAGATGGTAAGCCATATGATTTCCGTAATGGCACCGGTTCCTACGTTCTCAAAGAGTTTGAGCCTGGAATTCGGACGATTTTTGAGCGTGACCCCAATAAATGGGAAGACCATGTTGGTTTTTTTGATTCGGCAGAAGCAGTGCCGCTGATCGATACGGCTTCGAGGCAGAATGCTTTGGTGACCGGGGAGGTCGATCTCATTAACCGACCTGATCGAAAAACGTGGAAGCGTTTGGCAAGTGCAAAAGGCGTTGTTGTTGTTCAATACCCGGGTCGACTACATCGGACGTGGCCAATGCATGTAGATACCGCGCCTTATGACAATAATGACGTTCGATTAGCGTTGAAATATGCAGTTGATAGGGATGAGCTTAATGACAAGATTCTAAGTGGAACCGGATCAGTCGGAAACGATCATCCTATTAGCCCTGCTTACGCTTACTTTAATTCGGAGTTGCCGCAGCGGACTTACGATCCAGATAAGGCCAAGTTTCACCTGAAAAAGGCGGGAATGGAGAATCTAACCGTCACGCTTAGCACTTCTGAAGGAATTTGGCCGGGTGCAGTGGACGCCGCCACCCTGTATAGCGAATCAGCTGCTAAGGCAGGAATTGATCTCAAAATAAACAAAGTGCCTAACGATGGTTATTGGGCCAATATCTGGCTGAAGCATCCGTTCTGCGCGTCCTACTGGAGTGGAAGACCAACTGAAGATTGGATGTTTACTTCTGGTTATGCGGCAGGCGGATCATGGAACGAGAGTCGATGGGCGCATCCTCGTTTCAATGAACTCCTGAAAGCAGCACGTGGCGAGCTGGATGAAAATAAAGCACGCGAAATGTATTGGGAGATGCAGCAACTTTGTAGTGATGAAGGGAGTTCAGTCATTCCGCTGTTTGCCGACTGGCTTGATGCACATTCCGACAAGCTGGCGCATGGTGAGTTGAAAAGTAATCGAGAACTCGATGGTCTTCGTCCTATACGGCGCTGGTGGTTTGTCTAGACCGTATTTTCCATATTAAGTCTGACCAAGGGATGATCCCGCGTCGCAGGATCGCGACGCGGGATTTTGCCAACTGGGACGCCTGCAGCAAATGTATTGTCGATTAGTTGAATAAACCTAATGCAAATACCAGCACGAGTAATGGCGCGCTGATATCTGACTAAGAATCTGGAAGATTTAAACAGGGGTATTTGTAGACCATAAGGGCGGAACGATTCAAGAGAGTCGGTCAAAGCGCGATTTTATTTATTTACACTGGAAAGGCGTCATTTAGTTAGCAAGAGGAATTAGCATGACTGTTTATAAATCAACTTTCCTCTCGTGTGACTTTGATTTCGATGTTTCTGGTAAAAACTATGGATCAGCGCACCTTGATTATTCAGACGATCTCGGCGTATCGCGCGTCTTCCCAATTCCCATAGCCACAATCAGTAACGGGTCAGGTCCAACCATCCTGTTGACGGCAGGTAATCATGGTAACGAGGATGAGGGTCAGTTAATCCTGCGTCGACTTATCCATGAATTAGACCCGACTGAGATCTGTGGGCGAATAATTATTCTCCCCGCATTGAATTATCCCGCCGTTAGATCAAACAGGCGGACCTCGCCTCTTGATAATGGCAATCTAAATCGGAGTTTTCCGGGCGATCCTGAAAATGGGCCTACCTCGGCAATCGCGCGATTTGTTGTTGATCAATTGTTGCCGTTAGCAGATGCAGGAATAGATTTCCATTCGGGCGGGCGTGCAGCGAAATATGTCACTACGAGTTTTCTTTGCACCTGCTCAGATCCAGAAATTTATCGGAAATCATTTGATCTAGCGGAAGCATTTGATGCGCCCTATCTATATGTCGTTGACGGGACAAGATCGAAGACGGGCTTTGATCCGGTCGCCCATGATCGACAGGTCCCATTTATTTCCAATGAGCTTGGGGGTGGGTGGATAGACCGCGAGGCCGTCGAGATCGGATATCAGGGTGTTAAAAATGTCCTTAAATATCTCGAAATTGTTTCTGGGTCAGAGAAAAAGGATCGCGATCTTAAAGACACGATTTATCTCGATGCAGTGAATACCGGAGACGTTCTTTATGCGCCTTACGAAGGTATTTTTGATGCGAGGATGGAGCTAGGACAAAGAGTGGAAGCAGGGCAGACAGCCGGTGCGCTTTATTCTCTCGATGAAGTAGCGAGAGCGCCTAAAATATTGAAGTTCGCTAAGTCTGGGATCGTTTGTGTAAAAGCTATATCGGCGAGAGTGGTTCACGGTAGCCGACTTTTTGTGACAGCAGAATCGGTGACTGCTGAAGAAATTCTCGGTTTATCAGAGGGGTAGATCGTGTGGAGAGCTTCCACGTAGGGGATTGGTTCTGCTGAACTGAGCGATATGATGCCGACAATAGCCGAAAGTCAAAAAAAATGAACAAGCTAGTACTATTGCTTTTGCAACGAGTCGCATTTGCTATTGGGACGTTGTTTATCGTCTCGTTGTTTATATTTCTCGGGGTAGAGCTTTTGCCTGGAGACGCTGCAGAAGTGATACTTGGGAAGACCGCAACTCCTGAAACCATCGCGGTATTCCGCCGAGAGTTAGGTTTAGATATTCCAGTCCATATTCGATACATCGAGTGGTTAACCAATGTGTTTCAGGGGGACTTTGGAAAGTCCCTGTCTAACAATCAAGAAGTTTCGCATCAAGTCGGAATCCGACTTTTTAATACCATCTTTCTCGCTTGTTTCGCCGCCATAATTTCAATACCGCTTGCATTAGGGCTCGGTATCCTTTCGGCGTTATATCGGAATACGTTGTTTGATCGGACTGTAAATGTTTCTGCCTTGACCACGATATCTTTTCCTGACTTTTTCGTTGCTTACGTATTGATCCTATTTTTTGCGATTGATTTCGATATTTTTCCAAGTGTTGCGATGATTCATCCAAATACGGACTTCGTTGACCGAATCTATAAGACACTTCTCCCGGCTATTACGCTTACGTTGGTGACGGTCGCCCATACGATGCGCATGACACGCGCAGCAATTATCAATCTCTTGGCAAGTCCTTATATTGAGATGGCACGGCTTAAGGGACTGAGTCCGGCTCGAGTAGTGGTTAAGCACGCACTCCCAAACGCGATGGCGCCAATAATCAATGTAGTCGTGATCAATCTGGCGTATCTAGTCGTTGGGGTCGTAGTGGTCGAGGTGGTATTCGTTTATCCTGGATTGGGCCAATTGCTTGTTGAATCAGTCGGAAAGCGAGATATTCCAGTTGTTCAGGCAGCAGCCCTTCTATTTGCCGTTACATATATATCGTTGAATCTTCTAGCGGATATCTTGTCGATCGTCAGTAACCCCCTCTTACTTCATCCCCGGCGCTCACAGTGATGCGTGCGTATAAAATATTTCTTCGGGCCCCACTAACGTCCAAGTTCGGCTTATTCGTGATTGGTTTATACGCTTTTGTCGCCATTGCAGCGCCGGTCTTGGCACCTTATGGAGAGACGGCAATCGTCGGAGGTCAGTACGAGCCGTGGAGTAGCGAGTTTCTGCTTGGGACCGATAGCATTGGTCGAGACATGTTGACACGACTTATTTTTGGCGCTCGGAATACGGTCGGAATCGCATTCGTTATTACCGTCCTTGCATTTGTGATTGGCGGCTTTACGGGCATGGTGGCAGCTACTATGGGCGGATGGATTGATCAGATCCTTTCGAGGATAGTGGATGTTCTGATGGCCATCCCGGGGCTCGTTTTTGTCCTGCTTGTTCTGGCATTTTTTGGAACTGCGATTCCTGTGTTAATTGTGGTGATCGCAATATTCGAATCAACGCGGGTTTTTCGACTCACGAGGGCAGTTTCCATGAATGTTGAAGTCATGGATTACGTTGAAATAGCAAAGATTAGAGGAGAGAGCACGTGGTGGATCGTTTGGTCAGAAATTCTTCCAAACACAACTGCGCCGTTGGTCGCCGAGTTTGGTGTTCGTTTTACCTATACTTTTCTTTTCATAGCAGCACTCAGTTTTCTTGGTCTAGGGATTCAGCCGCCAATTGCGGACTGGGGCGGGATGGTGAGAGAGAATGCTGTCTTGATTACGTTTAGTGATTTCACTCCGTTATTACCTGCTGCAGCGATCGCATTGCTAACGGTAAGTGTTAACTTCGTCATCGACTGGATTCTTCAAGAGTCAAGTGGTTTAAAGGAATGAATGCTTCAGCCCAAAAGCGCAATTCTGAATCTGGTAGTGATGTCCTTTTGACGATGTGTGATCTGCAAGTCGAAGCGCGCACCAATGATTGTTGGCAACCCATAGTTAATAACGTCGATTTGACACTCCGTCGTGGTGAGGTGTTGGGGCTAATCGGTGAATCTGGTGCTGGCAAAACGACAGTTGGGCTTGCAGCGATGGGTTATACCCGATCTGGGTGCCGCATATCTGGCGGAACAATCCATTTCGACGGCATTGACTTAGTTGATATTAATGAAAAGGCAAAACGAGCGATTCTTGGAGTAAGAATTGCCTATGTCGCGCAGAGCGCAGCGGCTGCATTTAACCCTGCTCATAAGCTTATCGAGCAGTATTCAGAAACTGGAATCCAGCATGGTGTCCTTTCAAGAGCAGAGGCGCAGACGGACGCTCAGCGGTTATATGAACGTCTCCGTTTGCCTGATCCTCAGAAAATAGGGTTTCGGTACCCACATCAGGTTTCGGGAGGGCAACTTCAGCGCGCAATGACGGCAATGGCCCTATCTTGTAGACCAGAACTTGTAATCTTTGATGAGCCTACTACGGCGCTAGATGTTACGACTCAAATTGAAGTTCTTGCAGCGATCAAGGAAGTCGTGAGTCAATTTGGAACTGCTGCAATTTATATCTCCCATGATCTTGCGTTGGTTGCGCAGATGGCAGATAGAGTTATGGTATTTCGAAATGGTGATCTTGTGGAAGAAGGAGACACACGAAAGCTTCTATCTGAGCCAACCAAGACATATACAAAAAAACTTCTTGCTGTCCGATCATTTCAAAAGATCTCTGCGAGCGAGGTTGACCAACGGCCTAGTTTGCTAAAAGTGAAATCGTTAACTGCGGCTTACGATAAGGTTCCAGTTCTTAAGGAAGTGCAACTGAGCATTCCTGAAGGTAAGACAGTTGCGCTGGTTGGTGAGTCGGGTAGCGGAAAGAGTACTGTCGCAAGGGTAGTCTCAGGTCTTTTGACTCCTTTACAAGGACAGATCATATACCGGGATGAAATCTTAGCGCCGAGCTTCAAAGAAAGAAGCAAGGCCCAACTGCGCCAGATTCAGATGATCTACCAAACTCCAGAAACATCCTTAAACCCCAGACAGCGTGTTCATAAGATCGTTGGAAGGCCATTATCTTTCTACTTGGGGCTGAGTTCGCAAGCTCGCCTCGCCCGTGTCCGAGATCTGCTTTCACTCGTCGAACTGGAGCCTGGTAAATATATCGACAGATTTCCCAGTGAACTCTCGGGTGGTGAACGCCAAAGAATATCAATCGCGAGAGCATTAGCAGCTGAACCCGAGTTAGTAATCTGTGATGAGGTGACCTCTGCCTTGGATCAGTTGGTTGCGGAAGAGGTTTTGAAATTGCTTGATCGACTTCAGCGCGAACTCAAACTGTCTTACATCTTCATTACGCACGACATCGGCACGGTCCGCTCTATTGCCGATGAAGTTATTGTGATGTCGGGCGGCAAGGTCGTTGAAGCGGGTTCAAAGGATCAGGTGTTTGAACCTCCTTACCATGAGTACACTAAGTTGCTCTTATCTTCCGTACCGAAAATGGATCCCGATTGGTTGGATAATCTGCTTAATGAGCGCAGCAAAGCCATATAGGTGAAAACGTCATGTCATTTATCAAGGACAATAATTCTGTGAGTCACAACCTTGATCTGACTGCAGTGCTTATTAAATAACCCCCGCGGACAGACGTATATTCGCTCCAGGAGACTTAAATTTTCGTGCGAGGTGGCGATATCGATTATGGAAGTCGTCACGGTCGACACCGCAACATTGCAGATGACGTTCACCTGCTGATGGATCAAAAGCTTCTCGACCGTGAAGAACGCGGTGATTATCTAGAATCAACAGATCACCCGGTTGTAACTGCGGCTGCCACCATCGGTTGGGATCATACAGAATCTCCTCAAATTGCTCGAGCGCGTGATAGACAGGTTCGACAAGGTCGAGAGGTAATTGAAGTTGGCCGATCGAATTACCGTTATAGCGAATACCTTCTAATACCCCATCCGCAGCCACTGACAATACTCGACCCAGTACACGCCAGTCATCACCATTGTCAACTTGAGAAGAAAACATTAAAGGGGTCTGCGCGAGCAGATTGAACGAGCCTTCATCCCGTTCCCGTAAAACGTGCGCTACGGCAAATCCATCTACTACGATTGAACGTCCCCCTTCGGGATGAGCCTTGAGGCAGTGCATGAGCAGTAGCCCAATAAGTGTCTGACGCCAACATGTGTCAGTGTGAGGGCCAAGAAAATGGCACATGTTCGTTGCCACAGTAACACGCGGGTCGACACGAACGTTGCAAATAGATGGATGCCCCGCACTATCGGCATAAAGGTTTGCTGGCACATGGCCAAGCTTTTTGCCAATCCTTGCGACGATGTCCATGTCTGTCGGTACATTACGCAAAAGTGCGGCTCCAAACTCGAGCAGATGCTCACTGAGAGCTAGTAAGCTCTCGTCGTTGTTTACGAGATCTTTATAGTTAAAACTATTCTGCTGATTAATTTTTACTGCGTCCCAAGTGGTTATTCTTTGTCGAATCTGATGCTTGCTATCCACATACGCGTTATCGCGTAACCAGTCAGTATGGTGCTTTGAGCGGCGTCCATCGTTCCAACTAAGGAGAAGCGCGCCCGACTCACTGATCTCCGCAGCAATAACTTGGGTCGACTGCTTGTCTCGTAAAAATCGACCTTCTGGTCCAGCTGGTCGTCTAGCGCCCGGAAAGCCTGGCGAATGGCGCAGGGAGATGTCGTGGTAGCACGCACTAAAACCATCATGCCAAGTAATATTGACCCGGCCCTCACACAGTTCGGCCGACACTAAAAGTAAATGATCGTTTGCCATGTTTGTATCCATCATTAGGCTTAGGAGCGAGTGAAATTCCGTATTTTTTAGTCTAGCTCTCTTGACATTGAGAAATTACGCGCTGGCAGTCATTACGAAAATTTTGTCACCTTTTAGTCTAAACATCGTAGCGATGATGTTGCAGACGGCAGGCGCAGGACGCAACTACTGGTTCATCCGCACGGGCAATCGCCAGATTGAGCCGCGCCCGCATCGTATTGGCCTCATCATTTCTACCCAGTCGATTCAAGCATTCCACGAGTCCGTGGAGACTCCATAGATTATCTGGGTGTTGTGAAGTGCTCACTAGATTGTCAGAAAGCCCAAGGTCGTCGCGGTAAACCTGTTCGGCGGTTTCAACGTGACCCTGTTCCAGTAACAACGCGCCGAGCGCGTGCCGTGCGGGCTGCATCCAACCCCAAGGCTCGTCGTATTTTAGGTTGTCTTCAAGTTCTATCGCTTTACCCAAGTAAGCATAGGCCGATTCGTGGTGACCCTTGCGATACTCAATCTCTCCGTGCAGCATTTGCTCTGCAATACTTAGGACATCCAGACACGAGTTATTGAAGAGGTAGCGCGTAGAGGAGACTTTAGTTTTCGCATTAAAGAAACGTGTGCGCTGTTGTTCAGCAGCAGCGACATTGTCGAGTGCCGCCCATGAGATTGTTTTGGCATAGTGCCAGACGGCGGTCGTCATCATATACAACTCCGGGTCATCAGGTAGAGGATGATCGATAATTTCCTGCCACTTACCAAACCGAATGAATACATGCGCTTTCATTCCGATATACGCTTCCATCCAGTCAGCCATTGCTGGGTTTTCGATGCGAAGCAGCTCTTCAGGAGTGGTTGCGATGATCTCCTCAGCGGCCTCCATCGCAGACCGGAACTGACCAAGAAACAGCGCAGCGTAGATTTTTAGGTGTTGGTTGTGAATCCGAGAGAGAGTGTGATAGTTGATCGATCCCTCGTTAGCGAGGTAGACGTGATCTGCCTCTATAGCGCGATTATTTGCCTGAATGGCCTCGTAGTAGTGACCACAACGGACGTCGATGTGCGAGGGCATATGGCACAGATGGGCTGAGCCGGGAACAAGCTGACGCAAAGCATCACACGCGCGCAAAGCCCGTTCTGGAAAGGGTGACATTTCTAGGAGGTGGATATACATATGCAGCATCCCGGGATGCGGCGTTTGTTCTATCGCCTCAAGCCGGCTTATACCGTCCTCCAGAATATCCATGGCCTCAACGGTCGACGCACCAGCTGCGGGCTTGCCACTTTGAAGATCCCACAGTGCCCAGGGTGTACGGGTCATCAGTGCCTCAGCGTGTAGTGCGCAAACGTCATCATCTTCGGGAAAAGCGTGATAAACCTTGCGCATTGCATTCGAATAGTCATCGTCCCATCGTAGATATTCGGATTTATCAACGGGAACGGGTGATTGATACCGGTGTTGCAGGGCTTCGATCATCATCGACTCAACACGAGTCACATGGCCAGATCGTGACATCGCCTCGCGCGCGCTTTTATAGCTCAGTTTAAGCTTTTCGATGAGCTCGTCTGTCTGCATCCGATACCACGGCTTGTTGTAGTAGATTCCGGAGGCATAAGCCAGTCCCCACCACGCCATGGCACAGTCTTCATCTTCTGCAATAGCTTTGCGAAAACAGCGTGTTGCCATTTCCAGATCGAAGCCATAAATCCATATTAGTCCACGGTTGAACCATACTTGCGTCTCACCGCTAGAGGTTGTTATCTCGCGTTGGTGACTACCAAGGTCATAGGGATAGGACATGGTGTTAGATTGTCTTGGTCGCAGTGAATTTTGATTTATGGTTTAACTCATATTTAGTGAGCCAGTTTATCTCTTTTAGCGGAAACGTCACTCAGTGGTTACGCGCTAGCATTTGATTATTTGCAATGAAACAAAGTTAATATCAGAACGCTTTTATTGAGTCGCAAAAATGATTTCCAATTTTAAGGCTGTTGCTGCGATTTTGTTGGCGATGTTTTGTATCTCAATGATGGATACGATAATAAAGATGTTAAGCGAGGTTTATGCCTTACACCAATTAGTATTTATTCGGGCGTTAATTAGTCTAGCAATTCTGTTGCCACTCCTTTTGCGGTTTGGGGTAACGGCGTTGAAAACCCAAAGACCACGCGCCCATTTTGCGAGGGGCTTACTGCTAGTTGCAGCAAATCTTTGCTACTACATCGGGTTAGCGAGCTTGCCACTAGCCCAAGCTTCTGCTGTCGTATTCACTGCGCCAGTTATCATTACGCTGTTTTCTTGGTATTTTCTTCACGAAGTATTTGGCGCGTTACGCTGGTCGGCGGTTCTAATCGGTTTAGTAGGAATGCTCTGCGTCGTCCAACCTTTTGGGGTGGATGCGCAGCTCGCTTATGTCTGGCCGCTGATTGCAGCGTTCTGTTATGCTGGGTTTGCGATCATTACGCGACATGTTGGCCCAACCGAAAGGGCCACTTTGTTGGCAGTTACGGCGCAATGCTCTTTTCTCATCGCCAGTGGGTTGTTTGGGTTGGCGCTAGGGCACGGAGAGTTCGCCGGTCACACGGATCCTGGAATCGAGTTTTTTCTGCGGGCATGGCGCTGGCCACAAGCAACAGATCTTATTTTTTTTGGCGCAATCGGATTGTTTTCAGCTACTACCGCATTGTCAATCTCTTTCGCCTATCGTGGGAATGAAGCTTCGTTTCTCGCACCTTTTGAGTATGCAGTTCTGCCGCTGGTATTATTTTGGGGGTTTTTGGTGTTCAATGAGTTCCCGGACAGGTTGGCCCTTGTTGGTATTTCACTTATTGCCACCGGAGGGTTTGTGGTCTGGCTCGACGGGAAGCATCAAACGAAATGACGAAGAACGAATACGGAATGATCCGTAATTTAGATTTCTCGACATGAGTGCTTACCCTCTCTGGGGTATCCGCGGTTTGCCGAGCATATAGTAAATGGCACGGTTTCCGATCATCTACGCTTGCGTAGATCGCAAAATCTGTTTCGGCTGCTGATCGTGTAGCCTCCAAAAAGGGCTGATAAGACAAGCATCTCAAGATGCAATCTGTCGCTTGTGACCAAGAGCTTGATGCCTTTCGCGAGCGAGGCGACCAACGCATCACCATCAGATATCGGAATACCCTGCGCACACTGCAAGTTGTATCGTCCAATGTTCAAAAGAAGATGAAATGGTCGAGTTGCACGGGGAGGAGAGTGTTTGGGAGACGAACTGGAAGTGTCTCGTTGAAAATTTCATGGAGGGTTACCATCTTTCGAGCGTTCATCAGAAGACGCTGCACGCTATCACGCCCACTCGGCTTTGCCGTCACTTCCCTCCGGGCGAAGGCTATTTTGGATATTTCTCAAACTTCCCGGAGGACCTCCCGCAACGGGGTGCTTATCATTCCGAACTCACTGCAGAAGAAAGGCGACGATCGGTGATGTTTGCTGTGCCGCCGAACCATGTGGGGAGCGTCACTGGCCACATCGTGACTTACCTATACCTGCAGCCTGCTACCGCAGACAGGGTCAAGGTCAAAAGAGGGATTGCTTTTTTAGACCAAGAGATTGCTGAAGAGGAGCGTCGGGCTGCTGCGGATCTTTTCGAACGGACAATGGCTGAGGACATGCACCAGCTGGCCTCGCTGCAAAAGGGCCTCAAGGCAAAAAGTGCGCAAACTGCGCCGCTTGCGCCGGCGGATTATGAGGGAAATGTCTGGGATTTCTATCAGTATCTAGCTACAAGACTAACTATGCGCGCCTAGGCGTGATGCATCCGATTGGGAGGTCAAAGTCACGTATTGGACTCTTTAAGTTCAGACCCTTGAGCCTCTGAATTGATAACTAGGAATTCCCAGTGTTTTTTCTCGCTGAGCCTCGATCGACATGCTATATTTTTCGTTAAGAAGCTTTCAAAAACCCCACGTGAATTTGGGTCAATATGGAAAATAGTTCATGACAATAACGACCATGCTTCTAAATTTGAGCGCTTATCGGGGTTCAGAAAAAGCTCAGTAACAAAGTGCACCACAACCATCCCATGGGATATCGGAGGAGAAAATGACAAACGGTACGATTTACGATCTGCGCGATCAACTGGCGGTCGGTCAAATATCGCGACGGCAATTTCTGAAGCGAGCCGGGGCACTGGGGATCAGTGCGGCGGCGACTTCAACTCTCTTAGCATCGGCTGCGTCCTCGGCGGCAGCTCGGAAAACCGGGGGTACGCTTCGGGTCTGTATCGCAAGCGGTGGCACGACCGACAGCCTGGATCCAACCAAATTTCTGTCAACTGGCGACTACGCTCGCGGGCACTCGATCTACAATCCGTTGGTGGCGCTTAATCCCAGCATGCAGCCCATCCCGGCGCTTGCGGAATCCTGGGAATCCAACTCAACGGCAGATGAATGGGTATTTTCGTTGCGTAAGGGTGTGACCTTCAGCAACGGAAAAGACTTCACGTCAGCAGATGTCCTTTATTCGTTGCAGCGCCATCTAAGGCCCGAATCGGAATCCCCAGGGAAACCGTTGCTTGAACAAGTGACTGAAATGAAAGCAGACGGGGCACATGCGGTCCGAATGAAAACTGCATCTCCCAACGCGGATCTGCCGATTCTTTTCACCCAGCCGCAGTTCATGATCTCACAGGAAGGTGAGGAAGAATTCGTCAATCCGTCAGGGACGGGCGGGTTCATCATGAAAGAGTACGAGGTGGGGATCTACGCGCGTGTTGAAAGAAATCCCAATTACTGGGGTGATTGTTACCTTGACGCCCTTGAATGGATCACGAACGTCGACGGTACCGCACGCATGAATGCGATGATGGCGGGTGAGTACGACATCGCTACCGAAGTTGATCGAAACCTGATTGATCTGGTAACGCGCGCACCCGGAGTCGAGATCGTTGCGTCTGCTTCCGGAAGACACACCAATCTGTCGATGATGTGTGACCGTGAGCCAACCAGTAATCATGATCTCAGGCAGGCGTTGAAATATTGTATTCCACGCGAGCAGATCATCCAGAATGCATTCAAGGGATACGGCATGGTCGGTAACGACCACCAGGTTTCGCCCACGGATCCGTTCTATTGTGATGAGATCGCGCAGCGGACCTTCGATCCGGACAAAGCACGGCACCACTTCAAGAAGTCTGGCGTGGACGGTGCCAGCATCACTTTGTATACCTCTGATATGGCCGTCTCAGGCTCAGAGGCGATTGCATTGATTTTTGCTGAGGGTGCGAAAGCAGCTGGAATAGATCTGCAGGTTCAGGTTGCGCCTCCTGGCTCTTATTGGAGCAAAGTGTGGATGCAGGTGCCGGTGTGTGTGTCTGGATGGGACGCACGGCCAACCGCCGATCTGATGTTGACCATCGCGAACAAATCCGACGGCTCATGGAACGAGACGGCCTGGGGAAGTGAGCCTTTCGATCAGCTACTGGTTGCCGCACGTGGTGAGACTGACGCGGCCAAGCGAAAGGGCATGTACTGCGAAATGCAGCGGATGCTCCATGATGACGGCGGTGTTGGAATGCTCGGGTTTTATGACATGATCGACTCACGACGTGACAATGTTGTGGGTTTTGACCCGCATCCGGCTGGATATAACCGCGACGCGTTTTTCGCCACCGATATTTCCTTCGCTTAAGGCGGAGAATACCGTTAATCGAAACAACGAAAAAGGGGCGGCTTATTGCCGCCCCGTTTTTCTTGTGTGGTTGATGAGATGTCATGGTTAGACTCCTGATTCGCCGGATCCTGCTCGGTATCGTCGTGACCTGGGTGGTCTCGATGATGATTTTTGCCGCGACAGAGTTGCTGCCCGGCGACGTCTGTCATGCGGTGCTGGGGCAGGGGGCAACCGAGCAGTCACTAGAGAGCTGTCGAGAGCGCCTCCAGTTAAACCAGCCGATGCACACCCGGTATCTTCAGTGGCTGGGCAGATTGGCGACGGGGGAACTGGGGACCTCCCTGGCCAACGATCTTCAAATCTCAGACCAGATTGGCGCTCGCGCATGGAACACCGTGAGGCTTGCAGCGTTGACTGCGTTGATCGCTGTTCCTTTGGCAGTTCTGTTGGGCTTGATTGCGGCCATTCGGGCTGACAGTTCGGTCGATCGGGGGATCTCCATTGGGACGCTGTGTTTTATCTCTGTACCCGAATTTTTTACCGGAGTGCTGCTGGTCTATATCTTGGCGGTGCAACTGCGGTGGATGCCGGCGGTAGCGAATTATCGTGACCTTACGAGGGGGGACTTTCTCGAAGTAATTGAAGCGCTGGCACTGCCTATTGCAACACTGACGTTTGCTGTCCTCGCGCATATGACGCGGATGACTCGAACGGCCGTGCTTAACGTAATGTCGTCACCCTATATTGAGCAGGCGATTCTTAAAGGGGCATCGAGAAGCCGGGTAATCATCCGGCACGCATTGCCCAATGCCGTTGCCCCGATTGTCAATGTGATTGCGCTGAATCTTGCCTATCTTGTCAGCGGCGTCGTGGTGGTTGAAGCAATTTTCCGAATTCCCGGCCTTGGCACCCTGATGGTTGAGTCTGTCATCTACCGAGATATCCCCACCGTTCAGGCGATTGGCATGTTGTTTTGTGTGACTTACGTTGGGTTTAATCTGATCGCAGACGTTATGGCTATTATTGCCAACCCCAGATTGAGGCATCCGCGATGAGCGCGGCTTCGCAAGTGCCGTCTGGCGCAGATTTAAAGACCCGATTCACGCCTTCTCTCATTATTGGATTGGTGATCGTTGGTTTTTGGCTGTTGGTGGCGCTTTTTGGTCCTGCACTTGCTCCCCATCTGGAGTCGGATATTGTGACGGACATGAGTTACGCGCCCGCAGGTGAAGTGGGTCTTCTGGGAAGCGACTATCTTGGCCGGGATGTGTTCTCACGTCTTTTGTATGGTGCGCGGATGACGATGGGTCTTGCGTTGCTGGTGACCCTGTTGTCTTTTTCTCTCGGTGTGATTCTGGGATTTATCGCCGCAATTAGCGGTCGTTGGATTGATGGGTTAATGAGTCGAATCAATGATGCATTGATGGCGTTTCCCTCGATCATCCTGGCGCTAATCGTGATGTCGGCACTTGGCACCTCTTTAATGATCATGATCGCCACGGTCGCAATAATTGACTCGACACGAGTATTCCGGTTATCGCGTGCCTTGGCGATGGATATTTCGGTGATGGATTTTGTCGATGTGGCCCGTTCCCGTGGAGAAAGTTTATGGTGGATTACCGTCCGTGAGATTCTGCCCAATACGCTCGCACCCCTCGCGGCAGAATTTGGGATCCGTTTTACTTTCGCGATCCTCTTTATCAGTGCGCTGAGCTTTCTCGGGCTCGGGGTACAGCCCCCCGCCGCTGATTGGGGTGTGATGGTGAAGGAAAACCTGCAGGGACTGCTGTTTGGCTCTGCCGCTGCATTGATGCCAGCTGCTTCCGTTGCTTCACTGACTGTTGGAGTGAACCTCATCGTGGACTGGTTCTTGAGCCGCTTGGGTGGTGATGTCTCGCAGGAACTTATGAACTAGCTCGAGCGCAGCATGAGTGCAGTCATTGACATTCAAGATCTTTGGGTAGAGGCCCGTTCGTCAGGCGGCAGCTTCCAACCCATTGTTGAAGGAGTCACTGTCAGCGTGTATCCGGGTGAGGTGGTGGCACTGATTGGCGAATCCGGGTCCGGAAAGACCACAACAGCATTGTCGGCCATGGCGTACAGTAAGCCCGGGTGCCGTATCGTAGGGGGCAGCATCACCCTGAATGGCCGTGATCTTTTAAAGCTGGACCAGGAGGAGCGCCGTCAGTTGCGCGGACGGGAGGCGGCGTACGTGGCTCAAAGCGCAGCAGCTGCTTTCAATCCAGCGATCCGTGTCGGCGATCAGGTTATTGAAAGCACAGCGATTCACCAGCTTATGCCTCGCGATGATGCGCTGCGTGAGGCAGTAAAACTCTATCAGCGTTTGGATCTTCCCGACCCCGAGCGACTCAGCAGCCGATATCCCCATCAGGTAAGTGGGGGTCAGCTACAGAGACTGATGGCGGCGATGGCAATGTCATCGAGTCCTGCACTGCTCATTCTCGATGAACCCACGACAGCGCTGGATGTGACGACTCAGATTTCGGTCCTTAGCGCTTTTAAAGATCTGATCCGGGGTCAGAACACCGCTGCTATTTATGTTACCCACGATCTTGCGGTAGTGGCACAGATTGCGGACCGCATCGTCGTGATGCAAAACGGCAAAGTCATGGAAGCGGGTGCTACTGAACAAATTATCTCCCGGCCAGAGAATGCCTATACCCAGACGTTGATGGCGGCTGTCAGGCCGCCGCCGAAATCGATATCCGTTGAGGGTGAAGGCTCAGATCAGACTGACGATGAGACGATTGTCAGCGTGGACTCGATTACGGCGGGTTACGGCCGAACCGAAACGAAAATTGTGCTGCAGGATGTGAGCGTGGCGGTGCCCAGGGGAAAGGTCGTGGGCGTCATTGGGGAGTCAGGCTGTGGCAAGAGCACCCTGGCGAGGGTTATTGCCGGTTTGCTTCCCCAACGCTCAGGTGAGATTTACCACCATGGGCAAGCGCTTCCCCATGTAGCAAGACGCAGAACCCGTAGCGTGCTTAAGAATATTCAGATTGTCTCTCAGATGCCTGACGTTGCGATCAACCCGCGTCATCGCGTTCGGGAGATTCTCGGTCGGCCGCTGGATCTTTTTATTGGCCTGTCTGCAAGTGCTCGGGAATCGCGTATTGATGAGTTGCTCGAACTGGTTGAGCTGCCTACGTCCTACAAAACCCGACTGCCGGGAGAGTTGTCGGGCGGCGAGAAACAGCGGATCAACCTGGCCCGAGCACTCGCGGCTGAGCCCGAAGTCATTCTATGCGATGAGGTGACCTCGGCGTTGGATACGGTCGTTGGCAAAGCAATCATCGATCTTCTAAAAAAGCTTCAGGCAAATCTGGGGGTCGCTTATCTATTTATCAGTCATGACCTGTCCACAGTCGCTTCTTTTGCTGACCATGTCGTTGTTTTGTATGCCGGCCGCGTTGTCGAGCAGGGACCGCTTGCCTCGGTTCTGGCGCCCCCGTTTCATCCCTACACGCGTTTGTTGCTGAATTCTGTGCCTGAACTGCGAACCGATTGGCTTGATGGGGGAGTGGCCTCGAAAGCGCACTTGGATCATCTCGGTCAGGCAGTGGATAGCAGCAAAGTCGGGTGCCCGTTTTTTAACCGATGTGCTGTGGCGGTTAACGATGTTTGCAACCGCCGAGATGTGCCGCTTCGGCAAATGGCGCAAGGACACACTGTGGCCTGTCATCTTGAGTTGGATGCCTTGCGAGAATAACGCCAACCACCGAGCGCGGTTTCTCAAAGAAATACTCTGCGCACACTGAAAGTGCTATCGTCTGGCGTTTACCGCAACTTGATCAGAAAATGACAGCAGTAAACCCAGAAGGTTTTTCCGGTTACCACCGCAAGCAGGACTGGACTGAAGATCCAGAGCTAACGCATATCACCCGGGGTACACCCTGTGGTGAATACTTGCGGCGCTACTGGCATCCGATAGCGATGACCGAGGAGGTCACCGACCTGCCGCTGCTGGTCAAAGTCTTGGGCGAGAATCTGGTCCTCTTCAGGGACAGAAGCGGGGACTTTGGGCTACTGCATAAGCACTGCTCTCATCGGGGCGCCTCTCTTGAATTTGGCATTATTGCAGATCACGGGATCATCTGTTGTTACCACGGATGGCATTACGCGGTGGATGGCACCCTAATTCGTGCGGGTTCGGAGCGCGAAGACGGACCAATCTGCAAGAAGGTGGTTCACGGCGCCTATCCGGTGATCGAGAGAGATGGATTGGTTTTTGCTTATCTTGGTCCTCCAGAACTCAGACCGCCTTTTCCAATATTTGATACGCAGGCCAACACGGGGGTCGAGAAGGTCCCTTTTTCCCTATCGACACCATGCAACTGGCTGCAAATCTATGAGAACACCCAGGACCCCGTGCACGTTGTTCATCTGCATTCCAATGTCAGCGGAATCCAATTTGGAGCCGCTTCTGGAGTAGATCAGATCATTGAGTACCAGGACAGTCCTTTGGGAATGATCAATATTCAAACACGGCAGGTTGGCGAATTTGTTTGGAACCGAACGGTGGAGTCAATCCTGCCTAATGCCAATCAGACTGGCGCAATCTGGGAAGAAGCGAAAAACGAGAAGTTTTTCCAGCGAAGTTCACTGTTGCGCTGGGTTGTGCCGCTCGACAATATCTCAACACGCACCATTGGCTGGCGCTACTTAAGCGCCGAGTTGGATCCCGAGAATCAGGGTGATCGTTCGCAGATAGGCAAGGAAGGAATCGACTTTATCGGCCAGACCGCGACCGAGCGATCTCACGAGGAAGCGCAGAGGCATCCGGGAGACTATGAGGCACAGGTATCCCAAGGTCCGATTGCCATCCATGATCGTGAAAATCTCGCGAGTTCCGATGCCGGCGTCGCTCGTCTGCGGCGTCTTTTGCGAAAAAGTGTGACAGAACTGCGTTCGGGCGAGGAGCCGGCACCTCAGGCAAGAGAGGAAGTCGAGATCGTCCCAACCTACACCCAAGACACTGTATTCAGGACGCAACTCAACGACCAGCAAAGAAAGGGGTTTGGGCAAGCGGTCGCCAACACGGTGGTCAACAGCGGGGATAAGGACCCTCAAGAGCGGGAGTTGATGGTAAAGCAGACCTGTGAGACATTTGAGGGGGGGGTAGAAGAAATTCCACCAAAGCAATAATGAAGTTCAAGGAAGTTTTGTAGTTTTAACCCGAGAGGAAATAACGGAGGAAGTAACCCGATGAATCAGCTTAGGAAATTAATTGCACGAAGTATTTTTGTTCTTGCCGCACCGTTGCTGGCCACCAGCGCGCAGGCGGCGGACTCCGTGCTCCATACAATTCTCAAAGAGGGTGTATTGAAGGTGGGTACCACCGGTGACTGGAACCCCATGACGATGCGCGATGCCGCGACCAACAAGTACACCGGTTTTGATATCGATGTCAGCACCAAACTGGCCGAAGATCTTGGCGTTGAGATTGAATATGTCCCCACGGACTGGAAAACCCTGGTGGCCGGCGTTACCGCCGACAAGTACCACATGACCGGTTCGGCTTCGGTAAATCCCAAGCGTGCCAAGGTCGCCGGATATTCAATCTCTTACGTAGAAGTCGGTCAATTGCCGATGATCCACAAAAAGAATGCAGACCGTTTCAAATCCTGGGATGACATCAACCAGGCGGGAGTGAAGGTTGCGGCCAACCTTGGGACCACACAGGAGCAGTACATCAAGACCTTCTTCCCCAACGCAACTCACGTCGTCGTTGAATCACCGGCCCGTGATTGGCAGGACGTTTTGGCGGGGCGCTCTGATGCCAGCATTACTTCAAACATTGAAGCATACAAACTGGTCGAGAAGTATCCCGATCAGATGATGATTGTGCCGGTGGATCAGGCAAAGGCCCGGACACCGCTTGCTGTCTTGCTGCCGCAGGGTGACCAGGTTTGGATCAACTACGTCAATCACTGGATTTCACTGCAGCAGGCTCGTGGCTTCTTTGACGGCCTCAAGAAAAAGTGGGGGCTGTAATCAGTTGTAGTCCTCAAGACTGACGGAAAAGGCCCGTTTTCACGGGCCTTTTTTGTTTCTACAATATCGGTTCGATCCATACATGAATAGGTCTAGATTTTGAATCTTCAAACGGCAACCAGCCAGGAGGTCGAAGATTACCTAAAGACCTGCACGGCCATTATCTTGCCCACCGGTTCGCTGGAGCAGCACGGCCCAGTTGGACTGATCGGGACAGATGCCATCTGCGTCGAGACCATCGCACTGCGGGCAGCAGAGCAAGAATCTGTTCTGGTTGCGCCGGTGCTGAACTATGCCC
>MDTB01150736.1_pt1 | contig 23627 bp, 29 predicted proteins | sample 811161 | NCBI WGS metagenome assembly MDTB01 (sample SAMN05326650, study PRJNA326480) | marine metagenome | isolation source: seawater | place: Mediterranean Sea | collected 2009
AGACTAATTAATATTAATTAACTATAAAAATCTATTATACCCATACAACCAAAAATTGAATAGTCTATTTTGACACCCATTACTGTTAACAACTCCATTTACATTGGTTCTTTTTTCAACTTAAATAAGCGTTATTAAATTTAATAAACGGAGAGGAATATATGAAAAAAATATTAAGTTTCCTATTAGGAAGTATTTTAGCTCTTAACTTAAGTATTTCAGTTGCTAACTCAGCAGCAAATGAAGTTAGAGTAGCTTACTTTTTAGAGTGGCCTAGTCCAAACCTTGAGGATATGCAAAAGAAAAACTTTGCTAAAGCTTTGGGTGTGCCAGTTAAGTGGACAAACTTTACAAACGGTGGAGCGATGACTGATGCTATGTTAGCAGGTGATATCGATATATCGTATTCGCAAGGTTTAGTCCCATTTATAAATGCTGTTAAATCTAAAGCGCCTATCAAACTAGTAGATATTGCTATGGAATACGGAATGGGAGGTACTACATGTGTAACTTCTAAAGCTTCTGGAATTACAAAAGCAAATGCTACTGAACTTGAGGGTAAAAAAGTTGCTGTTCCACTAGGAACAATGGCTGAATACGTTTTTGATGAAAGTATGAAGGTTGTTGGAGCTGACAGAAAAAAAATGGATATAATTCAAATGGATCCTGAAGAAGGGGCTGCTGCTTTAGTAAGTGGTGATGTTGTAATGGCATGTTTATTTGGTGGAAATTCTATTAAAGCTGCAGTTGCAGTTGGATCTAGATTGCTTACTGTTAAAGAAGCAAGAGATGCTGGTATACTTGGAATAGATATAACTTCAGTAACTACGAAGTTTATGAAAGAAAATCCTGGTATGCTAAGAACTTTTATTGAAGTTACTCATGAGGCAAATGCAAGATATAGAGCTGGAAAAAGCGATATGAATTCAATGTCAAAAGCTTCTGAAATGAAAGTTGGTGATATGAAAGAAACTCTAAGTGGCTTCAAATTTTTAACACCAGAAGAAACAAAACAATCTATGACCAAAGGAAATCTTGATGCATTCTTAAAAGGAATGGGAACACCAAGAGGAAACGTAGATACTAGTTTCTTACCTTTATAATTTTAAAGGTAAAAAAAATTTAAATAGGCGCCAATTTTTTAAATTGGTGCCTATTTTTTTTACAAAAATTTTAATATAAAGTCATCTTATGAGTGATCTAATTTCTCAAAATTTAAATATGATTTTTAAATCTCCAAAAGGAGAGATTGTTCATGCTTTAAAAGATTTAAATTTTACAATTAAAAAGGGTGAACTTTTAACTGTGTTAGGACCTTCTGGTTGCGGAAAAACAACTTTACTAAACATTGCTGCTGGTTTTATTAGACCAACTTCTGGAAAAATTACTTTAGGTAGTAATGAAATAAACGGACCAGGAGTTGATAGAGGAATGGTTTTTCAACAGGGTGCTTTATTTGAATGGTTAACAGTTTCCGAAAATGTCAACTTTGGATTAAGAATGAAAAAAAAAGATCCAATAGAAACCTCAAAAAAAGTTGATGAGTGGTTGGAGATTGTGGGGCTTAAAGGATTTGGTAATACTCCAACTTATCAATTATCTGGTGGTATGCAACAAAGGGTTGCTCTTGCAAGATGCTTAATTAATGATCCAGATTTAATTTTGATGGATGAACCTTTGGGTGCGTTAGATGCTTTAACAAGAGAAAAAATGCAATCACTTGTTTTAAAAATTTGGAAGGAAACAGGTAAGACAATTATATTAATTACTCACTCAGTTGAGGAAGCGTTATTACTTGGAGAAAGATTATATGTCATGGCTCCAAGACCGGGAAGAATTCATAAAGAATACAAACTTCCATTTGCTGAACTGGGATTGAAGGAAGATTTGAGAGAAATAAAAAAAAACAAGGAGTTTTCATCTAAAAGAGAAGAAATTTTATCTATGATCTGGAACATGGAAGAAGAGATTATGGGGAAAGAAAATTAAATGCTTACACAATTTATAACAATCTTAATTCTTGTATCAATTGTTGGGTGTGTTCTTTATGGAAGAAGATTAATAAGAACTGAAAGAGTGGATGCTGTTTTTGGAAATCCAGAAAGAGCTAAAGGAGGAACTCACTGGATAATAGTTGGTAGTAGTGCAATATTATTAGTTTGGCTTTATTATTCCTGGGATATTGCTAAAGGATTTTACCCAAAGTCTGCTAATGAGTTATGTCAGGTTGCTAAAGTTAATGAGTCTTTATTAGGTTTAAAATACCAATTCCCAATCGAAGAAAGAGAATTTAAAAGTACATCAATTATTAAAATTGAAAACAAAAACTTAAGAAAAATAACTAATGAAATTCAAAGTTCTCAAAACTTAAATTCTGAGCAAAAATCTATTTTGATAGGATTTGTTGATAAAACATCTCAGTTAATTCCATTGTTAACTAACGAAAATTTAATGGAGATGGATACCAAAATTAAGATCAAGGAGATGACTGATGAGTTAAAACTTTTAAGCTCAAATTTTCAGAAGGAAGATTATCCATTTGAAACAAACTCAGAGAAGAGTGAAAGACAAATTGCTATGTCAGAACAAGGTGACTGGGGAATTATAAAAGTTCAGGCTGGTACCGGTTCGATTGAAAATACGATAGAAGTTCCATTAGTGCCTGCTACTGATAAGGGTTTAAAATTTCATGCAGCTGCTGAAGAACTTAAAATTATAAATGATAAATTTTTTAAATTAAGAAATCATAACACTCAATTCAAAAATTCAATTAAAAAATTAAAAGAAGAAATAAAAACATACAGAAAAAATCTTAATGATGTTGACGAAGTAGCATCAAATTATGCAAAAGATATTGTTAAAATTGCAAGAAGAATAGAGTATGCAAGTATTTATCCGCCAAACGCACTTAATGGTATGCAAAATGCAATAGTAGAATTTGACAATCTGCAAAAAACTGAACAGGGTGGTTTAAGACTTGTTGATATATTTTTATTTCCAGCAGGCACAATTGTTTCAAGTGGTACAAGTTGTTCTGAACAAGGGTCCGGTAGATGGTTACCAAAACCATCAGATACATTAAACAAATTTATTTTAATGTCAAAACCTAGTGTAGGCTATAAAAATATTCCTCTTCTTTGGATAGATATGATGGATGTAAGTAAAATAATTGGATTTATTTTACCTGATTGGTTAGCCGATATTCTTCCTGGAGAATATCCAGTTCATACATCTGAAGGAGTTGTTAAACAGAATTTCAAAGGAAAGGTTTTAAAAATTGTTACAGGTGATTTTAAATTATTTAAGATTCCTGTTCCTTATGGACATATCTGGGACTCTTTTTTAAGAGTATTTTTAGGTTTAGTTTTTGGCATTTTAATTGGGGTTCCGTTAGGTTTGTTTATGGGATTAAATAGATTTGCCAAAGGTTTTTTTGATCCATTAATTGAACTTTATAGACCTGTTCCACCTTTAGCTTGGGCTCCACTAATTATTTCTGTTCTTGGAATTGATAACACTGGAAAAGTATTTTTATTATTTATGGTTTCGTTATCAATCATGATTATTTCTGCAAGAGCTGGTGCTTCGGGGACTCAATTATCGAAAATTCATGCTGCCCATTCATTAGGTGCTTCAAAAAAACAAATTTTAAGGTATGTAATTTTTCCGAATTCTTTACCAGAAATATTAACGGGAATAAGAGTTGCGGTCGGAATGTGCTGGGGGACTCTTGTAGCTGCAGAATTTTTAGCTGGAACAACTGGTATTGGGTTTGTAGAAAATGTTGCAAAAAAATATTTTCAATACGAAGTAATATGGATAACAATTTTCATAATGGGAATGCTTGGACTATTATTTGATGTAACTCTAAGAAAAATAATAGATAAAAAGATTCCTTGGCGTGGCAAAGGTTAATAGTGAACCAAAAGATTTTAAAAAATAAAATCATAGAAGTTTTTGTAAAACATAAACTAAGTAGAAATCATGCTTTAATATCTGCAAAAGCATTAATTAATGCAGAATTAGTAGGTGCGCCATCTCATGGATTATCAAGATTAAAAATGTATTGTGACAGAATAAAAAGGAAAGTTATTAATCCAAAACCAAAAATAAAAATCAAAAATATTTCTCAATCAATTTCTCAAGTTGATGCTAATAATAGTATTGGATTTGTAGCTGCTGATATTGGAATAAAACAGGCAATCAAAAATGCTAAGAAAACCGGAATTGGATTAGTAGGAATTAAAAATAGTGGTCACTACGGCTTATCTGGTTATTATGCAGAACAAGCCGTTAAGAAAAATTTAATTGTATTTTGTTTTACAAATGCCCCACCAGCAATTGCTCCTCACGGAGCAAGGAAAAGTTTGTTTGGGACTAATCCCATTTGTTTTGGATCTCCTACATCTTCAAAAATTCCTTTTATTTTAGATACTTCAGTTTCCGTAATCAACAGAGGTAAAATTAGAGTTGCAGAAAAAATAGGAAAAAAAATTCCAAAGGGTGTAGCCTTAGATAAATTTGGTAAACCAACGACTAATGCAAAAAAAGCTTTAGCTGGTGTTCAGCTTCCAATTGCTGAATTCAGAGGCTCTGGCCTAGCATGGATGGTTGATATATTAAGTGGTGTATTTACTGGTGGAAATCATGGAGGCAAAGTAAAAGATCCATTTGATGACTTCTCAGGCCCACAAAATATTGGTCATTTATTTCTTGTTATGAAACCTAATCTTTTTGTGGGAAATTATAGTAAAAGAATAAAGGAAAATATTAAAAGTGTAAAAAAATTACCAAAAATAAAAGGAGTAAAAGAAATCCTTTATCCTGGACAAAATAAACATAGGAAATATATTAATAACTTAAAAAAAAATATTGAAATTCCCAAAAATATTATAAAAGACCTTAAAACCTTAAATGTTATCAAATAAAAAAATAATTTGTCCACACAATCTTTTAAATAGTGCAATTAAAAATAAAGGTGTTGATGCAGGTATAGTTAATGCAGGCAAACTCTTGCCAATGATGTCTGTTATGGATGCGGTTAAAGAAAATTTAATTAATCCAATTTTTATAGGTGACGAAAAACAGATTAAAGAATGCGCGTCTGACATTAAGTGGGATATTTCTAACTTTAAAATTATTCATGAACCAAATGAAAATAAAACAGCATCAATTGCTGCAAAACTTGCCAGTCAAAAAAAAATAAAAATAATTGTAAAAGGTCATATTCATACAGATATTTTAATGAAAGAAATATTAAAGAGAGAGTATGATTTAATGGGAAAGACAAGACTTAGTCATATATGGCATATGTCTCTAGATAAGGATGATAAGCCTTTAATTATTACAGATGGTGCCTTAAATGTTATGCCTAATGTAAAAACTAAAATGCATATACTTAGAAATGTAATTAATTTTTGTAAACGAATTGGAAATAAAAGACCAAAAGTTGCTGTTTTATCTGCAACAGAAGAAGTTTTGGATAGTATTCAAAGTTCTTTAGAAGCAAAACAGATTACAGAACTAGCCAAAAAAGAAAACTTAAGCGCAGACGTGTTTGGTCCTTTAGCTTTTGATAATAGTATTTCAAAAAAATCTGCAAATATAAAAGGAATTAATAATATTGTTGCTGGCAAGGCTGATGTCTTATTAGTCCCTAGCGTAGAAACAGGTAATGCCCTTGTAAAAATGATGGTTTACTTTATGGGTGCATGTGCGGCAGGTGTGGTTATAGGTGGAAAAGTTCCTGTTGTAATTACAAGTAGGTCTGATGAGGCAACTGCTAGACTTGCTTCTATCGCTGCTGCCGTAGTTGCATTAGATTAGTTTTTAATATAAATTGGAAAATTAGGTATTAAAAGCAAATTTTTTTATGAAAATCGGGATCGCAAAAAATAAAAAAAAAATTTTTCTATCTTCATATAAAAAAAATATAGAAATTCATCCTCTTTGGTTAAGAGAACGTGTAAACAGTTCTGACCAAATGGATCCTAATAATGGACAAAGACTTTATGATCCATCTGATCTTAGTAAAAACTTAAAGATTAAAAAGGCACTTATCAAAAATAAACTTTTAAATGTTATATTTACTGATGGAATTGAGTCAGCATATCAAATCAAAGATTTAATTGATGAAATCAACAAAAATTCAAATAATAATAAAATTACTTTTTGGAATTCTAAAATTAAGAGAAAACCAGTTTTAAAATATGAAAACAAAATGTTTGAAAAAAAGGATGGACTAAAGTTTTTACAAAATTTTTACAAATATGGTTTTGTTATTGCTAAAAGTACACCTTCTAAAAAAAATTTCATTCTTAAATTTGCAAAGTCAATCGGGGTTGTTAGAGCAACCAATTTTGGTAAATTATTTAATGTTAAGTCTATAAGAAAAGCAAATGATTTAGCTTACACCGCAAATTATTTATCGGCACATACGGATAACCCTTATAGAAAACCAATTCCAGGTATACAGTTATTGCACTGTATAAAAAATGATAGTAAAGGTGGAAATTCTACACTGACAGATGGTTTTGCAGTTTCAGAGTATCTTAAAAAAAAATATCCTCTTTATTTTAAAATACTTTCCAGCGTTAAAATTAGATTCACTTATCAAAATGAAAATACTTTTTTGGAGAACTGGGGTGAAACTATTGAATTGGATAAAAATGGAAGTTTAAAGAGAATTAGATTAAGCCCTCGTTTAGACTATGTGCCGGTATTAAAAAAAGAAAAACTTAATCAATTTTACAAAGCAAGGAATTTTTTTGTAAAATTATGTAATTCTAAAAGATTTATGATTGAATTTAAACTTCAACCAGGTGATATGATGGTGATCGATAATTATCGAACATTGCATGGTAGAAGATCTTATAACATAAATGTAGGAGAAAGACATTTACAAGGATGTTACATTGATCATGATTCTGCAGAAAGTAAAATGCAGTTTTTGAAAAAAAAATATATATGAGTAAAGTAAGTTTTAAAGAAATGAAAAATGGAACAAGGGAAGATTATCTTCTTTTGGACAAACATGAAAAAAAATTTGCTCAAAGAACTGCTGAAAGAATCTTAGATTTCATGTCAGGTTTAACAAAGACCCTTGAGGGCTATCAGGTTTCAAGATTGGAGCACTCTCTTCAAAGTGCTACCAGAGCTTACAAGGCTGGTGAGAGTGAAGAAATGGTTGTTGCAACTTTGTTGCATGATATAGGAGATGAATTAGCACCAATGAATCATTCTGAATACGCAGCAGCTGTATTAAAACCTTATGTAACAGAAAAAACTCATTGGATAATTGAAAAACATGGAGAGTTTCAGTCCTATTATTATGCCCATCATTTAGGTGGCAACAGGTATAAAAGAGATAAATATAAAGATCATAAATACTATAATGATTGTTTAAATTTTTGTGAAAAGTATGATCAATCCTCATTTGATCCAAATTATAATTCTTTTTCTTTAAAATTTTTTAAACCAATGGTAAAAAGAATTTTCTCTAGAAAACCTTATAGTCATTATTAATAAAAGCTAAAAATGGGAATCAAATACTTAAAAAAAGCTATAAAAACATCATCTACAGATGATGTTAAAACTCGAGAAATAGTTCATAATCTTTTGAATGAATTGGAAAAAACAAGAGAAAAAGGTTGTATAGAATTAACAAAGAAATTTGATAAATATGACGGGGAAATAACTGTTTCTAATGAAAAAATTGAACAAATTGATAAATCTTTAAATAAAAAAACTAAGGATGATATTAAATTTTCTTATGAACGAGTAAGAAAGTTTGCTGAAGCACAACTAAAAAATTATGGGAAAGATTTTGAAGTTGAGCTTTCAAAAGGTCTTTATGCGGGTCAAAAACTTGTGCCAGTCAATACAGCCGGATGTTATATTCCAGGTGGAAGATATGCACATATAGCCTCAGCAGTAATGAGTGTAACAACTGCTAAAGTTGCTGGAGTAAAAAATATAATTGCTTGTAGTCCGCCTAAAGAAGGAGTTGGAGCTCACCCCGCAATTATTTATACCGCTAATTTATGTGGTGCAGACAAAATTTTAAACCTTGGGGGAATTCCAGCAATTGCAGCGATGACTTACGGTATGTTTAAAAATTCACCTGCAGATATTTTGGTAGGTCCTGGGAATCAATACGTTGCTGAAGCTAAAAGAATCTTATTTGGAAAAGTAGGTATAGATTTATTTGCTGGTCCAACTGAAATTGCTATAATAGCTGACGAAACCTCTGATCCAGAAATAGTGGCTATTGACTTAGTTGGGCAAGCAGAACATGGTTATAACTCTCCAGCTTGGCTTTATACAACTAGCGAAAAACTTGCAAGACAAGTAATAAAAAGAGTTCCAGAATTAATAAAAGAATTACCAGATGTTCCAAGAATTAGTGCAGAAGCAGCGTGGAAAGATTATGGTGAAGTTATATTATGTGATAACGATGAAGATATGGCTAAAATCAGCGATGAATACGCTCCAGAACACCTTGAAGTTCAAGCTAAAAATTTAAAATGGTTTCATGATAGATTAAAAAATTATGGATCATTGTTTATTGGAGAAGAGACAACGGTTGCTTATGGTGACAAGTGTTCTGGCACAAATCATATATTGCCAACGAAAGGTGCGGGAAAGTATACAGGTGGTTTATTTGTTGGTAAGTTTATTAAGACATTAAGTTTTCAAAGAATGACAAAAGAGTCTACAAAAGAAGTTGGCTCGACAGCCGCAAGAATTTCAAGATATGAGGGTATGGAAGCTCATGCTCGAACTGGTGACGTTAGATTGAGAAAATACGGATTTTCAAAAAAATAAATATTTATTCTCTACTTAAATCTTTAGATCTAATATTTTGTTCTTTTTTAGAATATTTTTTTTCATTTATAATATTTGCAAAACTGTGATTAACATCACGGTGTCCAGCCTCATCATCGCGTATAACTCTTACTACATCTTTTAACGTAGCATGCAGTGGCAAATTCCAATAATTAATAGCAATTTCTGGAGCGGGTTCATCTTTTATTTTGCCGGACTCTAATTCGTGTAAATATTCTGTGTAACTTCTAACTGCTTCCTCTTCAAAATAACCAACTATTCGATGAGCGGTTCTTTGGGAAATTAAATAAATTATAGCGTACGTAATGATAAATATAAATTGGGCCATCAAAATTATAACTCTTTCAATCCAGGTTGGTTTTGCAACATGAATAAAAGTCATCAAATGCATTCTTTCATTTTCAGCTTCATCTAAAAGAGTTTTTATCCAACCTTTATCATCTTGCATTTTTCTTAAAGATCTTAAATGAATAATCATTCCAGCTACCATTCCAGGTACTGCAGCAACTGTTTCCAAAACTACAGCTCTATGCCCATATCTTTTTTTGAAAAAAGTATCGGCAAGAAATCTCAAAAACTTTGTAAAACTTAAAGCAATTTTATCACTAAAGTTATTTGGTTTATAATGTTTTTCTAAGCTGTTCATACTTCTTATTTAGTTATTCTTTTTTAAAAACCAATAGGTCTAAATTGTCTTTTAAAAGTGTTATATTTCAATAAAAATTGATAATGGTATTTAGAACATATAAAGACAGAGCAGTCATGAAAAAGATTACTAATATATTTATATAAAACCAAGTTTTTTTATTATTAAAATATTTAGATAAGAAGTTTGCTAAATAACCAATCATAAAAAAAAACAAAAATGATGAAATTGTGGCTCCTAAACCAAATAAAATTTTATTAGATAAAGCAAAATTTTTGGAAAAATTTCCTAAAAAGAAAACTGTATCTGAGTACACGTGTGGATTAAGATAAGTAAAACCAAAAGTCTTAAGTACAATACTTTTAAGAGTTTCGTCATTTTTAACAGTAGTAAAATTAATATTTGAAAAACTTAATTTAATTTTTGTATAAATAAAGTGTAATAAGAATATAAGCAATAAAAAATTTAAAATATTTTCAATAATCTCATTAAAATAATTTTGAAAATATTCAAATAAAATAATACCTAAAAAAATTAAAATAAAATCTGATGTAGAACAAATTAAGCAAACAATGAATATATGATTTTTTTTAAGTCCCTGCTCTATAACAAAAATGTTTTGAGCACCAACAACTAAAATTAAGCTAAGTCCTGTAAAAAATCCAAGTAATAAAAAACTCATTTTCTATCTTAAAAGTATACTCTTTATGTGTTTATTTAAACTAATGGCAAGCTTGATTAAATTTTTTTAATCTCCAATAATTATACGGCCAAGGAGTCAAAAATCCAACAATAAGCATTAATGGCACTATCCACCAATTTAAAATTGCACCTCCTGTAAAAATATAATCTGTAAAATTCATAGCCATTTCCATGCTGATCATAGAGATAAAGCTCATGCCAATGGCTGTATTGAATGCTTTTCTAAAATCAAAATTTTGCTTCAATAATATTATTGTCTCTAAAATTATACTAGTTACCAATCCATTTATAATTGCTAAAACCATTATTCCTAAGACTGGAAATGGTATTTTGCTTAATTGGAAAAATAATATTGTACCAAAGTCACCAATGGAACATCCTAGCAAACACCATGCAGTATTTTTGGCACTTATTTTCCATGTGTTTCTACAAGACCAATCAAATCTTACCGAATTTTCATTAGACATAAAGCAATTATCAATTTTATGAATCTGTATTTATCAAAACTTATTATTATTTAAATTTGTTAAAAAAGATATAATTTAATTTATTAATTAAAAATATTTATGATTGGAATACTTGGTGGAATGGGTACTCAAGCTGGCCTCGATCTTTGCAATAAAATTGCTGCTTTAAATAGAGGAAAATTAGATCAGCAATATCCAAAGTTTATTTTATATAATAAATCAGACATTCCAAATCGACCAAAAAACTTAAAAAAATATTACAATGTTTTAAAATCATTAATAGATGGGTGTAGACTTCTGCAAAGAAACAAATGTAAATTTATTGTAATGCCATGTAATACAGCTCACTACTGGCATTACGATCTACAAAAAAAAGTTAATATTCCAATATTGAGCATGCCCCGAGAGGTTTATCTTTATACAAAAAGAACGTGTAAATTTAATACAAAAATTGGTTTACTGTGTACTGAAGTAACTGCAAAAGCAAAAATATATAGTAATTATTTCAGTAAAAATTTTAAGTTAATTTATCCTTCTAAAAGTATTCAAAAAAATTCAGTTAATAGATCTATTAAGCTTGTAAAAATGGGAAAAGTTAAAGAGGCAGAAAAAGTTTTAAAACCTGCAGTAAGATATTTATTAAAAAATAATTGTAAGAAAATTATTTTAGGTTGTACAGAATTACCTGTAGCAATATTTGCATATAAATCTTTTAAAAAAGCAAAAAAATCAAAAATATTTATTGATCCAAATCTTTTATTAGCTGAAATTTGTTTAAAAAAATATAAAAAATAAAAAAATATTTAATTGTTTTTCTGGTTTATAACCAAGCTGAGTTTTCTAGGAAAGCTTCCTTCATCAAATTTTTCTAATTCTATATTTAAATAACCAGCTAAAAGACTTTTAATTTTTTCATCAGAGAAAAAATGTACAATAAAACCATCTATTTCGTAAAGATCATCCCCCCTATATATTCCTTTTTTAAAATCAGCATCAAATGTATTTCTTACGGTATAAATATTAAAACCTCCTGGTTTAATTATTCTTAAAATTTCTTGATTTAGTCTAATTAGATCTATGTTTGATAAAGCCATACAATAAAGCATATGAGAATAACAACTGTCAAAAGAATTATTTGAAAACTGAAGTTTTTTTCGCACATCAAATACTTCTGTGGTTATTTTATTTTGCAATTGTTTTTTTTTAACTTTGTCTTTGATAATATTTATTGCAGATTGACTATAATCTAAGGCATGTACATTAATATCATTTTCAGCAAAAAAAATTGTATCTCTTCCAAGACCTGCTCCAAGTTCAATTATGTTATTAATTTTATTCTTTTTAAAAATTTCTAAAGATTTTTTTGCAGAATAACTTGGTTCCAGACCAAACATCTCAGGCTTATTTGAGAAATTTTTTTCCCAATGCTGAGATTGTTTGTCTAAAACTTTAGTATCCAAATTATTTTGAAGGATCGGGTACTTTACGTAGATAAGGTTTTAAAGTTTTCCAACCATTTGGATATATTTTTTTTGCTTCTTCATCCTTTATTGCTGGAAGAATAACTACATCATCCCCTTTTTTCCAATCAGCAGGAGTAGCAACTTTATGTTTTGCGGTTAACTGCATAGAATCTATTGATCTAAGAATCTCATGAAAGTTTCTTCCGGTTGCCATTGGATAAGTTAAAAATAGTCCTATTCTTTTGTCAGGTCTAACTATAAAAACAGTTCTGACAGTTTGATTGTCTACCGCAGTACGTCCCATTGAAGTTGTTCCCGCGTCGCCCTCTAACATATTAAAAAGTTTCGCAACTTTTAAATCTTCGTCAGCTATAATCGGATAATTTGGTTTTGTGCCAGTAACATCTTTAATATCCTCTAACCATTTTTTATGATCTTCTACACCATCTACACTTAATCCAATAACTTTGACATTTCTTTTATCAAATTCAGCTTTCAGTCCAGCTAAAGACCCTAGCTCAGTAGTACAAACAGGTGTAAAATCTTTTGGGTGTGAAAATAATACTCCCCAGCTATCCCCTAGCCACTCATGAAATGAGATTTCTCCTTCAGTAGTTTTTGCTTTGAAATCTGGGCAAACACTATTAATTTTAAGCATTTAGTCTCCTTTTTTATGAAAAATATTATAAGCAAGATTGATTAGCTATGCAATTTTTTATAATATGGCTCATTATATGATATTTCAGCAACTATTTGACAATAAATCATCAACTTACACTTACATTTTATCCAGTGGAGAAGGTAGAGAGGCATTGATTATTGATCCTGTAATTGAACATACAGAAGAGTATTTAAAAATACTTGAAAATCTTAAATTAAAATTAGTAAAGGTTATAGATACTCATATACATGCAGACCATATAACCGGATTAAACGAATTAAACAAAAGAACTAATTGCACTAGAATTATGGGAGAAAATTCCAAGTCAGAAGTAATTGATATAAAAATAAAAGACAACGAAAAAATAAATATAGAAAAAATCGAACTTAAAGCAATTTATACACCTGGACACACAGATTGTTCTTATAGCTATATGATGGATGATAGAGTTTTCACAGGAGATACATTATTAATAAATGGATCCGGTAGAACAGACTTTCAAAATGGTAGCTCTTATGATGCTTACGACTCGATATTTAATAAACTTTTAAAACTTCCTGAAAAAACTTTAGTTTTTCCAGCACACGATTATAATGGAAAAAAGTTTTCTACTATTCAAAATGAAAAAAATAATAATCCAAGACTTCAGGTATCATCTAAGGAAGAGTATGCTGAAATAATGAAAAATTTAAATTTATCAAATCCCAAAATGATGGATGTAGCGGTTCCAGCTAACGTAAAGGGTCTTACACTAGATCAATTAAAATAAGCGACAAATTTAATGTTGAATTTTCAAATATAATATTTATACCAGTATTATGGTTTGTGATAATTCAAAATGTAAGTGTTCAAATTGTATAAATGAAAAGTGTTTTTGTGATGGCACTAGAGAATGTGTTTGTAAACCTGAAGACCTATCTTGTTGTTGTAACAAATAATTTAGTTAATTTAATTTTCTAAAAACATGAATGAATTTTTAAAATCCATAATAAAAAGAGATCCAGCTGCTAAATCTAAGTTAAGTGTTGTTTTGACTTATCCTGGTGTAAAAGCTATCTTTTTTCATAGGATCGCAAATTTTTTTTCCATTGCCAACTTTGATTTAATAGCAAGAATGATTTCTCAATTCTCAAGATTTCTTACAGGTATAGAAATACATCCTAAAGCTAAAATTGGTAAGAATTTATTTATTGACCATGGAATGGGTGTTGTGATCGGTGAAACTTCAGTTATTGGAGATAATGTTACGATTTATCATATGGTAACTCTAGGTGGTATTTCTCCAAGTATTAATGCAGATAACCAAAGAAATATGAAGAGGCATCCTTCTTTAGAAAACGATGTTGTTGTTGGCTCAGGTGCTCAAATACTAGGTCCGGTTGTTGTTGGTAAAAATGCAAAGATAGGAGCTAACGCAGTCATAACAAAAGATGTACCACAAAATGCAGTGATGATAGGTATTCCTGCAAAAAATGTTGGAACAACAAGTGAAGATTTTAAACCTTATGGAATTGATAGTAAAATAAATGATGAAAACTATTCAAAATAATTTTATTGAGGGAGTTGGAAATACACCTCTAATAAAAATACATGCTGCTTCAGAATTGACTGGATGTAATATTTATGGAAAAGCAGAATATTTGAATCCTGGTGGTTCAGTAAAAGATAGAGCAGCATTAGCATTAATAAAAGATGCTCAAGAAAAAAAATTGATTTCTAAAGGAGGTATTATAGTAGAAGGGACTGCAGGTAATACTGGGATTGGCCTTTGTCTTTTAGGAAATTCAATAGGATATAAAACAATAATTGTGATGAACGATAATCAAACTCAAGAAAAAAAAGATATCTTAAAAAATTTAGGTGCAACTCTAAAATTAGTTCCATCAAAACCTTTTAAAGATGAAGGAAATTACGTAAAGGTTGCAAAAAGATTAGCTCAAGAATTAAGTAATACTAATAATAATGGGGTCGTATGGACAAACCAATTTGATAATACGGCAAACTCTTATGGACATTATCAAACTACTGGTCCAGAAATTTGGGAACAAACAAATGGAAGGGTAGATGGGTTTGTTTGTGCGTCAGGAACTGGTGGGACAATAGGTGGTGTTAGTAAATATTTGAAAGAAAAAAATAAAAATATAAAGATATATTTGTCAGATCCTTCAGGTTCATCTTTATATAATTATGTTGAGAATGGTGAACTAAAGAGTGATGGAAATTCAATTACTGAAGGAATAGGATCTAGTAGAGTAACTTCTAATTTTGCTGAAGCTATAATTGATGGAGCTTTTTCAATAAAAGATGAGGAGTCACTTCCAATAATATTTGATTTAATTAAAAATCAAGGTTTAAGTTTAGGATTGAGTTGTGGTGTCAATATTGCTGGGGCCATCAAATTAGCTAAAAAAATTGGTCCTGGGAAAACAATAGTGACTATTCTCTGTGATAAATCTGAAAAATACAACTCTAAGCTGTTTAACAAAAAATTTTTAATTGAAAAAGGTCTACCTTGTCCCAGTTGGATATAATCCAATATATTTTGTTAAAAAATTTGTTAATTTAATATATTAATTATTTTTATGAATTTAAAAGATTGTCATAATTTCTTAGATTTTAGAACTCTTGCTAAAAAAAAGCTACCATCTCCTATCTTCCATTATATCGATGGCGCAGCAGACGATGAGATTACCTACAAAAGGAATACTAGTGCTTTTGATGATGTTGATTTAATTCCAAATGTACTTAGGGGTGTGGAAAACGTAGATTTATCTACGACAATATTTGGGAAAAAATTAGATCTACCATTTTATCTTGCACCAACTGCTCTTCAAAGATTATTTCATTATGATGGGGAAAGAGCTGTAGGAAAAGCTGCCCAAAAATTTAAAACTATGTTTGGTGTTTCTGCGTTAGCAACTGTGAGTGTAGAAGAAATTTCATCTTTAATAGACACTCCAAAAATGTTTCAATTCTATTTTCATAAAGATAGAGGTTTAAATGACTCTTGTTTAGAGCGTGCTAAAGCAGCTAAATTTGATGTAATGGCTTTAACGGTTGATACTATTACGGGCGGAAATAGAGAGAGAGATCTAAGAACAGGATTCACATCACCACCAAAATTAACTTTGGCAAGTTTATTTAGTTTTGCGACAAAACCTATGTGGGGAATAAACTATTTAACAAAAGGTAAGTTTGAATTACCTCATCTACAAGATTTTGTGAAAGAAGGCACAAGCACTAACTCTTCTATAGGAAGCTATTTTTCTACAATGCTGGATCAATCTATGAATTGGAAAGATGCTGAAAACCTCTGTTCTAAGTGGGGAGGCCATTTTGCTCTAAAAGGAATAATGAGTGTTGAGGATGCAAAAAGAGCAGTAGACATCGGATGTACTGGTATAATGGTTTCAAACCATGGTGGGAGACAACTTGATGGATCTAGATCTCCTTTTGATCAACTTGCAGAAATAGTTGATGCTGTAGGTGATAAACTGGATGTCATCTGCGAAGGAGGAATTCATAGAGGTACGCATATGTTAAAAGCTTTATCATTAGGTGCTAAGGCATGTTCCGGGGGAAGACTTTATCTGTATGCTTTAGCGGCTGCTGGCCAAGCAGGTGTTGAAAGAGCTTTAGGGCAGTATAAAGCAGAACTCCAGAGAGACATGAAGCTAATGGGTTGTACAAAAATTAGTGAGTTAAACAGAAGTAATTTGAGATTTAGAAATTTAAAATAGATTTATCAACCTATGTTTCCATTGCATTTTTCACATAGCAAGTCACCTGTTTTCACACTTTATAAAAACTTTTTAAAATTTTAACTTTATAATATTTATGAATGGATATGTTATAGCTCAAATTAATATGCTCACTAAAGAAGGATATAAAGAGTATGTTGAAAGGGTACCACAGACAATCAAAAATTTTGGGGGGAAATATTTGGCTAGAGCAGGAGAATTTAAGTCAATGGAAGGAAAATGGAATTTTTCAAGAAATGTAATAATAGAATTCCCGAGTTATGAAAAAGCGATGGAATGGTATAATTCAGAAGAATATAATAAAATTAAAAATTTAAGATTAAATAATACTGAGGGTAATTTAATAATAATAAAAGGAGTATAACATGAGAAAGTTAGTTTTAGTTTTAATAAGTTTTTTGTTTATTGGTGTATCTTATGCAGAAAATTTAAGTAAAGAAGATACTAGTAAAGCTTGGAATTGTGTTGGTGTTTATATGGCAAACTACTTTTTGCCATCAGGTGAAATTTTCGAATATGGTATGAAAGAAAAATCAATAGCTTCGGTTAAGGTGTGGAAAGAATATGCTTTAGAAATTGGTATTGAGGAAAAAGTTTGGGACGAAGGGGTTAATAAAGCTGTAGATAAATATTTTGGTTCTAAATATAATGAGGAGCTTACTGAGAATTGCCATAAGTTTCTTGAAAGAGCTATTCCAAATGGAAAAGAGAAAGTAAAAAAGGTAGCTCAAACACTTTATTAATGAGTAAAATAGATTTTTACTTTTCAATTGGTAGTACTTATACCTATCTTTCAGTTATAAGAATTCTTAACGTAGAAAAACAACACCAAGTAAAGTTTGATTGGAAGCCTTTCAGTGTAAGGTTAATCATGAAGGAAATGAACAATATTCCATTTCCCAAAGATAAAATTAATAAAGTTAATTATATGTGGAGAGATATAGAAAGACGAGCTGAAGAGTACGGTTTTTTTGCAAAAACACCTGTACCCTACCCGTTAACTGAATTTGACTTAGCTAATCAAATAGCAATCCTAGGATTAGATAATGGTTGGGGAATAGATTATATCAGACTTACCTACAAAAAATGGTTTCAAGAGGGAAAAGAGCCTGCAATTGAACCAAGTATTTCAGAAGTTTTAAGTGAATTAAAATTAAATAAAGATAAAATTATTTCTGATGCAAAAGAGAAAAGAATTGAAGATAAATACTTATCTAATACGAATTCTGCTCGTAAAAATAAGATCTTTGGTAGTCCATCTTTTATAGTCAACAACGAAATATTCTGGGGTGACGACAGAATGGAAGATGCCATAAAATTTTTTAAAAGATAATGTTTCCTAAAAAATATTCTAATTTTTTATTTATATTGATTATGGGATTTGGGATGAGCTTGTTAATGACGTTAATAATTACTTACATAAATACCGGAATGGATACTGGTTATTTAAGTAGATTTTTAAAAGCATGGATAGTAGGGCTTCCAATTGCAATAACAGCAGCATTAATAGTTGGTCCTATTGCAAAAAAGTTTGTAGATAAAATAACAAAATAATCATAATCTTTACTATGGCTAATTTATCTGGTTACATTTATTTGATCTTAGCAATAATACTTGGAATAACCTCTAATGGATTTTTGAAATCTACGAATGGATTCACAATTATTACTCCAACTATTTTTTGTATTATATCGATAGTCGCTTGCATTTTCTGCTTGTCAAAAGCAATGAATGTGATCCCAGTTGGTTTTACATACGCAACATATGGAGGATTAACTATAACTTTTGTAACTCTATTTGGTGTATTTAAATACAATCAAATACCAAATTTATATGGAGTAATTGGAATTATTTTGATCATTGTTGGTGTTATTCTCTTAAATTTTTTTGGAAAAACTACTTAATAGCTGGCTTTAAAAGTTTTAAGATTATTTTATGATTTTTTTTATTATTTGAAACAGCAATATTGCCAGCCATTACCGGATCTTTGTTGTCCCAAGTGGTTATAATTCCACCGGATGCCCTAATAATTGGAATTAAAGCATGGATATCCCAAATTTTATTTGCACATTGAACCACAGCATCTACTTTTCCCTCTGCTAGTTGAGCATAAGTTAAAGCATCGAAACATGGATATTGCATTAGTCTAAGAAATTTAGGAATTTTTTGTTGTTTTTTTAAAGGTAAAGCTCCATGAAAAGCTGCTGCTAATTTTATGAAATGGAAAGGAACTTTTTTGTTTGTTTTAATTCTTTTTTTTTTTCCATTTTCAAAAACGTAAGCCAATTTGTTATCATAGTTTAGATAATATTTATCAAGTTCTGGAAAATTTGCTAAACCCATAACTGGCTCACCTTTAAAATTAAGTGATATTAGATTGCTCCATGTGGGATTGCCCACAATAAAAGATCTTGTTCCATCGATAGGATCTATAACCCATGAATAATCACTTTTTTTTTTATTGTTACCAAATTCTTCTCCGATAATTTTATGAAATGGAAATTTTTTAGATATTTTAGAAATAATAAATTTTTCACAAGCTTTATCAAAGTTTGTGACTGGATCAAATTCAAAATTGCCTTTTTTCTTGTTTGAGATTTTAAATTTTTTATTTTTTTTTTTTTTAAAATATTTATTAAGGTCACTTGCAAGAATATTAAAAAATATATAAAATTTTTTATAATTAGTAAATTTTTGATTTTTCATAAAATTATTTAATTGATTTCTTTTAACCTAAATTTTGCATAAATGGTAAAAAATTTAATAAATAAAAACCAACTATTTGTAAATTATTTGTTAGGACCAATATTCCAGTTATTAATAAAAATGAACCTCCAACTTTCATGATTATATTTAGTTTTTTCTTTAAGTTTCTTGAAAGTATTAAAAATTTTTGAATTAAATAACCAGATAGAATAAAAGGAATGGCTAAACCAAGCGAGTAAAAAAATAATAAAAGAATTCCTTTAGATACATTCTGCTCAGTTGAGGCTAAAACTAATATTGAACCCAAAATTGGTCCTATACAAGGAGTCCATCCGAAAGCAAAGGCCATTCCCAATATTAATGATGAAAAAATACTGGAACTTTTATTTATATTAATTTTTTTCTCATAATTAAGAAATCTTAAATTTATTATTCCCATAATCTGTAAAGAAAATACAATTATAATTAGACCAGCTAATATTCTTAGCTCATTAGAATTTTTTAAAAGAAGTTTTCCTAAGTAAGATGCGGTAGCGCCAAAAATAATAAATACTAATGAAAAACCTATTGTAAAAGATATAATCGGTAATAAATTAATTTTTTTTTGACTTAATATTTCATTCAAAGTACTGCCTGAAATATATGAAATATAGCCAGGAACTAAAGGAAGTACGCATGGAGATAAAAAACTAACTAGACCAGCACTAAACGCTATTAGTAATTCAGTCATTTATTCTTTATATCTTTTTGATCATTCGAAGATTAAATCTAAAAAATAAATACAATTGATAGTACTATTATTAAAACTATACCATAATAAAACGGCATCATTTTTCGCCACTTAAATAAAATCTTGGCTGCATTTTTGCTACTCTTATTTCTTCTATTTTTCATTTTATCCTTTAATCCCCAAATGGGTGTATTTCACATTTAAATAATCTTTGATTGCCATAGATCCACCTTCTCTACCATATCCAGCTTGTTTAATCCCACCGAATGGTGCCTCAGCTAAAGCAACTACAGGGGTATTAACTGCCACCGTTCCAGTCTCCATTAATTCTGAGGCCTTATGTGCTTTTTCCATTGAATTTGTACAGATATAACTTGCAAGACCTAATTCATGATTATTTGCTCTTTCTATGACCTCGTCAAAATTTTTAAATGATAACATCGGTACTAATGGTCCAAATGGTTCAACTTTCATTATTGTGAATTCATCTTTAACATTATCAAATATCGTAGGTTCATAGAAATATCCTTTATTAAATCCTGATGGTCTTTTTCCCCCTAATAAAACTTTGGCACCTTCTTTTTTAGTAGTCTCAACTAACTGTTCTATTTCATTTAACCTTTTCATAGTTGTAATTGGGCCTAAATGCACATCAGGATCCATTCCATCACCTATTTTTAATTTTTTTGTCTTTTCAATAAATAAATTTATAAACTCATCCTTTTTACTCTCTTGAACATAAAATCTATTAGGGGAAATACAGACTTGACCGTTATTTCTAAATTTTGCGGTAACGGCCATATCAGCTGCTTTTTTAATATCTGCATCTTCAAAAACAATAAACGGAGAATGCCCACTTAGCTCCATTGTCACTCTTTGAACTTTGTCTGCTGCTTGTTTTAATATAATTTTTCCTACTCTTGAGGAACCTGTAATTGAAATTTTTTTAACAATATCAGAAGAAATTAATTGTGAAGCGATACTTGGCGGATCACCTGATAATAAATTGACTACTCCAGGCGGAATACCACATTCTCTACATATTTCAACCAACTCCATTACCGTTCCAGGGGTTATAACATCTGGTTTTACTATTACTGAACATCCAGCCGCTAAAGCAGTAGAAATTTTTCTAGAAGCTAATACAAGAGGAAAGTTCCAAGGGACAAGTGCTGCAACAACACCTACTGGCTGATAATAAACATGTACCCTTGTGTCCTCAAATCTACTTTCAACGGTTTGTCCGTAAATTCTTTTAGTTTCTTCTGCATTCCATTCAAAAATATCTGCTGCACCATGAACTTCTCCTTTGGCTTCCTTAAAAGGTTTTCCTACTTCAAGCGTCATCCATTTTGCTAACAAATCCTTTTTTTGTCTCATCTTATCTGCAATTTTTCTTATTATATAAGATCTTTCCCAGGGAGTAGTTTTTTTCCAGACCTCAAGTCCTTTTTTAGCTGAGTTTAATGCATTCTGAACATCAACAGGGGAAGCTTTTGATGCTTGACCTATTACCTCTTCGTTAGCTGGATTTATGACATCATATGTCTCACCAGAGCTAGATTTATGCCATTTACCATCAGTAAATTGTCCATATTTTTCGTACATAACTTTAATTTAACATTACCTTTGGTTGTGTCTAGTGTGCAAATAAATCATATCAACAAAACTGTATTAATCATATTATATTATCTCATAAAAAGGGGGATATATGAAAGCATATGTAATGGGAAACTATACTGAGAAAGCTTTTCAAGGATTTATGAAAGATCCTTCAAGTGATAGAAAAGCAGTGGTTGAACAACTTACAAAAGGATTGGGTGGCAAAATGCATTCTATGGATATTGTTAGAGGCTCATACGATTTTGTAGTAGTCGCCGAGTTTTCATCGTTTGATGATTTTGCTGCAATTAAACTTGTTGTAGAAAGTTCAGGAGCTGTAAAAAATTTAACAATGCTTGAGGCTATTGATTTTACAAAAGCTACTACTAAAGCAAGTAAAATTGGCTACAAGGCACCAGGTCAGTAAGTTAATTTTTTAATTACCATTTAAATTTACTCTTATTTTATATAAGAGTAGATTTAATGGTAAAATTATTTCCAATTATATTTATACTGCTTTGGTCTTCTGCATTTATAACTACAAAACCTTTAGTCGATAATAGTGACCCATTTTCAGCATTAGCTTTTAGATTTTTTATAGTTGCTATAGGATTTTACATTTTCTCAATTTTTAAAAATCAAAAAATTATAGTTGGATCGAGGTATATAATTGAATCAATGTTGAGTGGAGTTTTGTTTCATGGTTTTTATTTAGGTGGAGTTTTTTATTCAATTTCGCTTGGTCTTCCTACTGGGATTGCAGCTTTAATAGTTACTTTACAACCAGTTTTAACAAACATTTTAGCTGGACCAGTGCTCAATGAAAAAATTACTTTAAAACAATGGCTAGGGGTTTTTTTAGGCTTTACGGGTGCTGTTGTTGTTTTAGGTTTTGATATAGGAAATGGCTTACCTTTAATAGGTGTTATTGCAGCATTTATCTCATTGATTTCAATAACAAGTTCAACACTTTGGCAAAAAAAATTGAGTAGTAATTTACCTCTTCCTGTAAGCAATATGTATCAAGCGATGGGTGGTTGTTTATTCCATATTATAATAATCATTCTGTTTGCTGAGGCATATATTGATTTTAATACTAGTTTTATTTTGGCAATGAGCCATCAAATATTTTTAGTATCCTTTGGAGCATTCACAATCTTAATGTATTTAATAAAGAATAACTCCGCAAGCAAAACTGTATCTGTATTTTTTTTAATTCCTCCAACATCAGCTTTTATCGCTTGGTTATTTTTGAATGAAACTCTTACAAACTTTGATTTAATTGGTTTTTTAATTGCTAGTTTAGGTGTTTATATTGCTACTAGGGATTAGACTTTTTTTCGTTATCTACCACTAAACATATTTCTGACTTAGTTAAAAATCTTTTCCCAGTCCCGTTGTCTAATGAAAACATACCACCAATACCTTTAACAGCATCAATTGTTAAATCAGTATGTTTCCACTTTTCATATTGATCTCCATTCATATAAAAAGGTACGCCACCAATTTCACCAAGCTTAATGTCATTCTCTCCAAGAGGAAATTCACCTTCTTGAAAGCACATAGGAGCGCTTCCGTCACAACACCCACCAGATTGATGAAACATTAACTTTTCACCATACTTCTCTTTAAGTTCTGATAAAAGACTAAGCGCTGAACTTGTTGCTGATACTTTCATTTTTAAAGTACGGCCCATGATATAGAATCATGGGCCATTATATATTATTGGTTAAAAGAAGCCTAATTTTTTCTCTGCATAAGAAACATGAAGGTTCTTATTCTGTCTATAATGATTGAGCATCATTTTATGTGTTTCTCTTCCAACACCTGATTGCTTATAACCACCAAATGGTGAATGAGCCGGATAAGCGTGATAGCAATTAGTCCATACTATCCCTGCTTGTATTGCTCTTCCCATTCTGTGGGCTATGTTACCATTTCTAGTCCAGACAGCTGCGCCTAAACCGTAAAGAGTATCATTAGCAATTTTTAATGCTTCTGCTTCATCTTTAAATTTAATCACAGACACAACAGGTCCAAAT
>MDTB01211411.1_pt1 | contig 23627 bp, 22 predicted proteins | sample 811161 | NCBI WGS metagenome assembly MDTB01 (sample SAMN05326650, study PRJNA326480) | marine metagenome | isolation source: seawater | place: Mediterranean Sea | collected 2009
CAAAACCGAATTTGTCGCCTGCCCCAGTTGCGGCCGCACCCTCTTTGACCTCCAAAGCGTCACCCAGCACATCCGTTCCAAGACCGACCACCTCAAAGGCGTCACCATCGCCATCATGGGCTGTATCGTCAACGGCCCCGGAGAAATGGCCGATGCCGACTTCGGCTATGTCGGCGGAGCACCCGATAAAATCAACCTCTACATTGGAAAAACTTGTGTTGAATACAATGTGCCTGCCGAGCACGCACTCGACCGCCTCATCGACCTCATTAAGCAAGAGGGCAAATGGGTTGAGCCTGTGTAAAATGGAAAGCTAATTCACCCTCCTGTAGGACGCAAAATATCTTTCCCGTTCCCAAAGGCTGATTGAATTTTCCGTAATTCAATTCAGTGAACCCAATGGAGCTTGAAGGTCTTATAGCTTCCCACATAAATAAAGCTCAATAAAGCTTAGTATCTCCGATAGGCTTTAATTTTAAAATACGAAAATACCGCTTGGAGGTTTATTTCTTTTGATTCTCCAGTTTGCTTTTAGTCTCACTGGGTTTGACATTGATCGTGCCTGAAATTGCAATGCCTCGAGGACTGCTTCCTAATCGTGAATAATAACTAAAACTTCCTTCTTCATTAAATGTATGTAAAAATGTGTCATCATGCTTTATCTCGCCACTCTCAAACAAACCGTCAATCGAAGTCACCGTTCGCGTTTGATTATCTTCGTTTGTCCACTCAACGTGCTCCCCAACTGGGATATCTAAGACTGAAGGATCATATCCGTCTGATTTAATATTGATGCTTTGTACTATGATTTTTGCCATATCTTTTTTCTCCTTTCTTAAAAGAGGCACAGCCGGTCTTTTTATTCCAATTATTTATGCTTTTGCAAAAGTGGGGAACAGACGGTGACGACCTGATTTGATAAAAGCATATGGATTTGTTTGGACTTGTTCAAAAAATTGACTGCTGGTTAATTTTTTTTAGGGTAGCTTGTTTAAAGCGAGTATCCGTACCCGCTTTGGTATAAATAGGCTTCCCGCTTGCAGATTTCGCTTTTTCCCTACCTATTAGTTTTTGTTCACATTTTTATCATTTTTTAGCTATGTCTCGTACAGCTCATTTTAAAATCGGTCTTTTTATTTATTGCTTGTTCGCTTTGGTCTCGATCACGCTTCTCTTGTTTGCGGGTGGTTTTACCACGAGTATTAAGGCGGGTATGGCTTTTTTGGATTGGCCACTTTCGAATGGTTCTATAAATCCAGAGGGTTGGCTTTCCGAGTCCGATAAGTTTGCCGAACACAGTCACCGCTTACTCGGTATGCAGATTGGTCTGATTGCCATTGGTCTCGTGCTCTGGACTTCTTTACGAGAAGCGAGGGCGTGGGTTCGCACGCTGGCTTGGGCACTGCTGGGTGACGCTTTGGAGGTCAAAGAGGGTGCGGCCGCAACTGGGGCAAGCGACAAATTCGGTTTTGGTCATGCGGGCACGGGCTCCTTGGAGGAGGTTGTAGGCGAGGTTGACGGCGGCTTCGAGTTTCGGTTCGGTTTCAATGCTGATTAGATCACCGATGCCATCACAGAGGAGGTTGCCCGTGAGGAGGCTGCTTTCGAGAAGGCGGTCAGAAAAATAGTCTTTGGGGGCGATGCTGTTTGCCTGTGTGTTGCGAATCCAGATGGGGACTTGGGGAAAATAATTTTTTGCCGTTTCGAGAAGGGCTCGGTAGCGTCCGACTGGGTGGCTGGGATTAGCAGGTTGTTCCGAGGGGGGCAGTTCCGAGTTTTCAGCGGTGGAGGGATTTGAGCAAAGAATGAGATTGTCTGTACCCATTTTGCCGAGTATCGGGCCGATTTCTGCTTCAATGGCTTCCGCTCGAGCATTGAGGGCAAACTGGTAGCCGTGCTTTCGGCAGTACTGTAGGATCTGAGTGGCGTAGTGTGCGTCACTTGAGCGAAGTTCTTGGCAGAGAATGAGTTGAGCTTGTTCGGGTAGTTCGGCTTTTTCCAAGTGTTCGAGGTCGATGCACGGAGCGAGGTCGAGAGCAAAACAGGGTAGCACGGTTTCGAGTGCGCTATGAATTTGTAGAAAGTGTTCGAAGTCTTCGGGAGATTGGATGGACAGGAGCAGTCCTTCAATGGGCTTTTCTTCGGCTTTGGTCTTGAGTTGATACTGGCAAATACTCTGAATGATCGAACTGGAGTCAGCGATGGGCTCTAAACTTTTGACAAGGACTCGGGGTGGCTGCTTGGCACCGATTACACAGGATTTTCCTCCTTTGGCGCTGAGCTCAATACTGTGGGTGGGGTATCGGCTGTACTGGTAGGGATCTATCGAGTCACTTTTTTCGCTGGCGTCGTTTTTCGGGCTACTTGTCCAAACGTGCGCTGCTTTGTCGGCGAGGGCACGGGCAACGGGTATTTCATAGACGGGGTCTTCGGTGAGGGAGACACGGATAGTGTCGCCGATTCCATCATTGAGTAGGCTACCGATGCCGATCGCACTTTTGATGCGGGCGTCTTCGCCGTCGCCGGCTTCAGTTACGCCGAGATGAAGGGGGTAGTGCATGTCGAATTGCTGCATTCGGCTGACGGCGAGGCGGTAGGCTTCGATCATCACTTTGGGATTGCTCGCTTTCATTGAGAGACAGATGTCGTAATAGTTATGGCTTTCAGCGATGCGAATGAATTCGAGGGCACTTTCGACCATGCCGAGTGGGGTATCGCCGTAACGGTTCATGATGCGGTCGGAGAGGGAGCCGTGGTTGGTGCCAATACGCATGGCGCGTCCGAGTTCTTTGCAGCGAAGGACGATGGGACTGAAGGCTTGGTGAAGTCGCTCGAGTTCTTCGGCGTAGTCAGCATCACTGTATTCTTTGACTGCGAATTTTTTTTTGTCGGCGTAGTTTCCCGGGTTGATGCGAATTTTTTCAACGTGTTCTACCGCTTCCATGGCAGCGGAGGGCAGAAAGTGAATGTCGGCAACGAGGGGTACATTACACTGGGCTGCCCTGAGGGCACGGGCGATGGGGCGAAGGGCTTGTGCGGCTTTTTTGTTTGGGGCAGTGATACGAACAATCTCACAGCCCGCTTCGACGAGGGCGAGGCTTTGCTGTACGGTGGCCTCGATGTCTTGGGTGGGAGTGGTGGTCATGGATTGAATTCGAATGGGGTTGTCTCCGCCAATTGCAGTGTTGCCGATGCGCACTTCTCGTGTGGGTATGCGCTGAGCATAATAGCGAGAAATGCAGTAGGGGTGACTCTGGGCCTGAGCGTGTGTTGTGTTATCCATGAGGTATCGCTTAATTAGGGAGTTTCCGTCGATTCAATGGATGGGGGAGTACTGTCTGGCGTGGGTAAGAGTTGAATGCGCCTTAGATCAAAGAAGGTGACGTAGACAATGAAAAGGAGGAGGAGACTGACAAAGGCGGATTGAATTGTTTCCATAAAACGCATGGGCAGGGGCTGTTTTCGCAATTTAGATATCGTGGCAAAAAGCATATGTCCACCGTCGAGCACGGGGATGGGTAGGAGATTGAAGAGGGCGAGGTTGACATTGATCAGGGCGAGAAACCAAATGAAATCAACCCAGCCTCGGCGAGCCATGGTGTTGAGTCCATGAATGATGCCTACGGGACCACTCATGTTCTTTAAGCCTATGTCGGACTGACTGTTGATCAGGGCATAGAGAGTGCGTTGCATGGTATCGGCAAAGCCGATGAGTTGAGTGAAGGGGTCTTCGTGGATGCGTTGCACTTTGAAATCGTAATTATAGGCGAAGCCAAAGCGGGGTTCAGTTTCACCAGCTTCCGTTTTGATCCTCGGGCGGACGGGAAGTACCAGTGTCTCTTTGTCGCGCTGGAGGGTGACTTCAATCACTCTGTCTCGGTGTTTGGAGAGGTAGGTCTTGAGGAAGGCGCCAGATTGAATCGCTTCTCCATCGAGGGCGAGGAGGCGATCGCCTATTTTTAAGCCAGCTTGGTATGCGGGCATATCGCTTTCTAGTCGGAGGACGATGGGGGCTGAGGTGCTGTCGGTTTCGGGTAGAATGCCGATGGCTCGCATCCGTTCGGAACTGATCAATTCGGGGTAGACCGTGATTTCGAGAATGCGGTCTTCGCGTTGAAGAGTGAGTGTGCTTTGGGGGCGTCCGTCGGCACTGCGTCCGACTCCTGTGGCTAGGGTGTTGCTGTAATCCCACCAGTCAGTGATGGCGTGGCCATCGACTGTCAGCAGGGTGTCTCCCGCTTGGAGTCCTGCACTGTGAGCGGGGCTGGGAACGCGAATCCCTTCTGAATTAATGATGCTTTCGGGAACACTACCAATCGTGGTTGATTTGATCACTTCGCGCCCGACGCCCCAGAGGATGAGCGTGAGAAGAAAGGCGAAAATGAGATTGAAGACGGCTCCCATAACCGCGACGATCATTTTATCACTGTAGCTGATAGGTGGCAGGTCTTTATAAGGGTTATCTCCACCTTCGAGTCGCCCCATGTCGGCGAGTTGAGGGAGAGACACATAGCCACCGAGGGGCAGGAGGGAAATGCGGAAGTCCGTTCCTCGGTGACGCCAACCGAAGAGTCTCGGACCAAAGCCAATCGAAAATCGGTCGGCGACGAGTCCGCGTTTTTTTGCCGCAGCGTAGTGCCCGAGCTCGTGGACAAAGACAGAGATACCGAGGGCAAATATACCCATAAATAGATACCAAAAATTGAGTAAGAGTTCCATTAGCGTATTTTTCGGGGGGTTATTTCAGCGGTGCGGATGCGGGTTTCTTGATCGAGTTGAATTAAGGATTCAAGATCGTTGATTTGCGATGCTCGGGTCTCGGCAAGGGCTCGCTCAATCAAATGGGGGATATCGGTGAAACGAATTGCTCCTTTGAGAAAGCGCTGTACGGCAATTTCGTTGGCTGCGTTGTAGATGGCGCCACCTCGGGGTTCGTTTTCCAATGCGTGGTAGGCGAGCTCTAGGCAGGGATAGCGCTTGAGATCGGGGGTATGGAAATTTAGACTGAAGCTTTGACTGAAGTCGATGCTGGGTTTTGGGCTGGGTTGCTTTTCGGGATAAAAGAGGCAATGCTGTATGGCGAAGGTCATGGATGGGGGGGAGAGTTGAGCGAGTACGCTACCATCAATCCATTCGACAAAGGAGTGCACGAGGCTTTCGGGATGTACGACTACTTTGAGTTGATCACTGCGGAGGTCGAAGAGCCAGCGGGCTTCGATCAGTTCCAGTCCTTTGTTTGCCATGGTGGCTGAGTCGACGGTAATTTTTGCGCCCATCGACCAGTTCGGGTGTTGTTGGGCTTGCTCGGGACTGACTGTGCTGAGTTGGTCGAGGGGCAGATCTCGGCAAGCCCCACCGGAGGCGGTAAGGACAATCGATTTTAAGTCTTTGCGCTCGTATCCTTGGAGGCATTGAAAGATGGCGTTGTGTTCGGAGTCTATGGGGAGGAGTCGGACTTTCGCTTGGGAGATTGCACGAGTGACGAAGGCACCGCCTAAGACGAGGAGTTCTTTATTGGCAAGGGCAATATCCATGCCTAGCTCAATCGCTTTCAGTGTGGGTTTGAGGGCACGGGCTCCAACAATGGCAACGACGAGCAGATCGGCTTCAGTGGCTTCAATGAGGTCGTTGAGTGCGCTCTCACCTTGGTAAAGCGTTTTTTCTGGAGTGAGTTTTGAGCGTATGGATTCGCAACTGGCTTTGTCGGTCAGGGCGAGGGCGGGAACTTGAAACCGTTCGCTGATTTCGAGCAATGCTTCACTCTTTTTGTGCGCACTGATGCCAACGAGTTGGAAGTAGTCGGGGAAGTGCTGAATGATTTTTAGCGTACTTTCTCCAATACTTCCGGTCGCCCCAAAAAGGATGATTTTTTTAGGATGACTGCTCTTTTTCTTTCCCATGCTTAAAAGACAAAAAACTTTATTAATAAATAGGCAAGTGGCGCGGTTAAAATTATGCTGTCACTCAGATCAAAGATTCCGCCGACTCCAGGTATGATTTGACTGGAGTCCTTCTGGTTAGCTTGGCGTTTAAAAGCGCTTTCAATCAAATCTGAGGCAATGGAGGCAAGGGAGATGGGAATGATAATGAGGATGGCTATGCCTATGTTTAGCTGGTCTGGCGTATACTGGGGGAAGAGTAGAAGAATGCTCGTACTAGCGATAATGGATAAGAGTACGCCCCCAAATGCGCCTTCATAGGTTTTGTTTGGACTGACGATGGAAAATTTAGTTTTCCCTAAAAATTTTCCAATGATATAACCGCCTATATCCGTACTGATGGCAATGGATATAATCCATAAGCCAAGAAAAATACCGCTCGAGCTGTCGTTCCCTTGGAGGGTATTGAGGTGGTACAGTTTGATTAAAAAGTGGAGTAAGTAGGGAATATAAATGAAGTCGAATAGGGTGGGTAGTAGGCTTTTAAATCGACCTTCTTGTACATCGACTCGGGCTATCAAGAGAATGAGTCCGAGGAAACTGATGAGAAAAATGTTTTCTCCAGCTTCGACACTTCCAAAATAGTAAGAGCCAAAGATGAGCGTGGAGCCGCAGATTAGACCGATTTGCTTCATCGGGCGCAGTCCCATTTTTTCAAACATTTGATAGAGTTCTAACTGAGAGAAATAGGCGATGAGGGCTAAAAGGAAAACGCATCCGTGAATACCGAGCGTGGCGATAATCAGAATGGTAAATAGCCAAATAATTAGAGAAGATTTTATGCGGGTATTCATCAATGGGTATCCCTTATTTTATCGCACCGTAGCGACGGTCTCTTTGGCCAAACTGATTGAGAGCAGTTTCAAAATGACTCTGATTGAAGTCGGGCCAATAAATTGGGCTGATGTAAATTTCGGCATAGGCAGATTGAAGCAATAAAAAATTACTGAGCCGGTATTCGCCCGATGTACGGATAACTAAATCGGGGTCTGGAAGGTCTTTAGTCTCTAAGTTTTGGGCAATGGTTGAATAGTCTATTTTTTGAGGATCCAGTTCTTGTTTGAGGTTTTGATTAACTATGGATTGAACGGCATCGACGATTTCATTTTGGGAGCTGTAATTGAGGGCTACGGTCAGAGTGAGGGCATCGTGATCAGCGGTTGATTCGACGAGCTCTCGAAGGGCAAGATAGTTTTCTTTGGGAAGCTCGTGAATGCGTCCAATGGTCTTGAGGCGAATATTATATTTGTCTAGCGTCTTGGCTTCATTTTTAATAAATTGATTGAGTATTTGCATCAAGCCTGAGACTTCTTCTTTGGGGCGATTCCAATTTTCCGAGCTGAAGGCGAAGAGGGTAAGGTAAGGGATATTGTTCTGAATAGCCGCTTCAATAACTGCTTTGACTGCTTTGATGCCTTCTTTATGACCTTCGAGCCGAGATCGCTTGCGTTCTTTCGCCCAGCGACCGTTTCCGTCCATAATAATTGCAACATGTTTTGGCAGTTCCATAAGGGTAAGTGTCTGGAATAGGTAATTTATTCCTGAAGTTTTAAATTTTTAGTTGAGCGAGTATCGCTTTTTGGGTGTGTAGGCGGTTTTCCGCTTGGTCATAGACAATCGAATGAGTCCCTTCTATGACGGATTGGCTGACTTCTTCTCCAATATGGGCGGGTAAGCAGTGGAGAAAGTAGGCATCGGGCTTGGCTTTGGCCATGAGTGAGTCGTTGACTTGAAAGGGTCTTAAAATGCGCTTTCTTTGCTCAGTTTCTTCTTCATCGCCCATCGAGACCCATACATCAGTGTAGAGGGCATCGGCTCCTTCCACTGCTGCTTCCGCATCCTGAGTGAATTGATGGCGGGGACTGAGCCCTTCTGCTGTGAGTTTATCGAGTACGCTTTTTTGAGGCTGATAGGCTTCGGGGCCAGCGAGAACCAGATCAAAACCGAGATAGGCTGCGGCGATTATCCAGGAATTTGCCATGTTAGAAGCGGTGTCGCCTAAGAAGACAATCTTTCGCCCCTGCAGGTGAGTGAGATTGACGCCTTGAGGATCGTAGCGTTCGAGGAGCGTGAAGAGATCGGTGAGAATTTGACAGGGATGATTAAAGTCGGTTAATCCATTGACGATTGGCATGGTTGCGTGCTCGGCAAATTCGGTGAGTACGGAATGATCGTAGGCACGAATGACCAAGCCATGAAGATAGCGGGAGAGTACGCGAGCCGTATCTTTAATGCTTTCTCCGCGTCCGATTTGGGTGCTTTGTGAATTGAGAACAATGGGATGACCTCCGAGTTCATGGATGCCAACCTCAAAGGATACTCGGGTACGAGTACTGCTTTTAAAAAAGAGTAAGCCCCAAGATTCACCGTCGAGTACCCGTTCTGTTTCGGCTCGTCTTTGTTTCAGTTTAAGGCTGAGTTCTAGGGTTTCTTGAAGTGTATCTTTGGAAAAATCTGTAATGTGGATAAAATGTTTCATTATGATTAATGCAGTTAAATTTCTATTTCTTGAAAGACGGAATCGAGGATGTGAACGGATTCATTAAGCTCGGATTCACTGGCAATTAAGGGTGGAAGGAGTCGGATTGTATTGTGCCCAGCGGGAACGATGAGCAAACCTTTTTCTCGCGCTTTGCTCGTGCAGAGGGGTGCATCATCTACGGAGATGCCGACCATATAGCCACGACCTCTAAGGGCATGAATTTGTTTTGGGTACTTTATTTTAAGCTGTTCAAGCTGATGGTGCCAAGCGGGTGCTTGTCGCTGGACTTTCTCTAGAAGCTGTTCTTCTTTAAGAATATCGAGGACGGCTTTAGCGGCTACTGATGCGAGCGGATTACCTCCAAATGTCGTGCCGTGTGAGCCGGGCTGAAAGAGCTCTGCCTGTTCGGGGGCAATCCAAATTGCTCCGATGGGGAAGCCGCCGCCCAATCCTTTTGCCATGCCGATGGCATCGGGCTGTATCCCACTTTCTTGGTAGGCAAAAAAGTCGCCCGTTCTACCGATACCACATTGCACTTCATCGATGAGGAGCAGGCTGTCATTAGCGCGACAGAGTGCTTCGAGTTGACGGAGAAATTCGTTTTCGGCAGGGAAGATACCACCCTCGCCTTGGATGCTTTCCACCATTACTGCGGCGACGGAAGGGCTCATTGCCGATGCAAAACTGTCAATGTTATTGAGATCGGCATGTTTGAAGCCTTCAAGCATGGGATGAAATCCTTTTTGAATTTTATCTTGGGGGGTGGCGGCCATGCAGCCAAAGGTGCGTCCGTGAAAGGCGTTGTTAGCCGTGATTATTTCGTGGCAGGCAAGGCCGGTTTTAGCACTTTTTTTCTGTCCGTGTAGGCGGGCGAGCTTGATCAGTCCTTCGTTGGCTTCTGCACCGCTGTTGCAAAATAATACCCGTCCGGGTCCAATTAGAGCAACAATTTGGTCTGCCAGGGCTTGTTGACTGGGGATTCCGAATAAATTACTGCAATGGACGAGCTTTCCAACTTGTTCGTTGACGGCAGCTATCCATTTTGGGTGGGAGTGTCCCAGAGCGGTGACGGCAATTCCTGAGGTGAAGTCGAGGTAGGCTTTTCCCGATGCATCGAAGAGGCGGGTTCCAAGACCTTTAACCGCATCAAAAGGGGGAGCAGCGTAGTTTTTAGCGAGTGTCGGGTAATGGGACATGGAAGAGTGGGTTTTAATCTTTTTCTGGGTTGAGAATTTCTGTGCCCACACCTTGATCGGTGAAGATTTCTAAGAGAAGACTGTGGGCTTGCTCAGCGTGAATGAAGTGGACGCGCTTGACTCCTTCTAGAAGCGCACTTTTCGCACTTTCAACTTTAGGAATCATACCACTGGAGATCACTTTGTTTTCAATTAGACTGTCGACTTGGTCGATGTTCAGTGATGAAATCAGACTGTCGGGGTTTTCTATATCTCGCATCAAGCCAGGAACATCACAAAGGTAAACCAGTCGTCTGGCTTTGAGTGCAGTGGCAACTCGGCAGGCGGCGGAGTCGGCATTGGTATTGTAGCATGCCCCGTCTTCATCACAAGCAAGCGGGGACAAAACGGGGATGCTGTTATGAGCCAAAGCTTTTTTAATGATTTTTGTTTTTACGCTGAAAATTTCTCCAACATAGCCGAGATTATATGTTTCTGATTCTGCCATCTCAGGATTGAGGGAGAACTCTTTTTGTCTACAGAGTAGGATATCTTTGCCGTCGATGGAAGTGGCATGGGCTCCCTGTTCTTCAATATCACGGCAGATGTTTGGATTGACTTGCTCGTTTAAAACAGAATCAACCACTTGTATGATTTCTGGGGTGCTGACCCGCAAGCCGTTTTTAAATTCTGTTTGGATCGCCTTGTCTTTGAGTGCTTCGGTGATGGCTTTGCCGCCTCCATGTACAATGACGACTTGAATCCCTACGGCGTGCAAAAAGGCGATGTCTGAAGCAATTTTCTTTCGTTTGCTCAGATCACTTGAGTCCATGAAGGCGCCGCCATATTTGATGACAAAGATAGAATCTTTGAAGCGTTGTACGTAGGGCAAGGCTTCGAGTAAGACGCTTGCCTTAGTCGTTGCATCGAGATCTCTGAGTGTGTTAATCATAAATCGAGCGCTTTGTTGGCGACGGTGATTATTCGCTTTTATTGAAGTCTACGTAGGCTTCACTTAAGTCAGTGGTCATCAGTTTGTATGTGTGCGTGCCTTGATTTAAGTTGAGCCTAATGGTGAATGTGCGCTTTTCAACTATGGATTTCCACTCTTGAGCATACTGTTCTTGAGCCACGCCAGCGAGCAGTGCGGGACAGTCTTCATAGTAAAGATCCAGTTGATTAATGTTTAGGCCTATGCGTGCGTAACCAGCAGCATCGACGATTCGTCCCCAGTTTGGGTCAGAGCCATAAAAGGAGGTTTTGACGAGTAGCGAGTTGCCAATAGCCCGAGCCACGCTTTCCGCATCTTTGCTTGAACGACAGCCTTCAATATCCAGCTGGACAACTTTTGTGATTTTTTCCCCATCGCTGACAATTTTATGGGCAAGTGTTTCGCAGATTAGGCAGAGAGCTTGATCGAAGGTTTGCCTGAGTTTTGAATCGTCTTCGATGCTTACGCCAGCTTCTCCATTAGCGAGCAAGATAACGCTGTCGTTTGTACTCATATCACCGTCAATACTAATGGCATTAAAGCTTTTGGCATTGGCTTTGTTTAAGCTTTCTTGTAGGGTGGCGTGTGTGGCATCGAGATCGGTGACAATGAAGGCGAGCATGGTTGCCATGTTGGGCTCAATCATGCCAGCCCCCTTGGCAATACCGGCTAGGGTAAAGGTCTGATTATCGTAGTGAAGTTTGACGGTGACTTGTTTCTCGCAGGTGTCTGAGGTGAGGATGGCTGAGGCAACTGATTCTGCATTACTTTGGCTAGAGTCGAGTTTTTTCGCACAGTCTCCTATGCCAGAAATAATTTTTTCAATGGGCAGTTTTCTCCCAATCCGACCAGTCGAGCAGACATAGAATGGAAGTCCAATCCCTGTGTTGACTTGGGCACTGGCAGACATTTCGGCTGCATCTGCTTTGCCAGGTTCTCCAGTACAGGCATTTGCATTGCCACTGTTGATGACGATGCCACCAATTTTTTCCGCTCTATTTTTGAGTATATCTTTACACAAGTCAACGGGTGCAGCGGTGACATCATTTGTGGTGAAGACAGCTGCCGATTTTAGACTTTTTTTGCCGACAATTAGGGCGAGGTCAAGTTGCCCAGATTGAGTGTCCCGTATGTCGGCTGCAGTAGCGGAAAACCGATAGCCAGGACAGTCAGCGAGTCCGATGGAAGGTTTTTTTTCTTCTATGCTAATCATTGAATCCATAACAGAGCTTTCGGGGTTTTTATTTCCTGTACTGAGACAATCTAGAGGAGACCAGTGGTTTCGGCTAAGCCAAATTTTTTATTGAAAATTTGAACGGCTTGGCCGCTGGCGCCTTTGATTAAGTTGTCGATCACGGATGTGATAATAAGATTCCCGCTGTCTGAATCGCTGACGGCAGAGAAATCAATCCGATTAGTGCCGACAACCTGTTGTGTTTGTGGGAACTCGCCGCTGGGCAGGATTTGAACAAAGGGGGATTGGCTATAACTCTTTTCCCACTGGGTATATATTTGTTCGATGGAAACATTTGTGGGCACGACGATGGTACTGTGAATACCGTGCTGCATGGGCGCTAAATGCGGGCAAAATTGCAGATTGACATCAGCGAAGGCGGCTTTGTCGAGTTGCTCTTGTATTTCAGAACTGTGTCTGTGTTTGGGTAAACCATAGGCTCTAAGATTTTCGTTTACATTGGGAAAGAGTAAATCCTCTTTGAGGGTTTTTCCCGCTCCGCTGACGCCACTGTAACTATTGATAACGAGGTGATTGTGTTTGATTAAGCCGGCTTTGAAAAGGGGAATCAGGGGGATGAGTACACTGGTGGGGTAGCATCCAGGGCAGGCGATGAGTTGGGCATCGAACCATTTTGAATCGCTGATTTCTGGAAGGACATAGGGAGCGATCTCGAGTAATTCGGGTGCAGGGTGTGCTTTCCCATAGTATTTTTCGTAGGTTTTTACTGAACTGAGCCGAAAGTCTGCACTGAGATCAATGATGGTTTTACCTGCTTGATACAAGGCTTGTGCGTAGTCGGAAGCAACTCCGTGGGGGAGGGCTAAAAATACGGTTTCAATCTCTGAATTTTCAGCGAGTGCACTAGGGTCGGATTCGCTGAAGCATAAACCATCTAGGCAGTGGCTGAGTTTGGGTAGGTGTTTGGCTACGCTTTCTCCGGCTAAAGTCCGTGAGGTTACGGCACAGAGCTCCGCTTCCGGATGCTGTGAGAGCAAGCGAATTAAGGTTTCCCCAGAGTAGCCTGAGGCTCCGACTATTGCTGTTTTCATAAGTTTGCTTTTAAAGGCATTGCGTGCATTTGAAAAGAAAAACCCTCTTCGGCGGAAGATTTGCCTAAGAGGGTTTTAGAAAATTTGTACGATTTGTATCGTCCGTTTAACGCTTAGAGAATTGGAAGCGTTTTCTTGCCCCTGGCTGTCCAGATTTCTTTCGCTCTCTACTGCGAGGGTCTCTTTTTAAATGCCCTTCTTTTTTTAAAGTTTTTCGATCCTCTGCATCGACCTTTTCTAAGGCGCGAGCAATACCCAAGCGAACCGCTCCTGCCTGTCCGTTCAATCCTCCACCGTTAGCGTTGATCGTGATGTCGTATTTCTCTTTCGCATTTAAGGTATCGAGTGGTGAAAGGGCACTTCGGGTGAAGTCCTCAGCCTTAAAGTAGTCGTTCGGGCTTTTCCCGTTGACGACAATTTTACCGGAACCACTTTGCAAGCGAATACGGGCGGTTGCCGTTTTTCTGCGACCGATGGTGGTGATTTGTTTTTCAGTTTGTGCTGCCATGATAGTGAAAAGTAATGAAAAATATTTTTGCTCAGTGCGTTCTGTTTCTGTGATTATTTCACTGGCTTAGGTTTCTGTGCTTGATACGGGTGCTCGGATCCAGTGTGAATTTTTAACTTTTTGATCATTTGTCGACCGAGGCGGTTTTTCGGAAGCATTCCTTTGACTGCGTGCTCGATAATGAATTCAGGTTTGTGCTCCCGCATTTGTGAAACAGAGCGGTAGGACTCGCCACCCATCCAGCCAGAATAAAACATGTAACGCTTGTTATTTTCTTTGCGTCCGGTCAGTGCGACTTTATCGGCATTAATAACAACGACATAGTCACCAGCATCCACATGCGGTGTGTAAATCGCTTTGTTGCGTCCTCTAAGGATGTTGGCAATCTGCACAGCAAGGCGACCAAGCACTTCGCCTTTTGCATCAATCAAGTGCCATTCTTTTTTGTGGTTATCTTTTGTTGCTAGTGTTGTTTTCATAGTCGAGAAAAGCGTGCAACCGTAGATTCTAGTTGTTTTTTGTCAATGGGAATTTTCGTTCTATTTGAACAATTTTCTTTTTTTGTTTGCTTTTATCCTTAGAAATCGGTTTTTCTTAGCCGCTTTACGAATATTTAATACTTTAATAAACGAAGGAGATAGTACATTGAGAGACGATTATTTAGCAGAAGCACAAAAGGTTATCACAGATCCTATGGTATTGGTTAATGTGGTGTCTCGTCGTGCTAAACAATTAAAAAATGGATACAAGCCTTTGGTAGAATCTCTGGAGCGCTTGTCCGCTGAAGATATGGCCTTGCGTGAAATTATTGAAGGTAAGATTAATTATCAGTTGGACGACAACGACAGTTACTAGCGATTGGCCACTGCTCTGTGCTCTGTGCACACCGATTTTGCACCGCTTTTAGATCGCTCTTGGGCTTTGTTCCGTTTTATCTTTTTAGGCAAGAGGGGGTACGGTTCAAATGAGTGCACATAAGAAAAAGAAGGCTGCCGACAAGGGCTCCAAAAAAATTGAGATTCGCAATGCAAAGGCGAGTTTCAATTATACGATTGGGGATCGATTTGAGGCGGGCATCGTGCTTTTAGGTACGGAGGTCAAGTCAGTTCGAGCGGGTACGATGCAAATTACTGAAGCCTTTTGTCGGGTGGAGAAGGGTGAACTGTGGTTGCTCAATAGTTACATTGCCCCTTATTCCCATGGCAATGAGTTGAATCATGCCGAACGGAGAAAGCGTAAATTACTCCTCCACGCTCGAGAAATCAGTCGTTTGCTTGGGGCTGTCGAAGCGGGTGGTAAGAGCTTGATTCCCTTACGAGTCTATTTCAAGGGGGGCTTGATTAAGGTGGAGATCGCCTTGTGTGTGGGTAAGAAATTGCATGATAAACGGGAAACGATGAAGCGCAAAGTCGAGATGCGTGAGGCTGAGCGGGCGATGCGCTCTAAGTATTGAGCCAGCTTTCTAGATCGCTCCGTTCTCTAATCAGCCGGTCGCTACGGTATTCTTCGGCGAGGATTTCTCGATATTCTGCCTGTAAGAAGCGGCGTCCGTGAAGGAGTATCTTGGCTGAATGCTCGGGCGAGCGAACCAGTCGACCCAAGGCTTGGTGTATTTTTTGAAAGGCGGGTATGATGTAAGTCTTTTGAAAGGCTGTGCTCGGGTTGTCTAGTTTTGCCTGTTCAAGTTTGATTTGATTGAGGGGATTCACTTCGGGAAGGGCGGGGCTGACTACCATGGCCAATTCCACGCGTCCTCCGAGGGCATCGATTCCTTCGGTAAAAGCCGATCCCAATACGAGAAAGAGCACTGCGTTATTGGCTAGAGCGCTTTCAATGAAGGCTTGTTGTTCGGATAGCGCTCTATTTTTTTCTTGAATTTGAACGGGTAAGCTGGGGCAGAGTTCCTCTAAATAGCGCTGGATATTTTCTGCGTATTGGTAGCTGGGAAAAAAAATAGCTATGGGTTTGCCTTGTCCGTTCTGATAGAGGCAGTCAATAGTGTCTGCGGTTAGATGGTAGTAGCGCTGGCGTGCTGAGTAGCGGGTGTCGACCCGTGCGTCTATGGCAACGGAATGGGCACAGTCACGCCATGGGGCATAACCAATTGCTGTAGTGCTATCACTGTGGCTGAGTCCGATGGCGTCGAGATGGTGCTCAATGGGGTGTAAGGTTGCCGACATATGTATACTCGAGGCAAAAGGTCTCAAGCAGTTGGCAATCCAAGCAGAAGGGTCAATACATTCTAATTTTAGGGCTTCGGAGCGCGGACTCCAAAGGTGAAAGTTATCGCTCGCTTCGTTGAGTATGTCTTTGGCTTTGGGGATGGCGTAGAGATTAGAGAGGTCTTTGGGAGGGAGTTCTGAATCGTAGATGGGTGTGTTTTCGAGCTCACGACTGAAGTCTTCAAAGAGATCCTGAACCGTATAGCACTGGCTAGGGCTCAGAGTGCTTTTTCCTTTGAGTGTTTTGAGGAAGTTTAAGAGCTCTTTTCCAATGGCTCGGAGGGGGGCGGAGGCGTGGCTTTTGAGTACGGTTTCGCCGAGGTATTCCCAGATCTCTGCCTTTAATTCGACGGAGAGTGCATCGGCGGTGCGACTGGGGAGGTTGTGTGCTTCATCAATGATGAGTAGAGTTTTCTTTGGATCGTAGCCATAAGTTTCGGAGAATACATTTTGGCTGCTCGGATTAAAAACATAATTGGAGTCACCAATCCAGATTTCAGCATAGGGGAGCGCCCATTTCGTCAAGGCGTAGGGACATAGACCGAGTTCCCCACCGAGGTTTTTAACGTGCTCTATACTGAAGCTAGTTCCTTGGAATAGATTTTCGGGTCCGAAGCCGAGCGTTCTAATTTTCTGATGAAAGTGTGCGTCGCATTGTGTATCTCCAGTACAGCGGTGCTGCGTGCTGTCGATACTGAGTTCTTTTCGATTTCGCATTTGTACATGGCGCAAGGTTCCCATGCTGTGGAGTTGCTCGAGGGTTTGAATCTGTCCAGTTGATTTCGATGTCAAATATATGAGGCGTTCAAAGAAGCCATTTTTCATGTGTTCTAAGGCGTGATGAAGAACAATGCCCGTTTTCCCAAATCCGGTCGGGGCTTGGACGAGAATGTGTGCCCTTTGTAATGTGGCTGCCCTTAAAGCATCTATGAGTTCGCTCTGTCCCTCTCTCAAATGCGGGAAGGGTGCTTTACTTTCGATGCTACTGAGTCGTTGTCGCGCTTGGCTGCGATCGTTGAGGAAGGGAAGGAGGGCATCAAACTGATGTTCTAGGTAGCTTTTATCTTCCGCTTCTAAGTGGAGGATTTGCGAAAGTCCTGTATCGATATCGACATAGGTCAATTGCGCCGAGGTCTGAAAATGCGCGTAGTCGGATAGTCCTTCAATCAATTCCCAGTAAATCGCAGCTTGGGCAATATAGTGGGGGTATTTCTCCCTGAGGTGGGAATTATCGTCGGGGAGAGGATGTCGGATCGTCTTGATTTCATTGATGAGTAGAGTTCCATCCTCTGAGTCGATCAGTTGGTCGATCCGCCCTTGAATCTCAAAGGTCCAGTTTTTGTAGGTCAGAGTTTTTTTGAGGCTGACTTCAAACTGAGATTGGGGGTATTGCTCTTGGGTAGCTTCTTCAAGGCGCTGATGCCACTGGCGTCCGAGTTCAGCCCGCCAGAGCTGCCGGCCATCAAAGGAGGCATGCTCTGTGTTTTGGAAGCGTGCTAATTCCCCAACACTGATTTTAACACTGCGTTGGATCGGATCAATCTGCATGCTTAGAATAGTTCTGTGCGTCCAATAAGCGAGGGTGATTTTTCATCCCCTCAAATAAGAGTATCGATACCGCAATTAAAAAAGTTCCTAGGTAAGCTACAATAAGTGGGCTGGATTGACTGAGTATCCAATAACCAATAAAGGGAGCAATACTTCCCCTTAAGCCAGTCAATGCCATATGAACACTCATGTATGAGGATACTTTATTTTCACTTGTAATTTTTGTCACCCATAGATTCCAAAAGATTTTTCCACCGCCTAAAGCAATGCCATAGCATGCGGCAGCTAGACTGATTACAATGAGATTATCGGAGATAAAAAACAAAATTACACTGAGTAGAAAGAACGCATTATTAATATTTCGAGTAGTGATTAGTTTCAGTCGATCAAATAAATTTGCCCATATAGTCGTGCTTAAAATTTTAGCTATGGCGGGTATCGCAATCATTATAAGTGCAATTTGTGTATTATCTGCATCAATGCCAAATGAGGGATTCGCCAAATATTCATAGCGTATCGGCAGGCAGATGAGATTACCTATCCCTAAAAGCATCCATGCTCCGAGCATTGATCCAAATAGCCTATCTTTCCAAATCAGCGATAGGCTTTGCCAGGGATTGCCAATATCTTTTCGGGAAAGTTTTTGGCTCGGTATTTTATAAACTATCAGGCTTGTGAATAAAGCAACTAAGCCCATTAACAAAAAAACAAAAACATAGTTTTCGATGTTAAAATCCAGTATTTTCCCGCCGATAAAGCCAAAGGCAATTGCACTAGTGGCTGCTAATATGTGGGGAACTTTCATAAAGTGCCCCCGTTTATTTGCTGGGTAATTTGTGGTGTAAATTTGCAATAATACGGGCCCTTTTTGCACATTAATTATTTGGCTGATAATGATACAGCTTCCAAAAACAACTATACTCTTTAAGGAGATCGAACCCAAGAGTAAGCAGGCTGTAACTAAGTAAATTAGCGCACACGCGAGGGATGCAGAGAATTTTTTACTGGCAAAAAAATATAAGGAAATTGGCGTGAGCAAAAAGCCTATCGGCCCAGCAGCAGCAATCAATGATTTGAAATTTATATCAGCATCGAAATAGCGAATGGCTACAATAAAGGCGAATGTCTGCCAGCCTGCCTCGAGTAATCCATATAAGAATGATCGGGCGCTATCGAGGCGATGCGTTCTGTTTATTATTGAGTCCACTTTATAGGTGTGAACCAAGCTATGAGGAAATCAATCTTTATCAAAATCGAATCGATAAATTATTTACTCCATTCAAGCATTTTTTTTAGAGGGGCGTAGGCCTTTTTTTGAATCGGCTCAGGGAGTTGAATTTCTGGGCTCAGGTATTTTAAGCAATCCCGTACTTTCTCAATAGTATTCATTTTCATGAAGCGACACTCGTTGCAGGCACAGGTGTTTGTCGGTCCAGCAATAAAGGTCTTATCTGGAATTTCTTTTTGTAAGCGGTGGATCATGGCTGTTTCAGTTACAACTATGAAACTATCGGCAGGGTTATCGCGACAGTAGTGAACCATCTTTTCAGTGGAGCATACTTCATGGGCTAGATCTCGCACGGTTTTGACGCATTCAGGGTGTGCAACAATTTTTGCATCTGGAAACTGATCTTTTATTTTTTTCAATGCATTGAAGGTAAAGAGCACATGAGCGTAACAGGAACCGGGCCAAAGTTCCATAGCTCGTCCAGTTTCTTGTGAAACCCATTGTCCGAGATTTTGATCAGGAACAAAGAGAATCTTTTTGTCTGTTGGCACTTGTTTGACGATTTTTTGCGCGTTGCCACTGGTACAAATTACATCCGAGAGTGCTTTAACTCCGGCTGAACAGTTAATGTAAGCGACCACATAAGTATCCGGATTTTTATCTTTGTACTCTTTTAGCCTTTCTTCGGGGCAGGCATCGGAGAGGGAACAGCCTGCATCAAGGTCTGGAAGAATAACCTTTTTTGTTGGATTAACAATTTTTGCAGTTTCCGCCATAAAATGGACCCCGCAAAAAACAATCACATCGGCGTCGGTTTTTTCTGCTTTGTAAGCAAGCCCTAAAGAATCTCCTACGAAATCGGCTACTTCTTGAATTTCTTTAATTTGATAATTATGTGCAAGAATAACTGCATTCTTTTCTTTTTTAAGTGAAAGAATTTCTTGTTGAATATGCGACAAGGGCTGCTTCTCTCCGTTTAATGGAGAGAAAACCATTGGCTCATAGTTGAGTCCAATATCTACCATAAATTAAGTTTCTTAGAGAGAAGAGGCAGTTGAAACAATATTTTCGACTGAAATCCCAAGCTCATTCATGACTATATTTCCCGGCGCTGACATGCCAAATTGATCAATGCATATTGCCTTACCTTCAGCCCCTATATATTTGTACCATGTATTTGAAACCCCTGCTTCAACAGCGATTCTTTTTTTGCAAGCGGGTGGCAAGATGCCGTCTTGGTATTCTTGGGATTGCCGATCAAATCGCTCAAAACAGGGAATTGAAACGACTCTAACCCCTGTTCCGATTTGTTTGGCTGCATGGATCGCGTGGGGGAGTTCTGAGCCGGTAGCTAGGAGAATTAATTCTAAATCACTGGTTTCTTTATGGGTAATGAATGCGCCTTTTTGTACGCCCAATCTTCTTTCTTGAGCAGTTCTCTCCGAAACGCTTTCAATACCTTGGCGAGAAAGTATGATTGCAGTTGGGCCATCTTTTCGAGACAGTGCCGCTATAAATGCTCCGGATACTTCTTCCGCATCACCGGGGCGGACGACATCTAGATTGGGGATAACCCTTAAGCCACTGACGGTTTCAACTGGTTGGTGCGTAGGCCCGTCTTCACCGACGCCTACAGAGTCATGGGTAAAGATATAAGTCACTGGGAGTTTAGATAAGGCAGCCAGTCTTATCGAGGGGCGTAAGTAATCCGCAAATACAGTAAAGGTAGCACCACTGATTTTAAAGAGTCCATCGTAGGTGACGCCATTGCAGATCGCACCCATAGCGTGTTCTCTGATTCCGAACCAAATGTTTCTTCCGTCCCAATTGTCAGGAGAAAAATCGCCACCATCTTTTATATAATTTTTAGTCGAACCAAAAAGGTCAGCAGAACCGGTGATGATATTGGGAATTTCTTTTGCCAGTGCATTATAAACGAGCCCACCGGATGCTCTGGATGCACCGTTACAATTATCGGGAGTGAATTCAGGTACCATTTTAGAATAGGCTTCAAAAGAGTACTCTGCATTGCGACTTTCTAATTCTGCTGCAAGTTTTGGATTCGCATTTTTCCACTCAGAAAAGAGTGCATCCCAAGATGATTTTTTCTCTTTTCTGGCTACGGTAAGCTGTGCAAAGAAGTCCCGTACCGCTTCTGATACATAGAAAGATTCTTCAGGGAGACCCAATCCTTTTTTGGCTTCGTCTGCAAATTTAGCGCCCCCTTCTCCGTGACCACCAGCCGTTCCTTCTACTTGCGGAATGCCTTTCGCAATCGTGGTTCTAGCCAGAATGATCTTTGGCTTGCCGTTATCATTTGCTTTAGCTGCGGTGATCGCATCATCGATTGCCGAAATCGAGTGACCCTCAATATCGAATACTTCAAATCCATGAGCTTCGAAAAATGCGGGAGCATCTTCGCTTTGAGATTGCTCGGCCATTGCATCCAAGGTCACTTCATTGAAATCATAAATTAGGATAAGATTATCTAGTTTATTGTGGCCGGCAAACGAGATCGCTTCTCTGGCAACGCCTTCTTGGAAGCAACCATCGCCCATCAGAGCGATAACATGGTAATCAAATAGAGTGTGTTTGGGAGTGTTGTATTTACTCGCTGCTTTTTTGCCAGAAAGGGCATAGCCAACGGCATTGCCCACCCCTTGACCTAGAGGTCCCGTAGTCGCTTCTACACCGGCCGTTTCGGCGAATTCAGGATGTCCTGGCGTCTGTGAGTGGAGCACACGAAATTGTTTTAATTGTTCAAGGGCCAGATCATAACCGGAGAGGTGCAGCCATGTGTAAAGAAACATTGAGCCGTGGCCTGCGGAAAGGATGAAGCGGTCTCGGTTCAGCCACTTGGGATTGCTCGGATCAAAGTTAAGCCCATCGGTGAATAAGGAGGCTCCGATTTCAGCGGCTCCCAGAGGGAGTCCGAGATGGCCTGAGCTACAGGCGTGTACTGCGTCTATCGCCAATCCTCTGGCTTGTTTAGCGGCTTCGTTTTTTAGGGCTGTCGTCATATTACTTTTAGTATTTGCCTTCTGTTTTGTTTAATTCTTATCTCGACTCAACATTTAAATCTTCTATACCGAATTTTATGAGTCATTTTGAATTAGAAGAAGGTTCGAATTTGAACCTTGATTTTGAAAAGCTGAAATCTATTGCCGAGTGCGATGCAGCGGTGTTACCCGCTGTTGCACAGAATGCGGAAACGGGAGCAGTCTTGATTTTGGGCTATGTCAATGAGCTGGCTTTAAAAACAGCTAGAGAGACGGGAATGGCAACATTCTGGAGCACCAGTCGCAATGAATTGTGGATCAAAGGGAAAACGAGTGGCGATTTTTTGAAGATTGTTGATATTCGTGTGAATTGTGAGCAAAATTCAATTCTCTATCGAGTTATTCCCCAGGGTAAGGGTGCATGCCACACTAAAGATTCGAAAGGTGTCGCTCGAGAGGGTTGCTATTATCGTTCCATCGATGCGGAAGGAAAACTAAAATTCGTTCGAGGGTCAGAGTAGAGCGACTCACTTTGAGCGATCAATCTCTTATCCGTTACCAGCTTCAGTGAGCGACTCGATGATTGGATGATACTTAACTCGGTTTGCTCTGCCTAATTCCAATAACTTAGAATTTGTTGGATCACCGCCTCGGCAAGTGTTCGCGATATTCGAGGAAGGGCTCCGTATTCAATCTCATTGAAATTTGGACTGCCGTTTGTATGATCGAAAAAGATCGGTTCGCTGCTCGATAGAATGGTTTTTTCTATTAAATAAACACCGGTTTTTCGGTCGTAGAGGGAAAGTTCCACTCCGATAGAAAGATTGAGTGCATTGTAGCGCCCAGCGTCAGAAGAGGAGTGAGTGCTTGGAGATCTATCGTAATTAACAATTCGTACATCGACTTGAACATCTGCGAGATCGGCTCTTTTGCTCAGGGTGATCGAGGTCTGCTCTAAAAGAGTTTGGCGCAGTTGATTTTGAAAGAGTGCCTGTATGTTGGGGGCAAAGCTTTCGTTGACAACGGTATTTAGGTAAAGGCTCTTGAAGGGCAGGGAGTCGTCAACGCGCACTGAATAATGTGAACAGCTATTAAAAATAAGGATTAAACTGAGGGCGAGGAAACGCATAATTCTATCGGGTGTATATTCGCATTATCGAATGAAGAACAGTTTCTTGATAAAGTTACTACCGGTTGTCGGCCGAAGACCTTGTTCTATGGCATCGAGGCGGACTTGCGCCTCGCTTGCCGCTTGAGACTTCGGTGCAAGGGTGATCGCTTCATTGTAGAAAATAAGTGCGGCAATGGTATCCCTGCGGTTAAAATAATAATAATCTGCCAACAACACACGATTGGTTGCTAGAGTATTGAGCAATCCAGCATAGAGTGCCTCTATTTCACCAATACGGTCGTTGTCAGGGAAGAGAGCGATGAAATCTTCGCAATACCGAATCGCTTCTCGAGTGGATTCAAGATCGTAAGCAGGTCCTTTGATGAATTCTGAATAGATATGGGCAATGTCAAAGTACGCTTGGGCGGTAGAGGAACTGTCTGGGTAGTCATTAATCAGTTTCTTTAAGGTAGTGATGGCGAGCTCGAGATCGTCAGTGGCTTCGGAAATCTTCGCTGCATTGAGCAGTGCTTCTGGGGCTTTTGAGTCGTATGGGTAGAGTTGTGCGTACTGAATAAAGAGGGGCGCCGCTTCTCGGTTTAAGGGATCAGGGGCAAAAATACCGAGGGTTTTTTTGCGTTTTTTGTGCATCGAGTTAAGGGCACATTTATAGTGTAAATCAATTACGGTTTCAAGTTGGGGCATATCAGGATGAAAGAGCTTAATCAGCTTGAAGGCGTCAAAAGCCTGCACCCACTTACCTTTTTCAAATAAATAGAGTCCGCGTTGGTAGGCGATAGGTCCTGCGGCAGAGATCTTTGGGTATTTGAGAAGGATTTTTTTGTAAATTCGCTGACTGGCACTTGTTAATCCAGAGGCGACACGCTTTTCGGCTCGTTCCACCAATCGAGCGGCTCGCTCTTCCTGCTTGTCGTCAAAGTCAATAATTTCACTGTTGGTTTCTTTGCTAAACCAAGTGAGCGGATTTAAGCCTGCCTCAAGTACACTTGAGCTGAAGGATAGATGGAGACAAAGCGTGCACAATAATAAAAAAGGTGATAGCTTAGGTGCGTTCATTAAGTGTGTTCTGTTCGTGCGTTCCTTTTTTAGCAAATGAAAAATTGTTAACTTTTTACCA
>MDTB01070699.1_pt1 | contig 23625 bp, 34 predicted proteins | sample 811161 | NCBI WGS metagenome assembly MDTB01 (sample SAMN05326650, study PRJNA326480) | marine metagenome | isolation source: seawater | place: Mediterranean Sea | collected 2009
AGAAAAGAATTAGTTGAAGCAGCTGTTGAAGAAGATGAAAAATTGATGGAAGCTTATCTTGATGGTAAAGAGCCTTCAGAAATAGACTTAATCAAATGTATAAGAAAAGGTACTTTAAATTTTAGTTTTGTACCAATTACTACTGGATCTGCTTTTAAAAATAAAGGCGTACAACCTTTGTTGGATGCGGTAATAGATTATCTCCCCAGCCCGAAAGATATTGGCTCAATAGAGGCTACAAAAATCAATTCTGAAGATAAATTAAGAATGAAATTCGAAGATAACGAGCCATTTTCTGCATTAGCATTTAAAGTAGCAAATGACCCATTTGTGGGTTCTTTAACTTTTATAAGAATTTATTCTGGAAAACTTCAAGCAGGTACATCAGTTTATAATTCCTCAAAAGAAAAAACTGAGAGAGTTGGAAGAATGCTTTTAATGCATGCAAATAGTAGAGAAGATATTAAAGAGGCAACTACTGGAGATATAGTAGCTTTAGCTGGCTTAAAATACACAATCACAGGACATACATTGTGTGAAGAAAAAAGTCCAATTTTATTAGAGCCAATGGAATTTCCTGATCCTGTAATAGAAATCGCTGTTGAACCTAAAACTAAAGCTGATCAAGAAAAAATGGGAGAAGCTCTTGGAAGACTTGCAAAAGAAGATCCTTCTTTCAGAGTTACATCTGATGAAGAATCTGGTCAAACTATAATTAAAGGTATGGGTGAATTACATTTGGATATAATTGTCGACAGAATGAAAAGAGAATTTAAAGTAGAAGCAAATATTGGTGCACCACAAGTTGCTTATCGTGAAACAATACTTGGATCTTCAGAAGTTACTTATATACATAAAAAACAAAGTGGTGGAGCAGGTCAATTCGCAAAAGTTACCCTTAATGTTGAACCATTAGAACCAGGTAAAGGTAGAGAAGTAGAAAATAAAATAAAAGGTGGTTCAATACCAAAAGAATTCATTCCTGGGGTTGAAAAAGGAGTTGAAAGTGTAGCTGAGAGCGGAATATTAGCTGGGTTTCCACTAATTGATTATAAAGTTACTATTTTAGATGGACTACATCACGATGTTGACTCAAGTGTGCTAGCTTTTGAAATAGCTTCAAGAATGTGTTTTAGAGAGGCGTGTACAAAAGCTACTTTAAAATTGTTAGAACCAATAATGAAAGTAGAAGTTATTACTCCTGAAGATTTTATGGGTGATGTAATCGGAGACTTAAATAGCAGAAGAGGTCAAGTGGCATCGACAGAGCCAAGAGGAAATGCAACAGCAGTTAACGCTACAGTTCCTTTAGCAAATATGTTTGGATATATAAATAATTTAAGATCTTCAACACAAGGAAGAGCTCAGTACACAATGCAATTTAGTCATTACGATAAAGTTCCACAAAATGTACAAGACGAGGTAACAAAAAAACTAGCATAATTAATTATGGAAAACCAAAATATAAGAATACATTTAAAAGCTTACGATAACAAAATTTTAGATTTATCAACCGAAGAGATCGTAAATACAGCAAAAAGAACTGGTGCTCAAGTAAAAGGACCAATACCTCTTCCAACAAGAATTGAAAGATATACTGTTTTAAGATCACCTCATATTGATAAAAAAAGCAGAGAGCAATTTGAGTCTAGAACTCACAAAAGATTAATAGATATTATAGAACCTACACCACAAACTGTTGAAGCGTTAATGAAATTAGACTTAGCGTCAGGTGTAGATATAGAAATAAAGATTTAAAATGAGCATAGGATTAATAGGAACTAAAATTGGGATGACGCGTGAATTCATGAAAAGTGGACAGTCAGTTCCTGTAACTGTAATTAAAATTCAAAGAGGAAGAGTGTTAGATGTAATCACCAAAGACAAAAGAGGATATGACGCTATAAAAGTAGGTTTTTTTAAAATCAAAAATTCAAAATTAACCAAACAAATGAAAGGTTACTTTTCAAAGAAAAAAACAGAGCCTAAGAAAATACTAAAAGAATTCAAAACTCAAAAAATTGATCAATTTAAAGAAGGAAATGAATTCGGACTAGAAATATTTAAAGATAAAAAATTTTTAGATGTTAGATCAAAAACTATTGGAAAAGGTTTTGCTGGAGTTATGAAGAGATGGAACTTTGGAGGGTTGAGAGCTTCTCACGGTGTATCTGTATCTCACCGATCTCATGGTTCAACAGGTCAAAGACAGGATCCAGGAAAAGTTTTCAAAGGTAAAAAAATGGCTGGTCATATGGGAGATAAATTAAGAACAATTTTAAATCTTGAAATCATAAAGTCAGACCAAGATAATGATTTGTTATATTTAAAAGGATCAATTCCAGGCTCAAGAAACTCAACAGTTTTTTTAAGAGAATCTATTAAAGATATTAAAAGAAAAACAATTTCAGAAAAATTTGATGAAAAACAAAAAAAAGCTGACTCTAAGAAAGGAAAGAAATAAATGAAACTACCTTTATTAAGTATAGAAGGAGCTAAACCGTCATCAATTGAAATTTCTGATAAATTAGTGAAACTTAAGGTAAATTATAAATTGATTAAATTTGTTATTGACTGGCAATTAAATCACTCTAAACCAAGAACTGCAAAAACCAAACAAAGAAATCAGATCCGAGGTTCTACGAAAAAAATTGTTGCCCAAAAAGGAAGTGGAGGAGCTAGACATGCAAGCAAAAAAGCACCTTTATTTGTCGGTGGTGGAGTTGCACATGGTCCAAAAGGTTCTGTTTATAAAGTTAAAAAAATTAATAAAAAAGTAAGAAAATTAGCATTAGCTCAAACTTTTTCCAAAAAAAACTTAGATAAAAAACTTTTTATTTTAGAAGATGTAAAAAAAGAAATAAAGAAAACAAAAGAGTTTTATAACTTTTTACAAAAAAACAAACTTCAAGATACTCTTATCATTTCAGATAACGATACTTTAAAAAATATAAATAAATCAGCAAGAAATATTAAAAATGTGAAATTAATAAATGAAAGTGGTGCTAATATTTATGATTTGTTTAAATTTAATAATATTTTAGTTACTTCTTCATCAGTAAAAAATATACAAAATAGGATATTGAATGAAAAAAATTAATCATATAGATTCTATTAGAAATCCCATTATTACAGAAAAAGCTACAGTTATGTCTGATCAAAATAAAACTGTCTTTAAAGTTCATGATAAAGCAAATAAGAAAACTATAAAAAAAAATATAGAAAAATTATTTAAAGTTAATGTAATTAAAATAAATATTATAAACACAAAAACTAAAGTTAAACTTAAACAAGGAAAAAAGTCTTACAAAAGTGGTTTTAAAAAAGCGATTATAACTTTAAAAAAAGGTCAAAGTATCGACTTAACAACGGGAATATAAAATGGCACTAAAAACATTTAAACCCTATACGAAATCTACTCGAGGAACAGTTGTAGTAGATAAAAGCAAACTTTGGAAAGGTTCTCCTTACAAACCTTTAACGAGAGGTCAAAATTTTACTGGAGGTAGAAACAATTATGGACGAATTACATCACGACATATAGGCGGTGGTTCTAAACATAAATTTAGGATTATAGATTTTTTTAGAAAAAAAAGAGACATCTCAGCTACAGTTGATAGAGTAGAATACGATCCTAACAGAACGGCTTATATAGCTTTAATTACATATGAGGATAAAGAAAAATCATATATTATTTGCCCTCAAGGTTTAAAGGAAGGTGATAAAATATACTCAGGAAAAAATGCTGAAATAAAGATTGGAAATTCATTAGAGTTAAAGGACATACCACCTGGAACTTTGATTCATAATGTAGAACTTATACCTGGCAATGGTGGTAAATTAGCAAGGTCTGCAGGATCATCTATTACATTATCAGGGTACGATGGCAATCATGCTATCTTAAAATTATCTTCAGGAGAAACCAGAAAAGTTCACAATAATTGTATTGCAACAATTGGAGTTGTCTCAAACCCAGATCAAAAAAATATAAAAATAGGAAAAGCAGGCAGAAATAGATGGAGAGGAAAAAGACCTCAAACAAGAGGTGTTGCAATGAATCCGGTTGATCATCCACATGGAGGAGGAGAAGGAAAAACCTCAGGAGGCCGAAGTCCAGTATCGCCATGGGGACAATCAGCAAAAGGACTAAAAACCAGGAGACCAAAAAGAAGCGATAAATTGATTATAACTAGAAGGAAAAAAAGAAAATAATGACTAGATCTATTTGGAAAGGACCATTTGTACATCCAAGCTTATTAAAAAAAATTGATAAGTTAAAAGATGTACCAAATAAAAAACCAATTAAAACTTGGTCAAGAAATTCAACAATTATTCCTGACTTTGTAGGACATAGTTTTATGATACATAATGGAAAAAGTTTTATACCAATAACAATATCAGAGGAAATGGTTGGGCATAAGCTTGGTGAGTTTGCTCCGACGAGAACATTTAAAGGACATACGCCAGCAGACAAAAAAGCTGCAGCAGCTGCACCAGCTAAACCAGGGGATAATAATGCAAAAAAATAATTCAACTGTTAAAGCTATAAATAAAAATGTTAGGTCTAGTCCAAGAAAACTTTCATTGGTTTTAAATTTTATTAAAGGAAAAAAAGCTGACCTAGCTCTGAAAGATTTAGAATTTACAAGAAAAAGAATTGCTAAAGATGTTAGCAAAACAGTTAAATCAGCTATATCCAATGCAGAAAATAATTTTCAATACGATATAGACAACTTATTTGTGAAAGAGGCATATGTTGGAAAGTCTATTGTTATGAAGAGATATCGACCGAGAGCAAAAGGAAGAGCAAGTCCTATTAAAAAACCTTTTAGTCGAATTACAATAGTACTTGAGGAAAAAAAAGAAAAGAAAGAGGTTAAGTAATGGGACAAAAAATTAACCCAATTGGTCTTAGATTAGGAATTAATAGAGGTTGGGACTCAACTTGGTTTGCTAAAAAAAAAGATTTTGGTAAATATTTAATAGAAGATTTCAAGATACGTAAATATATTAAAAAAAATATTATTAACTCAGGTGTTTCTGAAATTATTATTGAACGATCTTCAAAAAAATGTACCGTTTCAATTCATACTTCCAGACCTGGTTTTGTGATTGGAAAAAAAGGCGCTGATATAGAAAAGATAAAAAAAAATATCATGAAAATTACAGGTGGAGATGTAAATGTAAACATTAAAGAAATTAAAAAACCTGAATTAAATGCCAATTTAGCTGCTGAAAATATAGCTCAACAATTAGTGAAAAGGATTGCCTATAGAAGAGCTATGAAAAGAGCCATGCAATCTGCGATGAGATTAAATGCAAAAGGGATTAAAGTTATGTTAAGCGGGAGATTAGCTGGAAATGAAATAGCAAGAACTGAATGGCTTAGAGAAGGAAGCATTCCTTCTCACACACTTCGAGCAGATATTGATTATGGTTTTGCAGAAGCTTTAACTACATATGGAATTATTGGAGTTAAAGTTTGGATTTATAAAGGGGAATTAATGGCAAAAGATGTTGATAAAGAAAAAAAAGAGAGGGTGAAAAATGCTACAACCAGTAAGAACTAAATATAGAAAAGCCTTTAAAGGCAGAATACACGGGAAAGCATCAAGAGCAGTGAAATTGAATTATGGACAATATGGTCTAAAAGCTATGGAACCAGAGAGAGTTATAGGAAAACAAATTGAGGCTGCCAGAGTAGCTTTAACTAGATATATGAAAAGGACAGGTAAAGTTTGGACAAGAATTTTCCCTAATATTCCAGTTTCTAAGAAACCTACTGAAGTAAGAATGGGTAAAGGAAAAGGTTCACCAGAGTACTACGCATGCAGGGTAAAACCAGGCAGAATAATTTTTGAAATAGATGGAGTTTCAGAAGACGTAGCCAAAGAAGCATTATATAAAGCTTCAGCAAAACTACCAATTAAAACAAAGTTTATTAAAAGACAATAATTATGGCAAAAAAAAAAAGAGGATAAGAAATTAACTGAAGATCAAGCTTTAAAGAAAATTGAAAAGCTTAAAAAAGATTTATTTAATATAAGATTTAAAAAAATTAACAATCAAGTAGATAATCCTGCTCAATATGGAGAAATTAAAAAAGATATAGCAAGATTATATACAAATATAAAGAGTTCTAAATGACAAAAAAAGTATTAAAAGGAGAAGTAATAAGTGCCAAAAATAATAAAACTATAGTTGTTGAGGTGACTAGAAAGTTTAAACATCCATTTTACGAAAAGATAATTAAAAGAACAAAAAAATATCATGCTCACGATGAAAAAAACAAATTTAAGGAAGGTGAAAAAGTTGCAATTATTGAATGCAAACCTATATCTAAAAAGAAAACTTGGCAGGTAATAGAATAATGATACAAGTTCAAACAGAATTAATGGTTGCTGATAACACAGGCGCTAAAAGAGTTGAATGTATTAAAGTTTTAGGTGGTTCTAAAAGAAGATATGCATCCGTTGGTGATTTAATAGTGATAAGCGTCAAAGACGCTATACCAAAAGGAAAAGTAAAAAAGGGAGCAGTGCATAAAGCTGTAGTGGTAAGAACAAGAAAAGAAATTTATCGAGACGATGGCTCTAAAGTACAGTTTGATACAAATGCAGTAGTTCTTACTGATGAAAAAGGCGAGCCAATTGGAACTAGAATATTTGGCCCTGTAACTAGAGAATTAAGAACTCGTGGACATACAAAAATAATATCACTAGCTCCGGAGGTGCTTTAAATGATTTTAAAAAAAGGTACTCAAGTAAAAGTAATTTCAGGAAAAGATAAAGGTAAAACAGGAGAAATTTTAGAAATAAACAGAAGTTTAAATAAAATTAAAATTAAGTCAATTAATATGATTAAAAAACATCTTAAGCCAACAAAAGAAAATAAGGGTGGAATAATATCAAAAGAAAATTTTATAGATTTATCAAATGTTCAAAATTTAGATCAAAATAAAAAAAATATAAAAAAGGCTGATAAAAAATGATACCAAGACTTAAAACTTCATATAAAGATGAAATAATTACCAAATTAGTTGGTAAACTAAAACTTAAAAATAAACATCAAGCTCCTGGAGTAGACAAAATTATTTTAAATATGGGATTAGGAGAAGATGCTGCTGATAGTAAAAAAATTAAATCTTGTTTAGAGGATATGGCTTTAATCGGAGGTCAGAGACCAATAATTACAAAATTCAAAAAATCTATTTCAAATTTTAAGACAAGAAAAGGTTCTAATGCAGGTATAAAAGTAACACTAAGATCAAATAGAATGTATGAATTTATTGATAGACTAGTAAATATTGCGTTACCTAGAATAAAAGACTTCAGAGGTCTATCTTCCAAAGGTATAGATAGTTCATTTAATTATTCATTCGGTATTAAAGAACATATAATCTTTCCCGAGGTAAATTTTGATAAAGTTGATAAGATTAGAGGACTCGACATTACGATTGTTACTACAAGTAAATCTAAAGAAGGGACTTTAGAATTGCTTAAAGAATTTAATTTTCCTATAAATAACAAAAAAAATTGAGGTAAAACATGGCAAAAACTAGCGCAATTCAAAAAAATTTAAAAAGAATAACACTTGTAAAGAAATATGCGAAAAAAAGAGAAGCTTTAAAAAAGATAATTAAAAATAAAAAGTTAGAATTATCTGAGAGATTTGCAGCGCAATTGAAGCTTAATAAATTACCAAAAAATTCGGCTAAAATAAGAATAAGAAATCGTTGTGAGGTATCCGGTAGACCTCATGGCGTGTATAGAAAACTAAAAATATCAAGAATTGCCCTAAGAGATATGGCTTCCTCTGGAAAAATTCCTGGTATAACAAAATCAAGCTGGTAGGAGAATTATGACATTAACAGATCCAATAGGTGATATGTTTGCAAGAATTAGAAATGGTCAAATGAGATCCCTTAACTCAGTTGAAATCCCATCCTCTAATTTTAGGCAAAATATATTAAAAATATTAAAAAATGAGGGCTATATTAAAGATTACTATATTGAAAAATCAGAGAACAATAAACAAAGTTTAAAAATAAATCTTAAATACTATGAAGGAGATCCAGTCATAAAAGAAATAAAAAGAATATCAAAACCTGGAAGAAGAGTATATTCTAGGGCAACAAGTATACCGAAAGTAATGAACGGACTTGGATTAGCTATTTTATCTACACCTAAAGGTGTGATGAGTGACTCTGAAGCAAGAAAAAACAATATTGGCGGAGAGGTAATTTGCAGGGTGTTTTAATGTCTAAAATTGGAAAAAAAAATATAATTTTACCTAAAGAATCCTCTGTTAAAATTGAAGGCAGTAATTTAACAATTTCAGGACCTAAAGGTTCAAAAAAATTAACGATTAACGATAAGATATTTTCATCAAAACTAAACGAAAAAAATGAATTTGAAATTGCACCTTTGAACAAAAAAATTGATAAAAAAACAACAATTATGTGGGGAACTTATAGAAGCTTGATAAACAACGCAATTACTGGTGTTTCACAAGGACATGAAAAGACTCTAGAATTGAACGGAGTAGGGTTCAGAGCAAATATAAAAGGAGAAAATTTAAATTTACAAATTGGATTTAGTCATGATGTGAACTTTAAAATTCCAAAAGAAATAAAGATAGCAGTTGAAAAACAAACAACAATAAAAATTAGCGGTGTTGATAAAGATTTAGTCGCTAAAATAGCAGCTGACATTAAAAATTTAAAACCTGTTGAACCATATAAAGCTAAAGGTATAAAAGAAAAAGGTCAATTTGTTTTACGTAAAGAAGGAAAGAAAAAATAATGAAAATTAATACTAAAATAAAAAGAAAAATTAGAAATAGAAAAAAACTTAAAGATGTAAACGTTAATAGGTTCTGAATTTCTGTCTCTAAATCTTTAAATAATCTATCAGCACAAATAATTGATGACCAAAAAAAGAAGACTTTAGTTTCTGCCTCTTCTATAGAAAAAGATATTAGAAAAAATAAGATTAAAAAAATAGAAAAATCAACTATTATAGGAGAAATATTAGCTAAAAGAGCTAAAGAAAAAAATATCAGCGAAGTATATTTTGATAGAGGGCAATATAAATATCATGGAAGAATCAAAGTTTTTGCTGAAACATTACGAAAGAATGGATTGAAATTTTAATATGGTAGAAAATAGAAAACAAGATAGTGATATTAAAGAAAAGTTAGTTGCTATTAACAGAATAACAAAAGTTGTTAAAGGTGGAAGAAGATTTGGATTTGCTGCTTTAGTTGTTGTTGGCAATCAAAAAGGTTCCATTGGTATTGGTCAAGGAAAGTCTAAACAAGTACCTGATGCTATTAAAAAAGCTACAGAGGTAGCCAAAAAGAGCTTAGTACAAATTCCTTTAAAGGATGGAAGGACCTTACACCATGATGTGAAAGGAAAAAACGGTTCAGGAAAGGTTTTTATGCGTTCAGCACCTGCAGGAACCGGTATAATTGCAGGTGGAGCAATTAGATCAGTGTGTGAAGTTTTAGGTATTCAAGATGTTGTAGCAAAATCCTTAGGTTCTGCTAATCCTCATAATGTTCTTAAAGCCTGTGTAAATGGATTAAAGTCTCAAAGTTCACCTAAATTATTATCATCTATAAGAGGAAAAAAAATATCAGAAATAGTTTTAAAAAGAGAGAATAAATAATGCGATTAAATAGTCTTGTGAAAAATAATAAAAAAAAAATTAGAGTTGGTAGAGGTATTGGTTCAGGAAAAGGAAAAACATCTTCCAGGGGTCATAAAGGGCAAAAGTCTAGATCGGGTGTAGCTATTAAAAGTTTCGAAGGAGGTCAAATGCCTTTATATAGACGTTTACCTAAAAGAGGTTTCAAGGCTTTTAAAAAAAATAAACTTGCAATATTAAATCTTTCAAAAATACAAAATATTTGCACAAAAAATAAAAGCAAATTATCAAACAAAATCGATTTGAAAACTTTAATTTTAAATAAGTTATTAAATAAAAAATATCTTCAATTAAAGATATTAGGATCAGGTGAATTAACTGATAAAATTGATATTTCTGCCCACTTTGTATCTAAGCAAGCTAAAGCTAAGATAGAAAAAGTCGGCGGAACATTAAATATAGTAAAAAAATAGCTTCTTATGTCTAGCGAAACATTAAATTCTCCAAGTGGTGCTTTCAGCCAAGCTACAGATCTTAAAAATAGAATTTTATTTACAATTTTACTATTGATAGTTTATAGGCTTGGTACGTATGTGCCTATTTCTGGAATCGACCCTTCCGCGTTAAAGGAAATAATGGACACTAGTCAAAAGGGCTTACTTGGGATGTTTAACATGTTCTCAGGAGGAGCAGTAACAAGAATGGCAATATTTGCTCTTGGTATTATGCCCTACATTTCATCGTCAATTATAGTTCAGCTTTTAACTGGTACTTCAGATTATTTTAAAAGTTTAAAGGACCAAGGTGAAGTAGGAAGAAAAAAAATTACACAAATTACTCGTTATGGAACTGTTTTAATAGCCTGCTTACAAGGGTACGGTGTTTCTGTTGGTTTAGAAAATGCTGGTAATTTAGTTATTGAACCAGGGATGAGTTTTCGAATAATAACAACAATATCTCTTGTAGCTGGTACGACTTTTTTAATGTGGCTTGGAGAACAAATTACATTAAGAGGTGTAGGTAATGGAATTTCTTTGATAATCTTTTCTGGTATTGTTGCTGAAATACCCAGAGCACTTGCTTCAACTTTTGAACTAGGAAGGACAGGCGCTCTATCAGCTATAATGATAGTTGGAATATTTATTTTAGTTATTTTTACAGTTTTATTCATAGTATTCTTTGAAAGAGCAATGAGAAAAATTTTAATTAACTATCCTAAACGTCAAGTAGGAAACAAAATGTACGGTGGGGAGTCATCACATCTTCCATTAAAGATTAACACAGCTGGAGTAATACCAGCTATTTTTGCTTCAGCCTTATTGTTATTACCTATTACAGTTACAAACTTTGGTTTTACTGAGTCTGACACGTTTATAAAAATTTCTTCATTATTTACTCAAGGGCAACCTATGTACATGTTGCTATATGCTTCAGGTATTATATTTTTTTCTTTTTTTTACACATCTATTGTTTTTAATCCAAAGGAAACCGCTGAAAATCTGCGAAAATATGGAGGCTATATTCCTGGAATAAGGCCAGGAGAAAGAACTGCAGAGTATATAGAAAGTATTTTGATAAGATTAACAACAGTAGGATCATTGTATTTAACATTTGTATGTTTAATGCCAGAGTTTTTAATAGCAAAATATCCTATTCCTTTTTATTTAGGAGGCACATCCATACTGATTGTTGTAGTAGTTGCTATGGATACTGTCACTCAAGTTCAAACAAGATTAATGAGCTCTCAATATGAGTCTTTGATTAGAAAGACAAAATTCGGAAAATAATTAGTATTATGAATCTAATTATATTTGGTCCCCCAGGCGCAGGAAAAGGAACTCAATCTAATTTTATTGCTAAAAGTTACAATCTCTTTCAACTATCTACAGGAGAGATTTTAAGAGATCAAATTAAAAAAAAAACAGATTTAGGCATTAAGATTTCTCCAGTAATTAATTCTGGATCATTTGTGTCAGACGAAATAGTTTCTGAACTGATTGAAAAAATAATTAAAGAAAAAAAATACTATAACAGAATAATATTTGATGGATATCCAAGGAGTCTTGCCCAAGCAAAAAATTTAGATAATTTGCTTAAAAAATATAATCAAAAAGTAAATCTTGTTTTTAAGTTATCGGTAAGTTTAGAGACAATTAAAAAAAGAATTTCAGAAAGACTAACTTTAGAAAAAAGGGCCGATGATAGCGAAGAAATTGCAATCAAAAGATATAAAACTTATGAAAAATCTACTGAACCAGTTATAGATTATTATAAAAAATTGGATTTATTAAAGGTGATAGATGGAGAAGGCCCAATAGATCAAATAAATAAAGAAATTAGCGACATAATTCGCTCTATATAGAGTTGACTTTAAATAATTAGGCAATATAAATACGCATTTGGAACTTAAATCATTTTAATATGGCTCGAATAGCAGGAATAAATATTCCACAGAATAAAATTGTAAGTATTGCTTTAACCTATATTCATGGCATAGGATTATTTTCTTCACAAAAAATATGTCAAAAACTGAACATTCCTTCAACCAAAAGAGTAAACGAGTTAACTGAAGAACAAGTTTTAAAAATTAGGGAATTTATTGACGCTAATCATAAAGTAGAAGGAGATTTACGTAGAGACGTTTCTATTAATATTAAAAGATTAGTTGATTTAGCTTGTTACAGAGGAACAAGACACAAAAAGAAATTACCTGTGCGAGGTCAAAGAACTCAATGTAACGCTAGAACTAGAAAAGGAAAAGCTATTGCAATTGCAGGTAAAAAATTAACTCCATTAAAAAAATAGTTATAATATTTCATGAATAAAAAATTAGAAAAAACAGAAAAAAAAATTGAAACTAAAAAAACTGAAAATATAAAAAAAGAAAGTTCTTTTAAAAAAAAGAAAAAGATAAAGAGAAATATAACATCTGGTATTGCTTATGTTTATTCAACTTTTAATAATACTATAATTTCAATTGCTGACGAAAGTGGAAATGTTGTTTCATGGTCTTCAGCGGGTTCAAAAGGCTTTAAGGGATCTAGAAAATCTACTCCATACGCTGCACAAGTTGCAGCGGACGATGCGGGCTCAAAAGCTTATGAACAAGGATTGAGAACTTTAACAGTTCAAGTTAAAGGGCCAGGATCTGGTAGAGAAACAGCTCTTAGATCATTACAATCTAGAGGATTTAAAATTCTATCTATAAAAGATACAACACCAATGCCTCATAATGGAGCTCGTCCACCAAAAAGAAGGAGAGTATAATGGAAACATCATCAAATGTAATAGACAAAAATTGGAAAGCTTTAATTAAACCAAACAAACTTGATATCAAGAGCAACGACGATAAAACAATTGCAAAAGTGATAGCAGAACCACTTGAAAAAGGATTTGGACAAACTATTGGAAATTCTTTAAGAAGAATTTTATTATCATCTATACAAGGAGCTGCAGTTTCAGCCATACAAATTGATGGCGTTCTTCACGAATTTTCTTCAATAAAAGGTGTTAGAGAGGACGTCACAGATATAGTTTTAAATGTTAAAAATTTAGCGATAAAATCATCTTCAACTGGTACTAAAAAAATTATTTTAGATATTAAAGGGCCAAAAGAAGTGAAAGCAAAAGATATAACCTTAGTACCCGAAATCGAAATATTAAATCCAGAACAAGTAATTTGCAATTTAGACGAAAAAACTAATTTTCATATGGAATTGATGATTAGCACAGGAAAAGGTTATGTGGCTGCTCCAAAAAATAAGTCTGAAGATAGTCCTTTAGGTCTAATATCAATAGATTCATTGTTCAGTCCTGTAAAAAAAGTCTCTTTTGCTGTTGAAAATACTAGAGCAGGAAGCGCTCTAGATTATGACAAATTAGTAATGACTGTCGAAACTAATGGAACAGTTGCAGCAGAGGATGCTATTGCTTATTCAGCAAGAATTTTTCAAGATCAACTTTCGATGTTTGTGAATTTTGAAGACCCTCAAGAAATAGTTAAAGAGGTTAAATCAACAGAACCAGAATTTAATAGAAATTTATTAAAAAGAGTTGAGGAGCTAGAACTTTCTGTAAGATCAATGAATTGTCTAAAAAATGATAATATAATTTATATAGGTGACTTGGTTCAAAAAACGGAACCCGAAATGTTAAGAACACCAAATTTTGGCAGAAAATCACTTAATGAAATCAAAGAAGTTCTAAATACAATGTCTTTATACTTAGGTATGGAAATACCCAATTGGCCACCGGATAATATCGCTGAATTATCTAAAAAACTTGAGGATAATAATTATTAATGAGACACGGAATAGGTTATAGAAAATTAAATAAGACTGGCGAACATAGAAAAGCTTTGTTTAAAAATATGCTTAATTCTTTAATAAAATATGAACAAATAATAACCACTCTCCCAAAAGCAAAGGAACTTAAGCCTCAAATAGATAAGGTAATTACGATCGGAAAAAAAAATGTTTTAAGTAACAAAAAGAGACTTTTTTCAAAACTTCAAAATAAAAGCTCAGTTACTAAAGTTTTTGATGAACTTTCTAAAAGATATAGTTCTAGAAAAGGTGGTTATTCAAGAGTTTTAAGAGCTGGGTTTAGAACTGGAGATGATGCACCTATGGCAGTCATAGAATTAGTTGACAGAAATCCTGAAGCTAAAAAAATTGATAAGCCTAAAAAAATTGAAAATAAAGTAGACGATAAAAAAACTGAACCAAAAAAAGTAGCAAGCAAATAGTTTCAGCTCTACATGCCTAAAACCTATACTGTCGAAAAAGATTGTCAAAATTTACGTTTTGATAGATGGTTTAAATCAAAGATACTTAATTTACCCCAATCGCTAATTGAAAAAATAATAAGATTAAATAAAGTAAAAATTAACAGAAAGAGAATTAAGTCTTCTTACAGAGTTCAACAAGGAGATATAGTGGAAGTTTATAATATTTCAAAATTTAAAGTAAATGATAATTTAAAAGTAATAAAATATAAACCATCATTAAAAGAAGTTAATAATTATGATGATTATATAATAGAAAATAACGAAAACTTTGTAGTAATAAATAAACCTCCTGGGATACCAGTGCAATCTGGAACAAAGTCATTTAAGAATATTATAGACATATTAAAAGATACTAAATATTTTAGAGATAAAAAACCATATATTGTTCATCGTCTTGACAAAGAAACATCTGGAATTTTGATTGTAGCTAAAACAAGAGAATATGCACAATTATTTACATCACTTTTTAGAATAAGAAAAATTCATAAAACTTATGTAGCTATAACATATGGAAAAATCTCTAAATTAAAAGATACTTTAAGAGATGAACTTGTTACATATGAAAATAATAAGAAGATAACACAAAAAGCAATTACTCACCTAAAAGTATTAAAATTATCAGATCTATATACTTATGTAGAATTAAATCCTATCACAGGAAGAAAACATCAATTAAGAAAACAACTTTACAATATTGGAAATCCTATAGTAGGTGATAATAAATATCTTATAATAAAAAAATCTAATAGACATAATGCGAAAAAAATAAATCTTATGTTACATGCTTATAAGCTTAAATTTATGATTAATAATATTCAATATAATTTCAAAGCAAAATATAATGAAAAATTTGAAGAATTTTTAAAAAAAAATTTTAAATCATATTAATATTTTTAATAAAAATTTTTTCTAGTTTTTTTTCATAATTTTTAATTATGATTCCTTTTTCGTTATATATAGATGTTATTTTTTGATTGTTTAAACCACAAGGTATAATTTTTTGATACTGAGTTAAATTATTATTTATATTAATTGAACATCCGTGGTATGCAATCCATTTTGAAATTCTTAAACCTATAGCTGCTATTTTTTTTTTATTTACCCAAATACCAATATTTTTTTTATCTTTTTTTCCTTTAATTTTATAAATTTTTAAAAACTGAATAATACTTTTTTCAATTAAACTAATTAATGCTCTAATATCCCTTTTTCTTTTATTTAAATTCAATACAATATAAATAATTTTTTGACCAGGATTATGCAGAGTAATTTTTCCTCCTCTATTTGTCTTAATAACATTTATCTTTTTATCTAAGATTTCTTTTACATCTGATCTAATACCCGCTGTGTATGTAATTGGGTGCTCTAATACCCATAATAATTCTTTGCCTTTGTTTGACTTAAGTTTTTCAACACGTTTATGAAGAATTTTCATAGCAATTTTGTAGGAAATACGTCTTTTACTTATTTTAATTTCAATGCTCATTTAGTTTGTAATTTATCATTTTATGGACTATTAGTCTCAAAAAACAATCAGAGGTGTTTATGACTTTAGTTAAATCTACAGGAAATAAAAAGGTCAATCTCGATTTTAATAAAGAATTTATTAATACTTTTTCTGAGAAAATTCAATCCTCTGATATTCAATTCATCAACCAAACACTGAAAGATTTGCATGAAGCTGATGTTGCCAATCTAATTGAAAATTTACCCAATGAGACAAGGGTTAAGCTAATTGAATTAGAGGAATTTAAGATTGATCCAGATATTTTTATTGAGTTAAATGAGTCCATCCAAGGTGAAGTTCTTCAACTTCTATCAACCGAGTCCATTATAAATATAATTAAAAGATTAGAGTCTGATGACTCAATTAAGATTTTAGAGAATTTAGAAAGAAAAAAGAAACAATTAATTCTAGAAAAATTACCACCTAAAGATAAATTTCTTTTAGAGGAAGGATTAAGTTACCCAGAAGACTCTGCAGCAAGAATAATGCAAAGGGAGTTTACTGCAGTTCCCAGTAATTGGAGCGTCGGTCAAACTATAGATTATTTACGAGAGAACAAAGATCTTCCAAAAGAGTTTCTTGAAATCTTTATTGTTGATAATGATTTTAAACCTATAGGAACGGTACCTTCATCAAGAGTTCTAAGAACTTCAAGAGAATCAAAAATGAATTCTATTATGTCAGAAATGCCTGTATTAGTCTCTGTAAATATGGACAAAGAAGAAGTTGGACATACATTCGAAAGTTATAATTTAGTTTCAGCTGGAGTAGTTAATAAAGATAATAAATTAGTTGGGATGATTACAGCTGATGATATTGTAACTGTAGTTCAAGAAGAAGCAGAAGAAGATGCATTAAGATTAGCTGGAGTAGGAGATGAGGAAATAACTGATAGCGTTATTATAAAAACTAAAAGAAGGTTTAATTGGTTATTATTAAATTTGCTTACGGCATTATTAGCAACATGGGTTATTAGTAATTTTGGTGCATCAATTGAACAAATGGTTGCGCTAGCTTTTTTAATGCCGATAGTAGCTTCAATGGGTGGCAATGCAGGAATGCAAACTCTAGCAGTTACAATTAGAGCAATAGCTAAAAAGGAACTTTCAACAAGTAATTTTAATAGAGTTGTAGGTAAAGAATTTATTATAGGAGTTCTGAATGGAATTATTTTTGCAGTCATCACTGCTGTAATCGTACAGTTCTGGTTTAAGGAAATTAGTCTTTCAATACTAATTGGAATTTCAATGATTTTAAATATGATTGTAGCAGGTCTTTTTGGTATATTAGTTCCAGTATCTTTAAAAAAAATGAATATTGATCCAGCTTTAGCATCTAGTGTATTTGTTACTACTATAACAGATGTTATTGGTTTTTTATCTTTTTTAGGATTAGGTTCTTATTATTTTTTAAATTAAAAATTATCAATTAGTCTTATATTACCTAAAAAATAAGCAACAAATAAGTTAAAATTTTCTTTTTTACTCATAGGTTTTTTTAATGTATTCAAATTATAAAGCTCGACATAATCAACTTTAGATACTTTTAATTTCATTAACTCTTTTTTTAAATAATACGAACTAAAATTTAACAAATCTTTTTTAATAATTCTTTTTTTTTTATTTAGAAACAAATGTACTTTAGATGCTATTTTAATTTTTTTTTTGTCTAATTTTTGATTTCTACTAGAACATGCTATACCATTTTTCTCTCTTATCGTTTTACAGGAAATAATATCAACTTTAATTCTTCGTTTTTTTGTATGTTTTTTAATAAGAATTAATTGTTGAAAATCTTTTAATCCTAATAATAATCTTTTTGGTTTAATAATTTCTAAAAATCTATTAATAACATTTAGTACTCCTTTAAAATGTCCTTTTCTAAATTTACCACAAAGTTTAGAAGAAAATTTATCAATATATACTTTTTTTTTGGTAAAAATGAAAAAATGTCATTTTCATTTGGAATATAAACAATATCAATATTCAGTTTTTTGAGTATTGAAAGATCAGTTTTTAAATTTCTCGGATAGTTTTTAAAATCATTTTTATTATTAAATTGTTTTGGGTTTATAAATATTGAAACTAAAATTTTACCTTTATAATTTTTTGCTTTTTTAATTAATGATATATGACCTTTATGTAGTCCGCCCATAGTAGGAACAAATGACAAGCTTTTTTCACCTATCAGCTCTTTTTGTAAAAGATGTTTATCTTTAAATATTTTCATTTCTCAAAAGCAATGATAATAACTAATATAAGAATCATATGATAAAACAAGCTATTATTCCATTGGCAGGATTAGGTACACGAATGCTTCCATTAACAAGTGTAATGCCTAAAGAGCTTATGCCAATAAATGGTAAACCTAATTTAGAGTACATTTTAGATGAGTGTCTAGATGCAGGTATAAAAGAATTTATATTTATTATTTCTAAGAATAAATTATCTATAAAGAAATATTTTTTTAATGATAATTTTTATAAAAAGATTATCAAAAAAAAAAAGATAAAAGATTGATTAAGGTTTATAAAAAGATAAAAAAATATCAAAAAATGATCAAATTTGTTTACCAGAATTCTCCAAAGGGAACTGGTGATGCTGTTTTAAAATGTAAGAAATTTATTAAAGACAAATATTTTTTATTACTTTTACCGGATGATTTGATTATAAAAAAAAATTGTTCTAAAGAAATGATCAAATTACATAAAATTACAAATGGATCAGTCATAGCGACTAAAAGAGTAGAGAGGAAAACCGTGTCTCGATGGGGAATATTATCATTAAAAAATAGAAAAACGACTTATTTTCAAATTAAAGATGTTATAGAAAAACCAAGTATCAAAAATGCGCCATCAAATTTCGCTATAATTGGTAGATATATTTTAACTTCAAAAATATTTAAAGAGATTAAAAAATTAAAACCTGGGCAAGGAGGAGAAATACATATCACAGATGCTATCAAAAATTTAATCCAAAAAAATCATAAATTTTATGGAAATATTTTTAAAGGAAAGTATTTAGACTGCGGAACAATGAGTGGATATATCGAATCTGGAGTACAAATCTATAAAGGAAAAAAATGAAATTATGCATGATAGGCACAGGTTATGTTGGCTTAGTAAGTGGAACTTGTTTTGCAGACATAGGCAATCAAGTAATATGTGTTGATAAAGATATAGATAAAATAAAAAAATTAAATTCTGGAATTTCTCCGATCTACGAGCCAGGTTTAGATGAATTAATTAAAAAAAATTATCTAGCGAAGAGATTATCTTTTACCACTAATATTAAAAAAGCTGTTAATGACTCTGATATAATATTTATTTGTGTAGGCACACCTACAATGAAGAATTCTTTAAAAGTAGACCTTACATACGTATACAAATGTTCTAAAGAAATTCTAAAATATACAAAAAAAAAGAAAATTCTCATTACAAAATCAACTGTGCCTGTAGGAACCGGGGATGAAATTGAAAAAATAATAAAGAAAAAAAAGAGATTTCTTACTGTTATTTCTAACCCAGAATTTTTACGTGAAGGAGAGGCTATAAGGGATTTTAGATATCCGGACAGAATAGTTATTGGTTCAAATGAAAAAAAAATATTCAATACAATGAAAAAACTATACTTGCCTTTAACAAATAAAGGTTCAAAATTTTTTAAAACTTCAAGAAGAGGTGCAGAATTAATTAAATATGCGTCAAATGCTTTCCTTGCTACGAAAATTACATTTATAAATGAACTAGCTAATTTGTGTGAAAAATCTGGAATAAATATTGAGGATATTTCTTTAGGAATGGGCTCTGACAAAAGAATAGGAAGCAGATTTTTGCGAGCCGGTCCTGCTTATGGTGGTTCTTGTTTTCCTAAAGACACCAAAGGTCTAGTATCTACCGCCGATAAATATAAAATTAATCTATCAGTTGTTAAATCTGTGATTAAATCTAATCAAGATCGTGTAAAATTACTAACTAATAATATACACAAAATTCTAGGCCAAAGTTTAAAAGGTAAAAAGATTTCCTTTTTAGGTGTAACATTTAAACCTAATACTGACGATATGAGAGACTCTACAAGTTTAAAAATGATACCTTATTTAAGTAAAAAAGGTGCTATAATAAGTTATTATGACCCCTCAGGTGAAAAAAAGGAATTCACCAAAATAAAAAATTGCTCATACAAAAATAATATTAGAAATAATTGTTATAATGCCGATCTAGTAATTTTACTGACAGAATGGGATGAATTTAAAACAGTTGACTTTAGGAAATTTGTCAAAAAAAAGAAATTTAAAATATATGATTTAAGAAACATTTATAGTGTTGAAGAAATGAAAAGAAATAACTTTGAGTATTATTCTGTAGGTAGACCAGACATTAATTAAGTTCAAAAATAGCGTCAACTTCTACCGCTACTCCTAATGGTAAACTATTTGCACTTATAGCTGCACGTGTGTGCTCACCTTTTTTTTCAAAGACTTTAGAAATTATATCTGAGGCTCCATTAATCACTTTAGGTTGATCTATAAAATCATCTGAAGAGTTTACATAACCTGTTAGCTTTACACATGATTTAATCTTATCTAAATCATTACTACAAGCATTTTTAGCTTGAGAAATTATACTTAAACCACATCTTTCAGCGGCCTTATATCCTTTCTCTAAATTCAAATCTTTACCTAATTTTCCTTCAATAAGTTTACCTTTTTCATCAATTGAAACTTGTCCAGAAATGAATAAAAGTTTACCAACTATTTTTGTTGCAACGTAAGCTCCAACTGGACTTTTTGGGTCTGGAATAATTAATCCTAACTCTTTTATTCTATTTTCTATAGACATCTTATTTTGACAAAGATTTTAATATATTGTCTTTACTATCACCTATTTTTTTTTTTGTTTTATCAATTTGTTGTTTACTATCTTTAAGACCTTTTTTTTGAAACTTTTTAGTTTCATCAATAAACTTTTTTGTTTTACATTTGATATCTAGTTTTTTACATTCATTTTCACTTGCGTTCAACATAGTACTATTCAAAGCAAATATTAAAATGAATAAAAAAAAAATATTACCTTTTTTTCTTTTTTGATTTATCATATTCTTTTCTTTTCTCAATTAATATAAGAGCCTCTTCCATTGTCAATTCATTTGGATCTTTTTCTTCTGGTATAGTTGCATTTAGAGACTTATATTTAATGTATGGACCGTATTGACCTTTCATAATTCTTACTGGCTTCTTATCTTCAGGATGACCTCCTAAATCTTTAATAAGTGATGATGATATTCTACCAGGTTTTGCTTCTGCAATCATGGTTATTGCTCTATTCAAACCAATCGAAAAAAGATCTTCTACATTCTCAAGTCTGGCTGATTTATTTTCACATTTTAAGTATGGTCCAAATCTTCCAGAATTTAAAGTTATATCTTGACCGTTTTCAGGATGTTGACCTAAAATTTTAGGTAGTGAACATAAATATTTTGCTTTATTTAAGTCAATGTTATCAATTTCTATTCCTTTGGGTATAGAAACGTTTTTAAGATGCTCGTTCTCGTTTTTTTTCTTTCTACCTTTTTTCTTTTTTGTTTCTAATTCTTCTTTTTCTTTTTCATATTGTAAGTAGGGACCAAATCTACCATTCTTTAAATATATATCTTTACCTTTTTCGTTTTGACCAATCAATTTAGGTTCTGCTAAGCTGTATTGAGCTGCAGCTTTCGCTTTAGATAAAGGTCTAGTAAATTTACATTCCGGATAATTTGAGCATCCTATAAAAGCCCCACCTCTAAAACTATTCTTAAGACTTAACTCTCCATTTGAACATAATTTACACTTTCGATCTATAGCGTCATTATCATCTCTTTCAAAAATTAGGGCTCCTAAACTTTCGTTTAATAAGTCTAATACTTCTCTTGTTCTCTTTTCTTTAACTTTTCCAACATTTTCATAAAAATCTTTCCAAAAATTATTTAAAACTTGAATCCATTCAATTTTGCCACTAGTGATTTCATCTAGCTGATTTTCTAGGTCCGCAGTGAAATTATAATCCACGTATTTAGAAAATAATTTCTCTAAAAAAGCTGAGATTAGCTTACCTCTGTCAGTCGGATTAAACCTTTTATTAATTAATTCAACATAATTTCTCGTTGATAATACTGAGATAATACTAGCATAAGTGGAAGGTCTTCCTATACCTAATTCTTCCATTTTTTTTACTAAACTAGCTTCAGAGTATCGTGGTGGTGGGTCCGTAAAATGCTGTTCATCATTTAATTTAAGTATACTAATTTCTTCTCCAACTTTGACTTCGGGTAAAATATTCTTTGCGTCATCGTCGGTTTCTTGAATTTGATAAACTTTAAGAAATCCATCAAATTTTATGATCGAACCGCTAGCTCTGAAGTTAATCTTATTATCATTTGAAGAAATAATGATAGTATTTCTATCAAATTCTGCTGGAGTCATTTGAGATGACAAGGCTCTACTCCAAATTAGTTCATAGAGTTTAAATTGATCTGCATTCACATATTTTTTGATATCAGAAGGTTTTCTACTTATATTAGTCGGTCTAATTGCTTCATGAGCCTCTTGAGCGTTCTTTGCCTTTTTTCCAGCATAACTATTTGGAGAGTCCGGTAAATATTTAACACCATAATCATCAGTGATAAATTTTCTAAAGTCGTCAATTGCTTCCTTTGAAATATTAGTTCCATCAGTTCTCATATAGGTAATCAATCCAGTGGTTTCACCTTCGATATCTACTCCTTGATAAAGTCGTTGTGCAATTTGCATTGTTCTGGAAGCACCAAAACCAAATCGTCCTGAAGCAGTTTGTTGTAAGGTAGAAGTTGTAAAAGGGCCTAGTGGATTTCGTCTAAATACTTTTGTATTCACATCAGCAATTTTAAATTGTGTTTTATTGATTACATCAACTGCTTTTTGTATTTCTTTTTTATTTTTGAAGGAGAATTTTTCAATTTTTTCTCCATTAAATAAACTTAATTTTGAAAAAAAATTTTTGTTATCTTTATTTGTAAAATCTGACGTAAGTGTCCAATATTCATCTGGCTTAAATAACTCAATTTCTTTTTCTCTTTCGGTTATAAGTTTTAAGGCTACAGATTGAACTCTTCCAGCAGATTTAGATCCAGGTAGTTTTGTCCAAAGGATTGGTGATATATTAAATCCTACAAGATAGTCCAAAGCTCTTCGTGCTAGATAAGCTTCAACTAAAGGTAAATGAATTTCTCTTGGGTTCTTAATTGCTTCTAGAATTGCTTTTTTTGTTATCTCATTGAAAACAACACGTTCTAGATGTTTATCTTTAAGTAATTTTTTTTTATCTAAAACCTCTTTGACATGCCATGCAATAGCTTCACCTTCTCGGTCAGGGTCTGTAGCTAAAATAATTTTGTCAGAATCTTCAGCAGCATTAGTAATTTCTTTCAAATATTTTTTTGAGAAAGAGTCTATTTCCCATTCCATTTGAAATTTATTATCAGGATCTACGGATCCATTTTTTGAGGGAAGGTCCCTTATATGTCCATAACTAGCTAAAACTAAATAATCTTTACCTAAATATTTATTTATAGTTTTTGCTTTTGCTGGACTTTCAACAATTACTAAATTCATTATTCGTTTATTTTCAAAATTAAACGAATTTGTCAAATTTATTATTC
>MDTB01036937.1_pt1 | contig 23623 bp, 18 predicted proteins | sample 811161 | NCBI WGS metagenome assembly MDTB01 (sample SAMN05326650, study PRJNA326480) | marine metagenome | isolation source: seawater | place: Mediterranean Sea | collected 2009
ATGGAGCCAAGCGGACTCGAACCGCTGACCCCCTGCATGCCATGCAGGTGCTCTACCAGCTGAGCTATGGCCCCAAATTATTAAGACTTTCAAATCATTAAATAGAGTAATTAAATGATTTGAAAGTTCTTATAATACTTAATAAACTTTAATTAATCAAGACCGAAGTAAAATTCATGAAAGGATTTTTTGTAAATTTAGTTTTAGAGGTTAACTATTTTTTAAGTTTTTAAAAATTCGATATTAGATAAATTTAAATAAATAAAATGGTGTTATAGAAGTATTAAATTAAATTTAAATAATTTTAAATAATTTCAAATATCTTTTATAAATAAGTTTTAGGGAATATTTAATAATCACATTTGAATATACTCTTAGAACAGTTATCTAAATTATTTTTTCTAAATCTTGATTTTACCGAATTCAAATTTTTGTTGTAGTAACCTATATTTTGCTTGAAGATTTCCCTTAATCTTTTTGGAGACAATAATTTTTGTTGTGTAATAATTTTAAATGATTTATTTAGGATAGATATATCTTTGTCATTATTTATTAGTTCATTTGCATGTAGTTTGAAATAAACTTTTTCAAAGTGCGCCGGTTGCCATGTTGTTTTTTCTATAACAGGCATTCTTGATTGCATATGATTAGTTAGTCCTATATTGTCATAAGCTTTTGTATATGGTCCTAGGTGGGTTGCTATACTTGCAAAACCATGCACTTCCTTAATAAGATCTTTATCTAATAATGGAAGCCATCCACTAATAATTTCTTTTTTAGGATAAAAAGATTTATTTGATTCATAAACCTTTTTTAAATGATTCGAACTTTTTCGTAGAAACTTAGAGTCAAAAAAATATGTATATGGAGCATAAAAACCTTTTGAGTGAGCTGCAACATTTAAGATTCCCCATCCTCTTAATTCTTGTCCATATTTTAAATGTGAAAAAGAGGTTAAAGAGTATTCGGGAGCACAACAACTTAGCCCTAACGTGTATGGAATTCTTGCATTACCCCATAAAGAGAATAAACATATTGCAATTGATATAATAGTTAAATTAACTTTTCTAAAGTTGAAAATATTTTTATTACTAAATGTGAATGAGCAAGCACTATAAACTAATAAAGGATAAAAGAATCTTCCAATCATAAAATCACCACCAATCCAAATAATATAAAAAATTGAAGAAAATATTACAATACTGGTTTTATATTTATTAATTATTTCCAGATTTAATTTTCCAAAAAAATTTTTATTTTTAGATCTAGATGAGTTATTAATAAAAGGTATAACAAATGCTAGAAAAATTAAAAAACTTCCAGCTATATCTGCAAACAAAAAATTTATTCCATAACTTATGCCTTTTGATAAAATTTCTAATCTTGAGATACCTGTACTAAGTTTTGTATAGGCTGTAATAGGAAATGGAAAGCCATAATATAATGTAGAAAAAATTAACCAACAAAATATAATTAAAAATATTGCAGAACCAAATATAAATAGCTTTTTTATATTTATAAAATTATTTTTGTTACTGACATTTTTTAATGACAAAATTAAAAAAGAATCAAGAAAAGTTATGAGAATTAAATCAGGTCTTACAAGATAAGATAAACCAACCCATAAACCTATAGGAAATATTGAATTTGTTTTATTTTTACTTATTAATCTGGTTATGTAGAAAGTTGAAGCAATAAAAAATCCAGACAAAGGCGTTTCTAATCCAGATGTACCAAAATCAATATAAACCCAGGAAAAGCATAATATTAAAAGTGATAAACTAAGAGATCTAAAATTTCTCGATAATTTAGCAATATTAAAAAAACAAATAACTGTAAAAATAACAAAAATTATTGAAAGTATTACAGTCCACAAGTAAATATTTTGAGCATTAGCAATACTTATTAAAAACATCCATAAAATATTTGTGTAGTTTTGTATTTTTTCTCCTGGATTCCAAACTGGTCCAAAACCATAATGCAGATTTAATGAATTTCTAAATGTAAAAAAAGCGTCATCGCAAAACCAAGATTCTCTTAAAATTAAAATTATAATTATAAAAGCAATTATTAAAGGCCAAATAATTGGATTAAATATTTTTTTTGACTTTTTATTTAAATATAAATTCAATATTAAATTCATATACTAATTTATTTTATAACATATCAGATTTTGATTTATAGGTATAGGTATAGTTAATTTTTTGTTGAATTTTAGTTGCAGTTAAGATTTCTAATTGTTACTATTTATAATAGTTAATATTTCTAATGTACTAATTTTTTATCTATTCTTAATTTGTTAAATTAACAAAAAAAAATTTACATATTCCACTTTTTAAATATAGCTAGCAAAAAACTTATTATATTATAAAAAATAATCAAATTTTTATTATGTGAATTTCATATGATTAATTTTTTGTATTTAATAAATAATATTTTTAAATTTATTCTATAACTTAAGGTTATTTCTTATTAGGATTTAAAAGTCTATAAATAGTAAGCTAAATCTTGGTTTATATTTTTAGTTATTGATTTAAAAAGAATTTTTAAATTAAGTAAAAATAATTGAGCTAATGCTCTCTATTTCTTCAATATATATTTATTAAAATTAAATAATAGATTTAAAAATCAATCGTTAATTAACTAAGAATGGTCTACCAATAATTAACTGGAGTATTAGCGAAAAAGAAGTAAATACTGTTTATGATTTTGCCAAAATTATTTTAAATAATAAGGAAATACAAAAACAAATTAGAAGTAGTTATAAATTTCCAGATAAGAATATTATATTTTCAAAAATCACTGATAATAATCATCCTATGGGGGGAGCTTCAATGCATATTGATAAAGATAAAAGTGTTGTTGATTCAAATTTAGAAGTGGTTGGATGTAAAGGTTTATTTGTTTGCAGTACAGCAATCTTTCCTTCAGGGTCACACTCTAATCCAACAATGACGTTAATTGCCTTTGCGAATAGATTAGCCTCTATGTTAAACGAAAATAATATCTAATAATATTATAAAAATATAGCTTTTAAATCTAATAGCTAATAGGTTTTTAAAATATCATCTGGTCAAATAAATCTTCACATATAAAAGTAAATTTCTAAATATCTATTAGATGTAAGATTATCAAATTAGTTAAGCTTACCTTTTATATTCCAAATTCTTATAAATCCTATTCTATATAAAGATTGATACCTGTAACGAAAGAAGTTGATTAAAGTATTAGATATGGAGCTTAAGGATATGAATTGTAACAATAATTATGTAATAATTTTCCTAATGTTTTAGCGAACGTTTTTAAATTAATATTGAAATGACAATTGATTTGATAATGAGTTTCTTAAGTAATCTATACCTAAAATTATCATCTTCCAGATCATTTATTATTTATCCATTAATATTAATAATTTTTTTAGTAGCTATTCATGCATGGTTTTGTGATGATTCTTTTTTTACTTTAAGACCCGCATTAAATTTTCATTATAGCTACGGCCCTGTATGGAACCCAGGAGAGAGAGTTCAATCATTTACCAATCCTTTATGGATGTTCATATTGAGTTTTTCAGATGCTAGAAATATTTTTAATTTTGCTTTTTTGGTGAGCCTATTTTTAGTTATCGGACAACTTTTATTAATTATAAATATAAGTAGAAATTTTTTTACAGCAGTTTTGCTATTTTTGTTATCTTCTTCATCGACTTTTATTGACTTTGGCACCTCAGGTCTTGAAACTCCACTATCTGGTTTTCTAGTAGCTTTAAGTTATTATTTTGCTCGAAATATTAAATTAAATTCAAGATTAAGAATTGTCAGTATAATTGCTGGTCTATCTTATCTTTCAAGACCAGATTTGTTAATAATTAATTTTCTAGACCCAAATTTGAGAATAATTTTGGATAATCAATTGGAAATAAAAAGAAGATTTAATAGAATATTGATTTTTGTAAGTAATACAATGTTTATCTTGTCGTTATGGTTTATTTTTTCAACTTTATATTATGGTTTTCCATTCCCTGTTACAGCTTATGCAAAATTAGGCATAGATATAAGTAGATTCTCTATAGTTTATAAAGGAATTGGTTTCTTTACATCTTTTTTAATAAGTGATTTAAGTGCGGTTACTATATTAATAACTGCTTTGGTAATTCCTATTAAAAGATTTTTGGATATTTCAAATAAAATTAAAAATTTATATTTACTAAGAGTTCCAATAATAATCCTTTTAAATATTTCCTATACAATTTTCATAGGAGGTGATTTTTTCCTTGGCAGATTTTATTATCCATTACTAATATATGGCACTTTATCTTTGGTTGAATTTGAAGAGAATAAAGTTAATTTATCTTTCAAAAAATATTCAATTATTATTTTTTCAATAGTTATTTTAATAAGTCCATTTTACAATGGTCAAATTAGTAAATTATGGCTAATTTCTAAAGTTAGTAAATCTCTTAATTATCCTTTAACCCCTTTTTACTATCATACTGACAAAAGAAATTCAGATAAAGAAAAAAGAGATAATTTTTGCACTCTAGGTGCTTGTGATCAAAAAAATGCTTTATTGCATAGATTTACTTTTTCACAAAATAGAGAATTAAATGAAATTTCAAGAAAAGTCAGTAATGAATATAAAAGTACTAATGAAATAAATTTAAGTTCAATGCAAATATTAGGAAGTGGTTATTCAGGTTATTCTCATGGCCCAAAATATTTAGCTTATGATGATCAAGGCTTGACTGATCTTTTACAAGCAAGAATGCCATACATTAAAGGTACAAAATGGTATGCAGCTCATTTTATTAAATTTTTCCCTAGAGCAAATGACTTAAGATATTTCCTAACAAATGATGATAATTTTATTAAAATTTATAATTCTTTAAATTTAATTTCAAGAGATGAAATATTCTCAATAGAAAGATTAAAAGAAATCTTCAAACAAAATTTTGGTTTTTACAGATATCGGTATGAAATGATTAATAAAAGATATGGATCTTTAACTAAACAAAATTGTGAATTTAGTAATAGGGTAAAACAATGTAAATCATCGTTAAATGATAAATAACATTTTAAAGAATAAATGAATTACAATTTTAAATATAATTTGAAAACTATTTAGCTTTTAGTTTATGTTATCGATAAGAATATCTTTTTTAAAAAACAAGTTAATATTTACTCCTTTAATAATTATAGTTCTTGAATTATTTATCAGAATCATTATTGGAATAGGGGATCCGATATTGTATAAAGAACATCCCACAATAGAATATGAACAATTGCCTAATCAAAAAGTAAGGGTATTTAATAATCAAATATTTATTAATTCACTTGGTATGAAATCAGATCCTCTTTTAATACAAAAAAATAAAAATCAAAAGAGGATTTTAGTATATGGAGATAGTGTAATCTTCGGTGGTAATTTAATAAGTAATAAAAATTTGGCTACAAATATACTTCAAAATAAACTTAATATTCATGGAAATAAATTTGAGGTTGGAAATATTAGTTCAGGTAGTTGGGGGCCAGGCAATTGGTTGGCTCATATGAAAGAGAAAGGAATTTATAATGCGGATCATGTTCTAATAGTAATTAATTCGAACGATTTTTTTGATATACCACAATATGAACCTTTAAATAAAAATATTTTATTGCCAACCAAAAAGCCATTTTCTGCAATTATATATTCTCTTGACAGATATCTAATTCCAAATATTAAATATTTAAATAAAAAATTATTAAGATATTTTTTCAACAATAACAATGAAAACATAGATAATAAAAATAATTCAAAAAATTATCTTAAAGAAAATGCAACTAATGATTTAATTGAGATTATTAAATTTTTGGAGAAACAAAACGTTGGTATTAGTGTTGTGCAGTTTTGGGATAAGAGTGAGTACATAAATGAAAAACCAAGAAAAAGTAATATAGATATGAGAAGATTATTTCAGAAAAGAAAAATAAACATAATGCAATCAATTAATGATTTTAAGGAATGTTCTTTAAATCCAAATGATTTGTACGTTGATAATATTCATCCTTATAAGAAAAAAGGTCAAATTTGTTTAGCTAAAATAATGATGAAATCGTTAGAAAGTAATCAAAATCTATAAATTAATATATAAAAAATTAATTCTTTTAAAATTTAAAAAGATTCTTACTTATATTTAAATAAGGTACAGAAATAAATGTAGATTAAAAAATAATTTAAATTTATTATGGACATATGGCATATTATACCTTCAACTAACCATGGGGGTCACGAAACTTTTGCAAGATCACTCATAAGTAATTACCCAGAAAAAATAAAACATACTGTTTTCAGCACAAGCAATATAGATGGAATTATGTCTAATGATTTTTGTTTAATTTCAGAACTAAAAAAGCTATCGGTTCATAAAAATTTTAAAACAATTTTTAATTACTTTAGGTTATTTATAAAAAAAAGGCCAAAAGCAATAATAATACATACTTTTAATACAAGCCTTTTTAGTTTTATTCTTATTTCAAGACTTTTTATGGTGAAAAAAGTGATAATTACTGTTGGTAATCCACCTCCAAAGAAATATATTTTTCAAATAAAGATTTATATAAAAATTTTAAAATATCTTGGCATACCGCTAATTTTCTGCTCCGAATATATTCTTAATGAATATAAGAATATCTCTAAATTACCAAATAAATCTATAAATATAAGACATGGTTGTGATTTAAATGAAGTTAATTTGAATCAGGAAAAAGTAAATAATATTAATCTAGAAAAAAAGTTTTTTACTATTACAATGGTTGCTCGTTTAGATTTTATAAAGGATCATGAAACTTTAATTAGATCTTTTTTAGATATAAACTATAAAAATTGGCGATTAAACTTAGTTGGTGATGGAATTGCTATGAAATATCTAAAGGATTTAGTTGATTTATTGGATGGCAATCAAAAAGTTAAATTTCTTGGTTCAAGGAATGACATTAAAGATTTACTAAAAGAAACAGATATTTTTGCTTTCTCAACCACAGCTGAAGAAGGATTTGGAATTGCTTTGATTGAGGCTTTATCAGTGGGATGTCCAATAATTGCTAGTGATGTGCCTGCATGCAATGAAGTCTTAATTAATGGTTCAGGTGGAATATTAGTATCCCCAGGAGACTTAAATAATTGGAAAGAGAATTTAAAAGAAATAATGGATTCTGAAGATAAAAGAAAATTTCTAAGCAAAAAGGCATTTGAAATATCTAAATTTTATGATATAAAATTTATTTCAAAAAAATATAGAGATTTTATAAGTGCAATTTAATTTTTAACTCTAATAGATAAATTTCAAAACTTTAAGTCTTTTACTTAAAATTCTTGAAAGATTTTCTTTTATAATCAAATAAAAAAATTAATTTTAAATTCGAATATTGAAAATGATGTGATTCTTGTAACTATTGCTTACCATATGAGAAGGGCTTCATTAATTTTTAAGAAAAGTGGAATAAAAAATTTATCCTTATCCTTTTGACTTTAAATCTACTAATCAGAGCTTTTCAAAGATAATATTAAATCCAATTAATTGGATGCCAAATACAGAAAGTTTAAATAAGACAAGTTTTGTTTTAAGAGAAATTTATGGATTATTAATTTATAGGATTTTATAAATTTAAGTATATTCCTTCATTATTTTCTTATATAAAGCAATTGAATCATCTATTTTATAATTTTTTGCAAGTTCTATTAATAATTCAATATCAACTATTATTTTTTTATTAATTTTAAAGTATTCTTCAGCTTTATTTATAAGAGAGTGAGTTGTTGGGATTATCTTCCCATTAATTAAAAGTTCTTCTTTTAATTTTTCACCTTTTTTTATTCCAGTTAATTTAATTTCAATATCACCTTTTTTATTTTTATCATCTTTAATTTTTAGACCACTGGAAATTATCATTTTCTTTGCAAGATCAATTATTTTGATAGGTTTTCCCATATTTAAAATAAATGTTTCACCACCATAAGCTAATACCGATGCCTGTAGAACAAGTTGAACTGCTTCAGATATAGTCATAAAATATCTCTCCATTTCTGGATGAGTAACTGTAATCGGACCTCCATTCTTTATTTGCTCCCTAAAAATAGGAATGACGGAACCTGATGAATCTATTACGTTACCAAACCTTACAACCGCAAATTGTGTTATTGATTTTTTATCTTTTGAAAGCTTCTTTAAATATAATTCAGATAATAATTTAGTCCCTCCCATTATATTTGTTGGCCTTACTGCTTTATCAGAGGAAATTAGTATCATTTTTTTTACCTTTGTATTAATTGCTGCATTAGTAATTGATTTTGTACTCAATAAATTGTTTCTTAATCCTTCTAATGGATTATCTTCCACAAGCCCGACATGTTTATATGCAGCTGCATGAAAAATTAAGTTAACATTAAAATCTTTAAAGATTTTTTCCAAAGATAATTGATTCTCTGCATTAATTAATTTTGCTACTATTGTCGTTTCTGAGACCTTTAACTTTTCTAATTCTTGGTTAATTTTAAATAAATTATATTCGCAAAAGTCAATCATTATTAGAAATTTTGGCTTTAAATCTACAATCTGTCTACATAATTCGCTTCCTATAGAACCACCTGCACCAGTTACACTAACTGAAAAATCTTTATGAATACTTGATTTTATTAATTCTTCCAGGGGTTTAACTTTTTCCCTACCAAGCAGTTCACTTTGCGTTATTTTTTTATTTTGAGAGAGGATACTATTTTCATCATCAAAGAATCTAAGAGGTGTTGAATGAATAATTTTAATTCCCTCCATCTCGAACTTATTAACAAATTTATTTAATTTATATGTTGGGAAAGAATCAGATGAAATTATTAATTCATCAATTTTGTATATATTATTTTTGAATTTATTAATGTATTTTATTGGAATGGTATTGATAGAGCTACCATCCAAAGCAGGATTGTCATCTAAGAAACAAACAATATTATATTTCCCTTCGATTTTTAAAATATTAGATAATTGGAATCCTAAATAGTCAGCCTTATAAATAGCAATTCTTTTTTGTTTGCTTTTTAAATTCCTATTTATGAGGAAATTTATGAGATCTCTTATTAATAATCGATAACCTATTTGAAATACGATTGTTAATAATAAAAATATTATCCAGAATGTTAATTTTGGATTTTGAAACCTTACTACATCTAAATATAAAATTGGTATAGAAATTAAGAATATATTTCTTAAAATAATCAAATAAAATGAAGAGTTATTTATAAATCTAGTGAGGGGTTTATATTGATTTGTTAATAAATAAACTGGTAAGGTAAATGCCTGAATGGTCCAAAAATGATAAAGAACAGATTTTATATTGATATTTTGATTAATATCTTTAAAAATAATTATTGCAATAAGCCATGAAATATAAAGAGATAAATAATCAAACGAAATTAGAATTAATTTCCTATAAATCTTTTTTGAATACAAGAAATTCGCTATGTCTTTATTTAAGTTGAATTTTATTAATTTTAAAATCTTCATTGTATATTATGAGAAGCTTTTAAAGCTTTTTCAAAAGAAATGGCAATAAACTTATCGAGATAAAGACCTATTAATAATACTATAGAAAAAATCATTAAAGTAAATTTTATATCCAGAAAAATATTACTTAAAGATAATAATAATGTAATTGAAATATATAAAATAGATACCCTATCTTGTCTAATGCCTCTTGAATTTAGTCTTTGATAAATATGTAATCTATGAGCTGAAAATATATTCTCGCCAAAATAAAATCTCCTAATTACACATACTAATGGGTCAATTATGCATGGACTTAAAACCATTAATAAACCAAAAGCTTCAATGTAATTTTCCGACTGTAAAATTAATCCTATATTTATTGCTGCAAGAAATGTACTACCTATGTCACCCATGAAAATTTTAGCTGGAAACCAATTCCAAAATATAAATGCGATTAGTGAGCCTATAAGGAATAAAAAATTTTGATCAATTCCTAATACAAAACATGTCGTAGATATAGAGATTAACATGCAGCTAGAAACCAATCCATCAAGTCCATCCATAAAATTTATGAAATTTATAATAGCAGTAATAAAAATAGTTATAAATATTGAAAAAATTATATAATTTAAAAGATTAAGATTTAAGCTATCAAACAAATTACTTGATTTAAAAATTAAAATAGAGGTAAAAAATTGTATAAAATATTTTGTAATAGCAGGAAGGTTATATAAATCATCAATTAAACCAATAATTGATAATGGTATAAGTATAATTGTAATCATATATATTCTTGATACTCCAAAGACAAGTATATAAATTAGAGTTGAAACAAGAGTTAGAGCTACAAAAATAATTCCTGCTCCTCTTGGCTTTGGTTTTGTATGCATACTTCTATTATTAGGAATATCAAGTAGTTTTTTAGGAGCATTTTTAGAATAAATTTTAAATAATTTAAAACTTAAAACAAATGAGAATATTATTGAATAATACATTTTTTCGAAATTATGATATTGAATTTATTGGAAATACTTTTTTATTTGTTTTGGATATCTTATAGGATTTTGTAAAGCCATTCATATTAACTGTTATTCTTTGTATCGCTTCGTATAATTTTGGTGAAAAAATTTGTATAGGTATACAAATCATAAAGAATAATCTATTTGGTATTTTAATAATTAAAAATCTCTTTTTAAAATTAGTGTTTGGTAAACTTTTTTTTATTCTTTTTAAAATTTCCTCATAAGTTAATTCTTCATCTCCTCCAATATTTAATACCTCACTAAAAATATAATCTTTCTTATCTTTTTTTATAAGTGATTTGGCTGAAATAATTATAGACATTGCTAACTGCGAATAATGTATAGGCTGCCTAAGTCCAGTTTCTTTAGGAATTGGGAGAATAAAAGTATTCGCAATTATTTTTGATAAAATACTGATATTTTTATCCTCACTTTTGCCAATATCTCCGTAAATCATTGTAGGCCTTACTAATTTTATTTTGATTTTGTATTCATTTTTTATTTTAAATAATCTATTTTCCCAGAAATTAAGTTTTTGAGACAATGATTTATCGTATTTGTTCCAGGCATACTTTTTAGTTATTGCTGAAGTCGATGATATAACTATAATTCCTAAAATATTTTTTTTAAGAACACTCTTTTGATTTAATAATGATTGAAGATAAGGTATAAATAACCAAATAGGAGCTAGGCTGATTATTATAAATTCTTGATTTTTTTGAACAATTTTGGGGAAATTAAATTCTTTTAAATCATTATAAAACTTTGCATCTTTATGACTTGAGAAATTATAAATTGTAGAGTTTTTTAAATATCTTTTATAGTTTTTTAAAATAAATCTTCCTGTCTGAGTTGTGGAACCAAAAAGTAAAATATTTACCATACGAATTTAAAAAATTTGAAGAAATATCTACATAGAAAAGGAATAAAATAAGAATATCCAAAAACATTCTTATAACTTTTTTTGACCTCTTTTAATCTTTTAATATGGTTTTTTGAGCTTATGCCACCACAAGAAATTGAAACTATAAAAGTATTTAGTTGATATATAGAAATTGTCTTTTTATGGATTAATTTACAAAAGAAATCTAGATCTCCAGCGATCAGGAAAGTTTCGTCATATCTATATTCTGAATTAAATAATTTAGAATTCATAATTGTGGATTGATGAGGCGGAGTAAAACCACGAAATAATAAACTTCTATATTTATGGGGAGTGATAGTTCTATTATAAATATTATTCGTGAAATATGTATTTTTATAAAAACAATTATTATTCTTAAAATATTTGCCTTTACATATAATTAAATCTAAATTCAGGTCCTTTAATTTATTGATTTTATTATTTAGTTCTTCAAAAGTATTTTCCCTTATTACCCAGTCGTCAGAACCCCAAAATAAAATCCAAGAGTTATTATGGGTAATTTCGAGGCCTTGGTTCATAGCACCGAAAATTTTTTTTCCTTTATTATTTTGTACCTTATATATAAATCTTTCATCTTTAAGACAAAGGTTTTTCAACCAATTTATATCTTTGTTTTTTGTACTTGCATCAATAAAAATTACTTCCCAATTACTAAAAGTCTGTTTTTGAAATGAATTAACTAATTTTGGAAGAGTTTCACCAGAATTTCTGGTAGGAACTATTATTTGGAATTTATTCATGAATTATTTTAAATCATATATTTTATTATTTTTAAATAAAGAATTTTTTGGAACATTTTTACTTAATATTGAACCCATTGTTACTACTGAGCTTTTGTCTATTTTTACTCCTGGACCAACTATAGATTTTGCTCCTATCCATACATCTGATTCAATGATAATTTTTTCATGGATCAGATCAAATGATGATTTCTTGTAATTATGGTTCCCAGAACAGAAATAAACACCTTGTGAAATACATACATTATTTGAAATTATAAATAAATCTAAATTGTCAATCCAAACATCTTCCCCTATCCAACATGAATTTCCAATTTTTAATTTCCATGGCATTTTTACTCTCAATCTGGAATTTATTCTGATTCCCTTTCCTAATTTTGCTCCAAAAATTTTTAAAATTATTTTCCTCCAAAATGATCCTGGAATTGAACTACTTATGAGAGGTATAAAAATAATCAGCCAAATTGCTTCAAGAAAAATATTTATACCTCTGTCCCAATCTTTAGGTAATTTATAATCTTTCAAATTTTGATTTCTCATTTAAATATTTTACCATTATTATCTTTAATCATTTTTTCATAAGTACTTAAAGTTTGTTCAGAAATTTTTAACCAATTATGTTTATGCTTCACATAATTAAAGCCGATCTTTGATTTAAGTTGAATCTCATCATTTGATAAAAGAAAAATATTTTTTAAGTTTTCTTTGATATTTAAGGAGTCTTTTTTAATTTCAATTGATGCATTAATATCGCTTAAAACTTTTAAATTACATTCCTTTGTTAATAAACATATTGTCTTAAATGATAAAGCCTCAAGAGCCGCTATTGGTATACCTTCGGATTTTGATGGGAGTATAAATGCATTTGCAATATTTAATATATAGTTTTTTTCTTCCCCATAGGCTTCCCCATGAAAAATTATCCTTTTTTCTATATCCATACTTTTTTTTAAAATATTATTTTTCATAGATCCATAGCCAACTATGACAAGCCACCAACCAAATTTTTTTGCTTCATAACTTATATCCATCCACCCTTTTATTAATTCATTTATACCTTTCTCAGGCTCTAATCTCCCTAAATAAAGTAATATTTTATCATTTTTCTTAAGAAAATGATTCCATTTTAAATTTGTTTTTTCAATACGCCCCTCAGAAATCTTTATTCCAGCTGAGATTTCCTCAATTCTTTTATTTGGGAAGAATTTTTTAATGTTTTTTGTTTCATAATTATTTAATGAATGAAAACATTTTAGCTTTTGTAAATTTGCTCTTTCATAAATAAGCAAGGCTATAATTTTTTTGATTTGGGACTTATTGAAAGAAAATCTATTAAACATACCATGTGGAGAAACAATAATATTATTTGAAATTTTTGATATTTTAGAGATTAATCTAGTTGGTTTTCGCCATAACCCATGAATGTGAATAATATCTGGACATAAATCCTCTAACTCTTTTATTATTTTCTGATTAGAAATGTTTTTACCATTTCTGTTGGAAGTAATCCAATAACTTTTTACACCAAGTTTGTTTTGAAATTCTACAAGGTTTTTAATATAAAAATAAATACCTCCATCTTTATAAGATTTTATAAATGAAAAATGAACTATTATCATTTACTTATGAGATTTTTATTTTTAATAGGAGTTGAATTTAAAAAATATATTAAATTAATAGGTAAAATTGAAAAAGCATATAACTGAAATTGCTGTGGTAGATATCCTCTAGATATAATCATGAAAATAAAACTTATATTCATGGTATAAACTGCTAATCCAAGTGGTTCTTCTTTATGTAAGTTACCCCATATCCAAATTTTCTTAAAAATATATCCAAGAATTAGACTCATTAATATAATTCCTATCCAACCACCCATGAGATAGTATTCACCAAAATTATGCATAGCAGCACCTACCATCCCTTGTGAACCATATAATTCAATTAACGCATCTTTAATATAATCTCCAGGATCTTTATTAAAAAAAGAGGAGGGGAATGGATGAATTAAAATTTTGTAAAAAGGATAAAAATATACGTAAGGTTGAAAAGTTGGGACGATTTTGATAATACCGCAAGTTGTTAAGAAAACAGTAGTTTCTGCTAGATCTAATATATTTTTAAAAATACCAAATAAGGAATAATTACTTAAGTTTTCTAATTGAAATCCATACCCATATTTTCTAACAATTTCTATAAAAGAATTTAAAAAAGATATAGAAAGTAGGCCTATGAATGAATAAGTGTAGATAAAAATATTTTTTTTTCTCTCAAATAATAAATAATAAAATAAAGTTGAAAACAATAAAAAAAATAGCCTATATCTAAAACCTCCAGTGAGATATAGGCCTGTAGTTAAAATAAAGTTTATGAGAAATAAAAATTTTATTTTCCTGGTATTTAACATAACTATCAATAAAAGAATATTTCCAGCAATTAAAAAATCTAGAGTGTAGCTTAAATAACCTTTAAAAGCTCCTTGATATTTAAGAAAACTTATATTACTTTCTGAAAAAAAGAATGGGTTAAAACTTGAAAAAGTTATTCCATATCTCCATTGATTACCTAAATATCCAATAGTATTAATTACGATAGCTATAGAAACTAAAGTTTTATTTTTAACTCTGCATATTCTATTTCTTTTAAAAGATATATTTTTGCCTGTTAAGGAATATCCTATAAAAACAAATAAAGTTGAGATTAATGCGCCCCACCAACCATATATCAATAGATCTCTAAAATCGATCCCTCTGCTCAATAAAGTCCCAAAAAGAACTTGATATATTGGAGATGCTAGCGTGTAGTAAAAAATTATTATGCTATAAATAAAAAGTGGATTTATTATAGAAAGTTTGTTTCTAGACGTTACTAACCTGGTTGATAAAATTAGTATCGAACTAAGAGTAAATATAGTAAAAATTTCAAAAATAGAAAAATATGAATTCATTTCAATAATGATTTAAATAAAACTTATAAATACACAAGTTAATTATAATTAATTATGGGTAAACTATTCTTTTTTCTTTATTTTAAAAATTAAATAGGCAATAATTGATGATATTAAAGAAAATTTCTTATTTTGAGAAGCTTTATATATTGCTTTATTTACTGCATCAGAGAAACTATCTAAATCATATTTTCTAATTTTAATTTTTATATTATTTTCAAGCTTATTAAGTTCTTTATAACTTATTGTTTCAAACTTATTTAATAAACATGCCAGTTCTTTAATATTTTTAGGATCAAACCCCCAACCTGTTTTTGATTCCTCTATTAAATCTAAATAACATCCACAATTTTTACTAACTATGCATGGTTTGCCGCATGCCATTGCTTCATTAATGACAAGTCCCCATTGATCAGTTAAGCTTGGAAGAATTATTGCCTTTGCATTTTTATAGTATTTAGGAAGCTCATTTATTTGTTTCCAAGAATCTATAAAAATAGAGTTTTTAAATTTAGATTTATTTATTAATCTTTTTATAATTTCTTCTTTAGGCCCTGATCCTATGATTAATAAATTAAATTTACCATTGTTGTTTTTATAAATTTCAAAAGCTTTAATAAGACTTTCATGGTTCTTTTTTGTTACAAATCTTGCAATGCATAAAAAGTAATTTGAATAAGGTAATTTTTCTTTATAATTGCTCTTATAAAAAAAATTATTATCAACTACATTAATAGGACTAAATATATTTTCATTTTTAAATTTTAATCTTAATAAATAATCTCTACTTTCTTTCCCCGCAACTATCGCACTACTAAAACTATTAAGAAGTATTTTTTTAATAGTCTCTTTAAGTAAAATTCTTTTTTCATCTTTATATCGACTATCACTTAAAAGTATCAAAGGGATTCTTTTGTTATGTGATTTATAAATTAAATAATGATGAGTTGAGTCGTACCAACCAGTAACAAAAATAATATCTGGTTTATTACTGAAAAGGAATTGGTTAATTTGATTGGATATTTTAGTAGAGTAAGAACACTCTTTACAAGATCGATCTAATTTATAAACTTTGTAATTAATGTTTAATTTTTGATCCCATAAATATGTTGTTGAGAGGGGGTTAGTTTCAATTACATGTATTAGAAGTCCCTTTTCTTTAGCTAAGTAGTTAAATCTAGCATTATGGTAAGGACCTATTTTCTCCACAATAAAAAATAACTTTAAAGTTTTTATAGGCACTTTATAAATAATTAAAAAAATTTATTGGAAAATAAAAAATTATTTATAAAATTTAAGATTTATAAATAACTTTTTAATAATAATATACCTTTAAAAATTTTTTAAAATTAAGGTTTATGATAATTTAAATTATTTATTTAATGAAAAAATATCTTATTTGTATGGGAAACCCCAACGATATTAATTGCTGGAGTGGGATCCCTTATCATTTTTTAAAAGAGGCAAATTATCAATCATTTGAATTGGAAGGATTAAATTTAAACCCAAAAAATTTATCAATATTTAGATATTTATGGAATCTTAAAAAATTTCTTTTAACTGGTAGTTATTCTGGATTTCAATATAGTGCCTTTTTTCTTAATAATTTATTTAAACAATCAAATATTAGAAAAGAAGAAAAATTAATAATAATTTCTATGCATCCCTTATTACCAAATATAATTAACAATAATTGGAGAATTTTTTACTACATAGATGCAACTACAAAGCAAATTTTTGAAGAATATAATAATTTCCCCTTAATTTCAGAAAAATATAAAAATAAGATATTAATTAAAGAAAAAAATAACTATAAAAATTCAAAATTAATTTTTTGTATGTCAGAATGGACAAAAAATTCCCTTATAAAGCATTATTCAGTACCTGATAAAAAAATTATTATTGTCCCAGGAGGAGCAAATATTCCCAGAAATTTCTTAAAAGAAAATAATTATAAATATATTATCCCTCCCATCCCATCCAAACAAAATCCATTGAGAATAGGATTTCTTGGACAAGACTGGTTTAGGAAAGGAGGACCAATTGCTTTGGAAGTTGTAAATCAACTTAATTTAAAATCAATTCCATCTGTATTAAGAGTTATGGGGATTTCAAACTCTGTATTGCCAAAAAATAAACATCTACAAAATATTGGATTTCTTGATAAAAATAAAAATATGGATAAATTTATAGCTGAATTAAAGTCTTGGCACTTTGGATCACTTTTTTCAAGAGCTGAGGCCTTTGGAATTTCAAATAGAGAATGTTTGCTTCTCGGAGTACCTGTTATTTGTAATGATGTAGGAGGAATAAGATCAACATTACCACCTGATAACTATGGATGTATTTTTAGGGTTAATCAAAACCCCAAATTTATAGCAGATTGGATTGAAAATCAAATTAAAGATTATTCAAACTATACAAAATTGAGAGATAATGTTTCTAATAACAATTATTCATTAACTTGGGAGCCTGCTATAAGTAATATTTTTAGTCATTTATCATTTTATGAAAAAGATAATAATCTTAACTAATGTGTAATCTCTAATTTTTTAATATATTCCATAGACATTTTTTCTTTATTAAAGTTTTTTAAACAATGAGAATATGCCTTTTGCCTTTTTGCTTCAGTTACTTTTATATTTTTTAAAATAATCATAACTCCATTAGCTAAAGAAATATCTGAGTTAGCTTTTACAAGCGTACCGCATTTTCCATCTAGAAGAATTTCTCTACAACAGCCTATATCACTAGCTATTATTGGAATACCTTTACCCATAGCTTCTGCAATTGCTATCCCAAACCCTTCATATTTAGTAGTAGATAAGACAAATATATCAACTGTTTCTAAAATTTTGTCTACTTCATTAAGTGCGCCTAAAAATAAGATCTCATTTATTAGATTTAGATTATCTACAAGTTTTTTAAGTATTTGTAACTTACTACCATCACCAATTAACAAAAGTTTTACTTTTATTCCTTGTTCTTTTAACAAACTTATAGCCTTAATTAATGTTTCTTGATCTTTATGGATTTCAAATCTTCCAACCATTGCAATGATTATTTCTTCGTGGTTATTAATTTTTTCGTTTAATAAATTTTTCTTTTTAAATTTAAATTTTTCATTATTATAACAATTATAGATCATTTGAATTTTTGAACTTTTTAAATTTAAATTTAAATTTTTTATGAGAGAATTTTTTACATATTTACTACAACAAATAAATTTATTAGTAAATGGATAACCTAAATTGATAAGCAATTTGAATTTCCAGAAATTTATATCATTAACATCAAGAGCAAGATTACCAACATGGGTGCAAACATTTTTTATCCCAGCTAATTTAGCCCCAATAGCAACGAAACTATGCCATCCTAAAGGAAAACATAATATAGATGAAGGCTTGAATTTATTTGATAATTTAAATGTTAAATTAATTATTTTTAGATACCTGAATAAGCCATAATCTTTTAACTTATATGAAAAAATTTCTATTTTTCTTTTTTTAAATTCTTTAAGAAGTTCATTATTATTTTCTCTAAATCTTAATAATAAAATTTTTAAATTCTTTTTCTTAAATTCATCTATTAAATTAAGGGCCAATATAGGACATCCTTCAGCGGTTAAGTCATCCAGAATAATAAATAAATCATATGATTTATTCGCATTGCTTGTCACTTTAAATTTCACAAGTAAAAAATTATTTTAAATATTTAATTAACAAGTTTAAATAAAGTCCAGATGCTTAAAAGGTCCTGCAAGGGGTCTGCTATATTTCCTAATGTATCTGTAGCTTTTGCAAAACTATTTTTTCTAATCCATATTGAATCCCCATCATTTAATATGGGATTACTTTCCTCTGAATAATTATTTGATAAATTAATTTTATATCTCTTTCTAAATGCAGTTCCATTTTTATTAATTCTTAGAATCTCAACAAAACCATAATTTGATCTCCAATCTGTTGGCCCACCAGCAGATAAAATACCATCAATTAAAGTTGAATTAGGCCTTAAATCTATAGATCCAGGATTTGCAATTTCTCCAATAAAATTAACTTTAATAAATTCTGGAGCAAGTGATGTAGAAGAAATCGCTAAGAGATCTTTCTCAGGTTCTTTTGATTTTTTAATAAAAATTACATCTCCATCAAAAAGGTAAGGGTTTTGTTTTAAGTTTCCTTTTAATATGAGTTCCCTTAGGTTTAAATTAGTTTTTTTATAGGTCTGATTTCTTCCAGATAGTTTTCTTTTTAAATTTATTTTAGATAAATCAGCCTGTTTCGATAGCCCACCAGCTTTTTCAATAATACTAATCAAGGAGGGCAAGTCATTGCTATTACTAGATAATTTATAAACTCCAGGCCTATTTACTTCACCTATGATAGAAATAGTTAAAGGTCTTGCCTCTAATAAATTTAATTCTACTTTTGGATTTATTAATTCTTCAGATAAAGAATTTTCAATAAATTCTACTGCCTCATTAATTGTAAAACCTTCTAAGTTTTTGACTCCTATTAAAGGAAGTGTTGCAGTGCCATCACTTAATATTTTAAATTCAGTATTTAATTCCTCAGCTCCAAAGATCTTTAAATTATAAGTATCTCCAATTCCAAGTAAATATTTATTTTCTTGTAATTCGATTTTGTTTATTTTATTTTTTTTGATATTCTTACTTGAAAGAGAACTATTTTCAATATTTTTCTTACTTGGACTTGAATTTAAAGGGAGATTTATAAAGATAGTATTTGAAAAAAATATGATGGCAAAAAAATACTTTAATTTTAAATTATTCATTTTTTATAATCTTAACGGATTCTTATTTACTAAATATTTTATATTAAAACAAAGATAATGAAAATATTCATATCGAAGATATATAATATGTTAATAAAGGAAAATTTATTAATATGAAAGAAGAAGAACTTCTTGAAGAGAGAAATCTAATTAATATAGAATATTTAATACAATTTTTTCTTAGAAGAAAGAAGATTATAGTTTTAACTTCTTCAGTTTTATTCTCTGTTCTTTTTATAAACACAATCTATTCTTATATTAAGAAACCCTTATACCAAGGATCTTTTTCTATATTAATTGAAGATCCTATTGAGAATAAACAGCCTTCAATTAATAGCTTTGAACAGACTCTCGCTTTAAATGAATATACTTATAAATTGCCTACTTTGATTCAATATTTGAAAAGTGGATTAGTCCTCTCTCCCGTAGCAAATGAATTAGGATTGAGTTCTAAGTCTCTTGAAGACAGAATAGAAATATCAAGACAGGGTACAAAACCATTTGTTTCTAGTGGTATTTTAAAAGTAAGTTTAGTAGGGAAAAATAAGATACAAAATATGATTACAATGGAAAAAATAAGTAAAAGATATTTAGAGGCAGCAAGTGAACAAAGGCAGTTAAAACTTAAATCAGGAATAGATTTTCTGAATTCAGAATTACCTTTTTTAGGAAAAAAGACTATATTTTTGGAGAAACAAATTGAAAATTTTAGAAAGAAAAATAATATTCTTGAACCATTAATTTCTGCACAAAATCTACAAAAGCAGAAATTCGATATTGAACAAAATATTCAAAGTTATAAATTAAATTTAGACAGACTCGATATTATTAAAGAAGAAATTTTATTAAACAAATTCAACATCAATGGTTTTATTGAAGAATTATCAGAACTTGGAATTAATATTATAAGTTCTGATCAAAAAATTATTAATGAATATCTTTCCTTACAAGGCACTTTTGCTGAAGCAAGAACGAAATATAAATCATCATCAAAAGTCTTGACTAATATAAAAAGTAGATTAGAAAACTTATTTCCTGAAATAAAAGAAAAACAATTAGCAAGTATTGAATTAGGTGTTAAATCTAATATCTCAAAAATAAAATTAGCAGAAAAGAAATTAGAAAATGTTAATATGGTTTTTAAATTTCAACCTGAGTTGCTAAGTCAATATGAAAAATTATCGAGAGATCTAAAAATTGCAGAAGCAAATTTTGATAGTCTTAATCTTGCAAAAGAAAAATTTAGATTGGAATTAGCTCAGAAGGCCATACCATGGAGGATTATTGAAGAACCAGTAATGCAATCTCAACCTATTAGTCCAAATTTAAGAGAGGAAATTATAAAGAGTATTTTCTTATCAATATTTGCTGGATTTTTATTAGGATTACTTAGGGAGGTACTTGATAAAGTATTTCACAATGAAGATGAGGTTGAATTGATTCTTAGAGGTTTGGGACTTTCTTTTTTAGGTTCAATCCCTTATCTTAAATCTCTTAAAAATAATGATTCTGACGATAAAGAATCGAACGATTTTCTTATCTCAGAGAGTTTCAGAAGCTTAGCTACCTCTATAAGATTTTTCAATATTGCTAATGATCAATCTAATTTAATAGTAATAACAAGTACTAAACAGTCTGAAGGTAAATCAACTTTAACTTCCCTATTAGCAAAGACTTTTGCTGATTTAGGAAAAAAAGTTTTACTCATTGATTGTGACTTGAGAAGACCTAGTGTTCATAATTTCTTTGAAAAAGATAATATCGTAGGCTTATCTAATTATTTAACTGATGGAAAAATGAACTTAGAAAATATAAAAAATAAAAATATTTATAAAAATCTAGATATCATAACAGCCGGAATAAAACCTCCAGACCCTATATTTCTTTTAGCATCAGAAAAAATGAATACTTTAACTATTGACTTAAAAGAAGATAATTATGATTTTATATTCTTAGATGCCCCTCCATCACAGGGACTTGCAGATGCTAAAATTCTTTCTCAATATGCCAATTTAGTTTTATATGTAGTCGGAATAGATGATACAAATAAAAAGGACTTCATAAAGACAGCCAAATTTTTTGAAATGAAATCAGATAATAAAGTCCCAATAGCAGTTATAGCTAATAGATGCAAAGAAAGTAAATCTTTAGTGAGTAAATATGGAGATTCTTACTATTACAATACTAATCTATATAATTACTATAACTCAAATTCTTCTGATGAAGAGCCTGGAAACGATCTAGAAACTAAAAGTACTGATTTTGATTCTAAATTTACTGCTCTTAAAAAACTTATAAATAAAAATTGGAATAAAATTTTAACTTGGATTGACTTCTAATATAATTTATATGAATTTTAATTGGATTTTAATTAATAAGCTAGCTATAGGAACACCAGTTAATTCTGATAAAAAAAAGTTATTACTAAATAAAAAAGGTATTATTTCAATATTGGATTTAAGAAATAAATATGACTTTCGAAATTCAAAACAAAATAAATATGTTAAATACTTAAAGGAATTCGAATATGAGAATGTTCAATTACCAGATCAAAATACAGGAAGAATAGCTCGAACTGAAGAAATTACTAGAGCAGTAAATATGCTTCAAAAACTATTGATTAAAGGGCCCGTTTATATGCATTGTCTTGCCTCTATAGAAAGGTCTCCACTAATAAGTATTGCATATTTGCATTTAGTAAAAAAAGTTTCACTAATTCAATCCTGTGATTACGTCAAACAACAGAATGATTTAACAAATGTAAGCTTAAGACAATTAGAAAATATAAAAGGTTAATTTTGTTAGAAATAGTTTATTGAAATTTGTTATTACCTTAAATATAAAATATAGAGATCAAGTTTTTTCATTTTTTCATGATTCATATGGAAGTTTATTATTTAACTTTATATCATTAATTCTTATTAGTTATATTTATTTTAAATTATTAAATGTAGAATTAGATTTAAATAATAATTAGTAATTTAGTTTGTGTTTATATTGTTTATTTAAAGTTTATAAGAGTATTTGAAGTTATATAATTCTTTTAATAGCAAAAGTAAATAGCTAAAAGTTGAAATTAGATTTATGAGGAAAATCTTAGTTATCAGTGATAGTGACATTCCTGTGCCTCCTAAACTTTATGGAGGAAGTAGTAGGATCGTTCACCATTTATGCGAAAATTTAATCAAAAGTAATTACTCAGTAAATCTTTTAGCGGCTAAATATTCTCAATCATATGGCGGGGTAACCCTAAATTACCTAGATTATAGATTTGGAAGATCTTTAGTGGGAAGATTTTTATCTTGGGCAGAGTTTCAAATTCAATGCATACGCCTTAGCAAGGATGTTGATATGATTCAGTCCTTTGTGGTTTGGCCGGAACATCTTTATTTTCTCAATAAAAGCAATAAACCAATACTTTATACCAATCAAAACACAGGCAGACCAGATGACTTTGTTCGAATTGAAAGAACAAATCCGAAGAATGGATTTTTGCAATGTATAAGTAAAAATCAAATGAGTAAACTTTGTAACGTTGATCTTCAAAAAACTTTTCTCACTTACAATTGTGTAGATACCAATTTCTTTTCCCCTAAAAACTTTCAAAAAGAAAATTATCTAGCCTATCTTGGACGTTTAAATTATGACAAAGGTATAGATCTCGCAGTTAAATTATCATTA
>MDTB01193064.1_pt1 | contig 23622 bp, 24 predicted proteins | sample 811161 | NCBI WGS metagenome assembly MDTB01 (sample SAMN05326650, study PRJNA326480) | marine metagenome | isolation source: seawater | place: Mediterranean Sea | collected 2009
ATTTTTAACCTTAATTTTTGCCATAAAAATAATTTGATTATGTGAGATTTTTATACATATTAGGGGAAATTATCAAACTTTATTGACAATTATGACAAACAACATCTTTCCAAAATTGCACAAAGAAGGGTACAAATTTTTAGCTATTTCAATAATTATTACATTTATTGTTTGGATATTCTCAAACTTTCTAGCCACGATAATGTTATTGATCACTATCTGGGTTTATTATTTTTTTAGAGATCCAGATCGTATTGCGATTAATGATAATTCTTATTTAGTGAGTCCTGCCGATGGGCTTATCACTGACATTTCAGAAATAAATGGTCCAGAAGAGCTGGGTTTAGAAAATAAGAAATTTAGTAAAATTAGTATTTTTATGAATGTTTTTAATTGCCATGTAAACCGAACTCCAACTGAGGGAAAAATTGAGGAAATTTTTTATAAACCTGGAAAATTTTTAAACGCTTCATTAGACAAAGCAAGTAAAGAAAATGAAAGAAACTATTACAAAATTTTATCAAATAAAGGAGAAGAAATTATTATAGTTCAAATTGCAGGTTTAATAGCAAGAAGAATTGTATGTGAGGTAAGTAAAGATCAAAATTTAAAGCAAGGGGATAGAATTGGAATGATTAGATTTGGAAGCAGAGTTGATCTTTTTTTCAACAATAAAAAAATATTAGCTAAACTTGGACAAAATGTAGTTGCAGGAGAAAGTTTATTAGCAAAAGAATAATGGAAGAAAAAAAATTTAAAATAGTTCAATCAAAAAAAACCAGGTACATTTTACCTAATATTTTAACAATAGCTGGAGTGTGTCTAGGAATAAGCTCTATCAAATTTTCAATAGACTTAAATTTTAGTATGGCAGTAATTTTTATCGCTGTAGCGGCTATTCTAGATGCTTTGGATGGAAGAATAGCAAGATTAATAAAAGGTACATCAGACTTTGGTAAAGAGTTAGACTCTTTAACAGATTTTGTAAGCTTTGGAATTGCTCCAGCTTTTATAATTTATTTTTGGGATTTAAACAAATATGGTAAAATTGGTTGGGCAATAACATTAATATATTCTGTTTGTTGTGTTCTAAGGCTGGCTAGATTTAATTTAACTAAATTTAAACCAGAAGAATATTGGAAGCAAAATTATTTTGAGGGTGTTCCTTCTCCTATTGGAGCTTTATTAATATTATCCCCTTTAGTTCTTGAGCTTACAGAATTTAATTATTTATTAAATAAAAATTATTTAATACCAATATTTACTTTAATAGTTGCGATACTTTTAATAAGCAAGGTGCCCACGTATTCATTTAAGAATATTAAAATTAAACCAGCTTTAACAGTTTTTATTCTTTTAGGGATTGGAATATCATTAGTAACCTTAATGTTTTTTACTTTTGAAACTTTATTGATATTTAGTTTTATATATATTTTATCAATACCTGTAGCATGTTTTACTTATTTAGATAATAAAAAATCAATCAAAGATGAGAATACTGAGGATGAGCATGAAGATATTTTATAATGAAAAAAAACAAAAGTTCAAAAAATTGGATAATCCATCAGCACCGAGATCAATATTTTAAACAAGCAAAAAGCTCCGGTTTTAGATCAAGATCAGCATATAAGCTTTTAGAATTGGACAAAAAATTTAAAATTTTTAAAAATTGTAAGACAGTTATTGACCTCGGTTCTTACCCTGGTGGTTGGGCTCAAATGCTAAAAAAAAATCTTAAACATTGTAAAATTTTATCTATAGACATCAAAAAAATGGAGAAAATTGATGGAATAGATTTTCTGTGTTGTGATTTTCAAAAGGAAGAGTCAAAAGAAATAATATTGAAAAGATTAAGCAATAAAGCTGATTTGTTAGTTTCAGATATGGCAGCTGACACTACAGGTAACAAGGATCTTGATTGTATTAGAACAAATGCTTTATGCGCTGAGGTAATTGAATTTTCTAGTCACGTTATAAAGGAAAGCGGGGTTGTAATTGCTAAGGTTTTCAATGGTAAGGATTTTTTAAATGTTAAACATCTAGCTGAGAATAAATTTAGTAAAGTAAATTTTTTCAAACCAGAGTCTAGCAGAGACTATTCAAAAGAGACTTATATACACTGCGCGGGAATTAAGACTTTATAAATTTATTAAATTGTATATAAGTTTATATGGAACTAATAAAAGAAGCTCTTACATTTGACGACGTTTTATTACTACCTCAATACTCTTCAATTTTGCCTGCTAATACTAATATTAATGTGAACTTATCTAATACAATTAACTTAAAACTTCCTTTTATATCATCTGCAATGGATACGGTAACCGAATCAAAAATGGCTATTGCTATGGCTCAAAGTGGTGGCATAGGGATAATCCATAGAAATCTAGAAATTAAAAAGCAGTGTGAAGAAATTAAAAAGGTTAAAAAAATTCGTCTGAAAGTTGGAGCAGCTATAGGAACATCACAAAAAGAGCTGACAAGAGCAAAAAATTTAATTGACTCAGGCGCAGACATGATAGTTATAGATACCGCTCATGGACATAGTAGTAATGTAATAAAGGTTTTAAATAAAATAAAGAAATTCTCAAAAAAAATTACAATTTGTGTTGGAAATATTGCGACAGGAGAAGCAGCAAAACTTTTATATAATTCAGGCGCTGATATATTAAAAGTTGGAATAGGACCTGGATCCATTTGTACAACTAGAATGGTTGCTGGTATAGGAGTACCTCAAATTACAGCATTATTAAATGTTAAAAAAGCAATGAACAAAAAAAAAGTAAAAATTATATCTGATGGAGGAATTAAGTTTTCTGGAGATATTATTAAAGCAATTGCAGCCGGTGCAGATGCAATTATGATGGGTTCAATTTTTGCAGGAACAGAAGAAAGTCCTGGAAAAAAATTTAAATTTAAAAATAAAATGTATAAAATATATAGAGGAATGGGGTCAATTGGGGCGATGTCATCTGGATCATCGGAAAGATATTTTCAGAAAAATTTTAAAGATAAATCTAAGTTCGTTCCTGAAGGAGTAGAAAGTCGAGTGTTATTTAAAGGCGATGTTTCAAAAATAATTTACCAACTACAAGGAGGCTTAAGGTCTTCAATGGGATATATTGGAGCACAAAAATTAGATGAAGTAAGTAAAAAATCAAAATTTATTAAAATTACTAAAGCTGGATTTTATGAGAGTATGGTTCATAGTGTAGAAGCAATAAAAAGCACCACTAATTATAAATTATGAAAAAAATAAAATATTTATTATTTTTGACATTATTTTTTGTCTTTACGAGTGCAAAGGCAGAATTAAGTAATTTTGAAATGGGAAAAAATTATTTTGAAAAAAAAGAATACGATTTAGCGAAATTCAAATTCGAACAAGACATAGTCTTTAATCCTAAAAATGAAAATTCTTACCTTTTTTTAGCTAAAATATATAATTTTAAAAAAAATGATAATATAGAAGAGAAAAATTTAAATACAGTTATTTTATTAAATCCAAAAAATGAGGAAGCTATTTTAAATCTTGCACTTCTAAAAATAAGAAAATCAAATTATGAAGAAACAAAAAAATTAATTGAAAATTTTCAAATTGTTTGCAAAACATTATGTCAACAAACATCTGATTTACAAAATAAACTAGATTCGGTCCTAAAAAAATAAATGTTTGCTAAAAGTTTTTTAAAAAAGAAAAAAAGAATAATAATTATAGATTTTGGATCACAGGTAACAAAACTTATAGCTAGAAGAATAAGAGATTTAAAAGTTTATTGTGAAATTATAAATCTAAAAGAATTAAAAAAAATTACAAGTTTTGATGATATTAAAGGTATTATTTTATCTGGAGGGCCTTCAACAGTAACACAAAAAACTTATCCAAATATACCAAAAAATATTTTTGAAAAAGGTATTCCAATTTTAGGAATATGTTATGGATTACAATTAATAGCTAAAGTATTTGGTGGTAAAATAAAAAAATCCCAAAAAAAAAGAGAATTTGGAGAGGCAATTTTGTTAGAAAGATCTAAATCAATTTTATTAAAAAATTTTTTTACGAATAAAAAAGCCAAAGTTTGGATGAGTCATCAAGATGCTGTTTTCAAAATACCTAAAAATTTTAAAAATATAGCATCAACTGATAATTCAAAATATACAGTAATTCAAAATAAAGAAAAAAAAATTTATGGCTTGCAGTTTCACCCTGAGGTTACTCATACCGATAAAGGATTTAAAATAATTAAAAATTTCGTTTTAAGTATTTGTAAAATTAAAAAAAATTGGATAGTGGGAATTGAGAAAAGAAGAATTATTAGTAATCTAAAAAAAAAAATAAAAAAAGATAAAGTTATTTGCGCTCTTTCTGGAGGTGTAGACAGTAGTGTAGTTGCTTTACTAATACATAAAGCCATCGGAAAAAATTTAAAATGTATTATGGTCGATACTGGTCTTTTACGAAAAAACGAGTTTAAAAAATCATACGATCTTTTTAAACATAAATATAAGTTGAATATTAAACTTATCAAATCAAAAAATATTTTTTATAAAAAACTTAAAGATGTAATTGACCCAGAAAAGAAAAGAAAAATTATTGGTAATTTATTTATTAAGATCTTTGAGAAAGAAGCAAAAAAATTTAAAAATGTTAAATTTCTTGCTCAAGGAACTCTTTATCCAGATATTATTGAAAGCAGGTCATCTACGGGGAGTCAATCATCAAAAATAAAATCTCATCATAACGTTGGTGGTCTTCCTAAAAATATGAAATTAAAACTAATTGAACCTTTGAATGAATTGTTTAAAGATGAGGTAAGGATATTAGGAAAGTCTTTAGGATTAGATAATCTTATACTTAAAAAACATCCATTTCCTGGACCAGGCTTAGCTATTAGGATATTAGGAAAAATCACTGAGGATAAAATCAAGATATTACAAAACGCTGATGATATTTTTATATATGGTTTGATAAAAAATGGTCTTTATGACAAAATTTGGCAAGCTTATGCAGCTCTTTTGCCTATCAAAACAGTCGGAGTTATGGGAGACACTAGAACATTTGAATACACATGTTTATTAAGAGCTGTCACATCTGAAGATGGGATGACCGCAGCTAAATACAATTTCGATAGTGACTTTTTAAGCAAAATTTCGAACAAAATAATTAATGGTGTTTCAGGAATCAACAGAGTAGTTTATGATATAACTTCTAAACCACCGAGCACTATTGAACTTGAATAATGAAAGCAATAATTAAAAATTTCGTAAATAAAAAAAAAAAAAGAAAATTAACATGTTTAACTTCTTATTCAAAATCTATAACTCATATTTTAGATAAATATTGTGATTTAATTTTAGTAGGTGACTCTTTAGCAAATGTTTTATACGGCATGAAAAATACACATAATTTAAAATTAGAAACAATGATTAACCATGCTAAAGCAGTTAGGTTAGGTGCTCGAAAATCTCTTGTAGTAGTTGATATGCCTAAGGGCAGCTATAACAATTCCAGCCAAGCTCTTAAAAACGTGAAACGTGTTATAAAAGAAACTGGATGCGATGCTATTAAGATAGAAAATAACTTTCAAAATTTGAATATTGTAAAAACTCTTGTTAAAGCGAAGATTAATGTAATGGGTCATATAGGATTTACCCCTCAATTCAAAACTAAATTTAAAGTTGAAGGTAAGAATAAAATTCAACAAACTAAGTTAATTCGTCAAGCACAACAAATTGAAAAAGCAGGAGTTTTTTCAATAGTATTAGAATGTATTTCAAAAATAACTGCCCAAAAAATTACTAAATCACTGAAAATACCTACAATAGGAATAGGTTCATCAAATTTATGTGACGGCCAAATATTGGTGACAGATGACTTGTTAGGTATTAGTGGGTTTTATCCAAAATTTGTAAAAAAATACGCTAATTTAAATAAAACAGTAGACGAAGCAGTCAAAAAATTCAATAAAGAGGTAAAACTTAACAAGTTCCCTCAAAACAAAAATAGTTTTTAATTATGGACGATGAAATTATTAAAAAACCAAAATTTAATTTTACTAATTTTTTTGAAAAAAATAAGTTAAAAATTATTTCAATTATAACGATATTAATTACTTTTTTGATTACTTTAATAATATTTAATGAATATCAAAATAAACAAAATATTTATATTTCAGAAAAATATAATAAAGCTAAAATACTAATTGAAAAAAATAATTCAAAAGATTCTTTAAAGTTATTGGAAGAAATTATTTTAAAAAAAAATACCTTTTATTCACCTTCAGCCTTAAATTTGATAATTGATAATAAAATGATTCAGGATAAGGAAAAAGTTTTAAACTATTTTGAAATAATCATATTTGATAGTAAACTTGATCAAGAAACAAAAAATTTATTTATTTTGAAGAAGGTTATTTATTTAGGTGATGATATAGAAGAAAATGAACTTCTCAACAATTTAAAACCAATTATCCAGTCCAGTTCATTATGGAAGAGCGCAGCATCGGATTATATTAAAAAATATTATTTTTCTAAAGGTGAATTTAGTAAAGCAAAAGAATTTGAAATATTAAGATGATTAATTAATGTATAGGATTTTTTTCGTATTATTTCTCACAATTCTTCTAAACAATTGTTCATTTGATAATAAAACTGGGATTTGGACAGGTAGTGATCAAGTTGCAAAAAAAAAAAAAGAAGATGCTAATCAAAATATAGAATTAGTTTTCAAAAAACAAAGTACTATAGTTGAAGAAAAAGAATTAGATAATCAAATCTTAAATCTTGATAAGCCGATATCCTATAAAGAGTGGAGACAAAGCTTTCAAAATAAGTTTAATAATATTAGCAATGTTTTATTCTTAAATGAAGGAAACTATAAAAAACTTTCTAAGGTTTCCAATTCTCTCGTAAATAAAAATATTCTTGTTTATGAAAATAATTTATTTTTCTCTGATCAAAAAGGAAATATTGGAGTTTTTTCTCTAAGTAAAAATCAGTTAATTTTTAAGTATAACTTTTATAAAAACAAATTTAAAAAGACAAAAAAAGACATTAAAATTATAATTAAAGAGGATATTATAATTGCTGCTGATAATTTTGGCTATGTTTACTCAATTAATTACAAAAAAAATAAAATTCTTTGGGCAAAAAACTTCTTAATTCCTTTTAGATCTAATTTAAAAATTATAAATGGAATAATATTTTTATCGGATGAAAAAAATAAAATTGTTTTACTAGATATAAAAAATGGTAACAAAATTGATGAACTTTATACCCAACCCTCTAAAACAGTGTCAAGTTATGAAAGTAATCTTGCTGTAGACGATGATAATAATTTATTATTTCTATCGACTGGCGGTTCATTGTATTCTTTAAACTTAATTAATAACAAGAGAATAAATTGGATACAAAACTTTAAACTAGAAAATGAAATTGTTTTTAATGGAAATCCTATTACAATATCAAAAAATCAAATAATAATTTCTACAGATGACAGCATCTCTTTACTTAATACAAATGGAGTGAGAATATGGAATTTAAATATTAAATCCAAAGTATCACCAATAATTTCAGGTAATACTATTTTTACAATTAACTCTGATAATTTTTTGGTCTTAATTGATAAAAATTCTGGTCAAATTAAATATTCTAAGAATTTATATTCTATACTCGCCAAAGATTTCAAAAAAAGTTTTCAAAGAAAAATAAAGAAAATCGATCATTTATTTCTCACAGATAACAAATTACTTTTAATTTCTGAAAATTCTTATTTTATCGAAATAAATTTAAAGGGTGTCGTCAACATTAGCTCAATAAAAAAAAATCCATTTAAAATATCTAGCGATATAATTTTTTTAATAAATGAAATGATATTTGTAGATAGTTCAAAAAGAATTTATAAAGTAAATTAAGAGCTTGATTTATTACTTAATAAGGAAAGTTGAGTAATTTTTTCATTTCCTAGTTTATCTAAAGCTTTTACAGGATACTCTCCTGTAAAATAGTGATCACTAAATTGAGGGTAATTATTGTTTCTTTTTTCTTTTAATAAAGCTTTATACAAACCATCTACACTTAAAAAATTACAGCTTGCTGCTCCTAAAAAATTACAAATCTCATTAGTATTTTTGTTACTAGATAATAACTCTTTTTTCGTCGGCATATCTATTCCATAAAAATCAGGATATTTAATTTCAGGACAGGCTATTCTTACATGAACTTCTTTTACACCTGCTTTGTAAAGCATTTTAACTATTTTACTACATGTTGTACCTCGTACCAATGAGTCATCAATCAAAATAACTGTTTTATTTTTTAAAATACTTTTTGTTGAACTTAATTTGAGTTTTACCCCAAAACTTCTAATACTTTGAGTCGGTTCAATAAAGGTTCTACCTACATAATGATTTCTTATCAATCCAAGTTCAAACTTTATATTAGAAAACTGAGAGTAACCAATGGCTGCGGGCACACCTGAGTCAGGTACAGGAACAACTATATCTGCTTTGACACTTGACTCTTTTGCTAATTCTTCACCTAGTCTTTTTCTGTACTCATATGCACACTCTCCGTTAAGTATACTGTCGGGTCTAGCAAAATAGATATATTCAAATACACATGGTCTTGACTTAATCTTATTGAAAGGTTTCAAACTTTTTATTTTATCATTTTCTATTACGACCATTTCACCGTTTTCAACTTCCCTTACAAATTTTGCATCTACAATATCTAAAGCACAAGTCTCAGAGGCAAAAATATATGAATCACCAAGTTTTCCAATTACAAGAGGTCTAATTCCCAATGGATCTCTTATACCTATTAACTTTTTATTTGTAAGTATTACAAGTGCATATCCTCCTTGAATTTTAAACAATGTTTCTGTTATTTTATCTAATATCTTTTCTCTTTTTGACTGTGCAATTAATTGAACAATAGTTTCAGTGTCACTAGTTGTTCTAAAAATTGAACCATTTTTAACCAGATCATTTCTTAAAGTGATTGCATTAGTTAAATTTCCGTTGTGTGAAATGCTTAACCCTCCGTGAAACAAGTCAGCAAAGAAAGGTTGAATATTTCGCAAGGATGTCTCACCAGTTGTAGAATATCTATTATGCCCAATAGCAGCATTCCCTGGTAATTTTTTTATTGTTTCAATATTCGTGAAATGATCTCCAACTAAACCCTGACGTTTTTCAGAATGAAAACTATTCCCGTCAAAGGAAACTATTCCACAACCTTCTTGACCTCTATGTTGTAATGAATGCAATCCTAAGGCCACTAGTCTAGCAGCATCATCGTGATTTGATATTCCAAAAACACCACATTCTTCTCTTAACTTATCTGATCTAAATTTTTTCAATTTTCTCTTTCGTATCAATGAAATCTTCACTAGAAGGAAATTCTTCTATTAATATTTCACTTCCTTTGTTTACGAAGTTAAAAGTAAAAGCTTTCTCTGCTGATATACCCCAATTTTGAAAAGGATAAAACCAATTAAGTATAGTAAATATACACACGGTTACTACATAACCTTTAAAAAAACCAAATAACATACCAAAAGTTTTGTCAATAGAACCAACACCTGTCCAAGTAACAGCTTTACCCAAGGCTTTTCCAATTAAAATAGTTAAAAAAAGTGTAAAAACAAAAATTGCTACTCCAAGACCAATATTGTTTATAAATTTAGACTCAATATATTCACTTACAATAGGCTGAAGTTTCGGAACTAAAATAATCGTAATAATAGTTGAAAGAACCCATTTCATGAAAGAGATTAAACTCAAAGAAAAGCCTTTTAGAAAACATTGTATAACGCAATATAAAAAAATTACAGCAACAAAAATATCAAATAAGTTTATATTATCAATTATTCCATCAAAAAAACCACTCATTATATTAGTTTATCAACTTCTTCCCCAAAAGGTTTGTAAATCAGCAATAACTTAGGTAACAAAGTTAAGACTGAAATCATAGCTAATAACATTGCTATACCAGTGAAAACACCAAAATATATCGTAGGAATAAAATTTGACAACACTAAAATAGAAAAACCAAAGACTATTGTAATAGAAGTATTTAAAATCGCAATACCAACTGTGCTGTGACATCTGTCTAAAGTATTGTTATAATTATTAATTTTTTTATATTCCTCTTTAAATCTGTAAATGTAATGAATACTGTTATCAACCGCAATACCTATGGTAATGGCGGCTATAGTGATTGTCATCATGTCTAAAGGTATTCCCATTAAACCAATAATACCCAAAATAAAAAAAGCAGCTATAAAGTTTGGTACAACACCAATTAATGACAAAGTTATATTTCTAAATAAAATTAAAAACATTGTAAAAATTCCAAGCATGACAATTCCTAGAGTAAGGATCTGCGATTTAAATAAACTTTGTAACAAATTATTAAATAGGATTAATACACCTGCTAACTTATACTCATTTTTTTCTAAACCCAATTTAGTGTTAAGTTCAGTCTCTATCTTTTTTATTAAATTATTTCTTTTTAAATTCTCTAAAGAATCCCTTATTCTAACAGAAACTCTGGCCTCATCATCATTAACTGATATATAAGGTGATATAATTTCTTTTTTTATTTCTTCAGGAATTTTACTATATAAAACAGCTATTTCTAGACTTTGTAATTCTTTTTGATTTAAATCCTCTGCAACTCTAAGAATTGATCCAAATGATAAAACTTTTCCAATTTCTGGTAGTGAGTCCAAATAATCATGTACTTTTAAAATTTTATCCATTTTATCCCTAGTGAACCAGTATTTTGCTTTATCCTCGGTATTTTCATTATCTTCATCCCATTCTGAAAATTCATCATCTTTACTTTCATCAATCTGTTTTGTAGGAAATTTTATTATTATATTTAAAGGTGTTGTTCCACCAAGATCATCGTCAATTTTTTTCATTCCTTTATAAATTTCTGTTTCTTTATCAAAATAGTTTATAAAACTATTTTCTACCTCTAGTTTTGATATACCAATTACACTTGCAACAATAATTATTAGCGTAACCCCAAAAAGCATTGCACCATTTTTTTTTGCTATTGAACCCAGTAAACCCGTAATTAATGATTTTTCAGTGTCTTTAACGTCTATTTCATTTTCTTCTGAAAAAATATTTAACAAACAAGGTAAAAGAAGAAAGGTTACTAACAAGGATACTATTAATCCTAAAGTCATCATCCAACCAAAATCTATTATTGGTTTTATTCCACTAAAGATAAGTGATAAAAAAGCACAAATTGTAGTCAATACAGTATAAAGAATAGGAAGCATCATTTTTTTACTCGCTTCCAGAACAGCCTCTTTTTTAGTTAAATTTGGATATTCTTTCTTTAATTGTAGAAATCGAACTGTAACATGTATATTCATTGCCATATTTAGAATTAACATTAAAGCAATAAAGTTTGATGAAATCACGGTCACCTTCCATCCAATTAAACCTAATAATCCTAACATTACTATTACAGATGTGGCACACCCCAATAAAGGCATAATCACCCATTTCAAGTTTTTAAATATGAACCAAAGTGTAAAGATAATAAAAATAAAGACACCTATACCAAAAACTATAATATCATTTTTTATATAGCTCATCATATCATCTGCAATCATTGGAATGCCACCCAGGTGAATTTTTGCGTTGTCACCATATTTTAAAATAACGTTTCTTATCTCAGAAATATTTTGGTGATTTCTTTTATTATATAAATTTTTGTAATCCTCATATTCCTTAAGAAAAATTTTATATTTACTTTTTTCTAAGTCACTTAATTTCTTCTCTTTAGTTTCAAAATAATATTTTTCTTTTAATTTTATATAGTCACTTAATCTTTCATCTTTTTTTAGATAAATAACTATTCCAGATGTTTTTCCATCCTCACTAATTACATAATTTTTATATATTGGACTATTAAGAATCTCCTGAAATCCTCTATTTCTATCAAGATCTGGATAAGAGAGAGTTTTGTAGTTTTTAAGTCTTTCCATTAATGGTTCATCGCTACTTTTAAGCAAAGGAACATCAATTATCGTTATGACACTATCTACCCAAGCAAGTTTTTCAATTTTTGATTTTAGTAATTGAATATTTATAATTGTATCCTCATCTGTAAAACTAGTAACAGGAGAATAAGTTAAAAATAGAAAATCTTTAGAGCCATATCTGCTATTTACTTCACGAAGATATTTTAAGTCTTTGTCACCTTCCAATAACAAAGCATCAGATGATGCATCAAGATTGAAATTTTTAGAGAAATAAAAAGATATACAAATAACAATTGATATTAGTAAAATCGTAAATCTGTCAAAATCTGTAACTAGTTTGCTATAAAGTTTTAAAAACATAGGTAGATAAATGATATATCTTAAAATTGAAAAATAATGAAAAAAATTATTTTTTTAAGATTTCAAATCTTTGAATTTTGTGTACATTCCTTCAAATTCTACTTGTATATTTCCAGTTGGTCCGTGTCTCTGTTTTCCTATTAATATCTCTGCCAGACCTGCTATATCGCTCATTTTTGACTGCCATTCGGCGTGTTCTATTGATCCAAGTTTTGGTTGCTTCTTTTCCTCATAATATTCTTCTCTGAAAACAAATAAAACTACATCAGCATCTTGTTCTATCGAGCCAGACTCCCTTAAGTCCGCTAATTGAGGCTTTTTATCGTCTCTTTGCTCAACAGCTCTAGATAATTGAGATAAAGCAAGTACTGGAACGCCCAATTCTTTTGCTAAAGCTTTTAAACCTTGTGTAATTTCAGAAATTTCTTGAACTCTGCCGTCGTTTCTTTTTGAACTAGTCCTCATTAATTGAATATAGTCAACTACTATTAAACTTAAACCAAAAAGTCTTTTTATTCTTCTTGCTCTATTACTTAAAGTTGAAATAGTTATTGCTGGTGTTTCGTCGATATATAAAGGTAGTTCATAGATATCCCTAGATGTTTCAATGTAACGTCCAAGCTCTTCTTCTGTTGCTTTTCCTCTTCTTATATCATTTGATTTTATGCGAGACTGCTCCGATAAAATTCTTGTAGAGAGTTGTTCTGAAGACATTTCTAAAGAAAAAAAAGCTACAGAAGATTTCAACCCTTTTGTTTGAATATTTTTAGCAGCATGATACGCAATATTAGTAGCTAAAGCTGTTTTTCCCATAGATGGACGGCCAGCAATAATTACTAAATCTGATTTATGTAATCCTCCTAATTTTTCATCTAAATCAGTCAGGCCGGTAGGAACGCCAACTATACCTTGGTCATTTTTCATAGCTTGCTCTGCCATGCTTATTGATTGGTCAAGAGCTAAATTAAATTTCATAAACGACTGAGAAAAAGAACCTCTTTCTGCTAAATCAAATAATAATTTTTCAGCATCTTCAATTATTAGATCCGATGATTTATCTTCTTCGGGATTTAAAGAATCATCTTTTATATGATGTGAGATTTGAATTAATTCTCTTTTAACATAATTTTCATGAACAATTTTTGCATAATCGATAGCTTGTTTCACTGAGGAAGAAAATCTAGTTAATTTTACTAAATACTCTACACCACCTACGTCATCTAAGCCTTGATTTTTTTCAAAATAGTTTTTTAGGGTTATAGGATTTGCAATCATTCCTTTACTGTTTAAATTTTGAATAACCTCATAAATTTTTATGTGTATTGGATCATAAAACTTTTCAGCGTTAATAATATTTGCTATTTCGTCGATAATATCGTTATTTACTAAAACAGAACCTAAAAGATGTTGCTCAGCTTCAATATTAGATGGAATTTCTATATTTTGTTTAATATTTTTTGAAATTTCTAATTTTTCCATTGGGATATAATATTCCATATATCACTATATAAAACTTTAAGTTACACACCCTTTTTTCAACCTGTGGAAAAAGTTATTTATTTTGAAGTTTGTCTATTTTTTCAACTAAAAGCGATACTTTAGTTTGCACTTCGGAATGTAGAGCAATATCTATGTCAAATAACCCAATTTTATTTATTTCTTTTTTAATTATTATTTCAGAGGGAACTATCTCTACTTTTAACTCATCAAAGATTATTTTTGATATTTCTTTAGGTTTAATTGAAGCATATAAATCCCCATTTTCTTTAATTGTTTTATAAACTTTAATTTTCTTATTCTTAATCTTGTTTGCTTTTTCAATAAATTTATTTTTAGTCTCAGTATTTTTTTTATTAAGTTCAGTTTTATTCTTATTAACTAACTCAATGTTTTCTTTATTTGCTCTCAAAGCTTTATTTTCTCTTAGTAGGTAGTTTCTCGCGTAGCCATTTTTAACTACTACTAAGTCACCTATTTTTCCAAGTTTTGATATATTTTCTAATAAAATTATTTGCATATTTTTTTATAAAATACCTAAAATTTTTGCTTTTTTAATTTCTCTAGCTAATTTTTTTTGTTTGCCTAAAGAAACGTTACTTATTTTAGAAGTTATTATTTTATTTGTTTCTGTAATATATTTTTGAAGTAATGTAATATTTTTATAATCTATAATAGGTGGGTTTTTAACTGAAAAAGGACATTTTCTTGAAAATCTAGAGTCACTTTTTTGAAATAAACTAAGCTTATTAAGTGAATTTTTTGAATTTTTAAAATTTTTTTTTCTTTTTTTCATTGGTTTTTATTTTTAGAAAAATATTCAGTTTCTAAGTCTAAGTTTTTATATTTGACGGTAAGGAATCTTACAATATTATTATCTAATTTAGTCTTCGATTTAATTTCTTCTAAAGTTGTTTGCTCTCCTTCTAATTTAAAATGCAAAAAGTATCCTTTAGTATAGTTCTTAATTTTTCTTTTAAAATTCAATAAACCCCATTTTTCTATTTTGAGTACTTTACCTGAATTTTTGTTAATTAAATCCTCATATTTTTTCTCTATAGCATCAACATCCTTCGGAGAAAGGTTCTGTCTAGCAATAACTGTGTGTTCGTAAAAATTCATTTAAATATGTATAAATATAAGCAGGTTTTATACTATTATAAAAAAGTCATTTCAACATTAATTATAAGCATGTATATCAGTTAAAATGAAAGCAATTATATTTCCAGGACAAGGCTCTCAAAAAGCCGGCATGGCAAATGAATTTCAAGACAACTTCAAGATAGTGAGGGAAATTTTTGAAAGAGCAGATGAGGCTTTAAAATTTAGCTTATCAAAAATAATTTTAACTGGGTCAGATGAAGATCTTAAAAAAACAGAAATTACTCAACCAGCTATCTTAACAACTAGTTTTGCTATATACAGTGTTTTGAAACAAGAGTTTAATTTTGACTTATCCAAAGTTAAATATATTGCAGGTCATTCTTTGGGAGAATATAGTGGTTTAGTTGCCTCTGGATCATTGACATTAGAAGATGGAGTAACATTGGTACATGAAAGAGGAAAACTAATGCAAGCTGCAGTACCAGAAGGTGAAGGAGCAATGCTAGCTGTAATGGGTCTCAATATTACAGAACTAAACTCGTTACTAAAAAAATTTGACATTAAAAAAGGTATTTGTGAAATTGCAAATGATAATTCTCCAGGTCAAATTATTTTAAGTGGAAACAAAGAAACACTAGTTGATTTTAGCAATAATCTTAAAATTGAAAAAAAAAGATCGATATTTTTACCGGTTAGTGCACCGTTTCATTGCTCACTAATGAAACCAGCAGCTGAAAAAATGAAATTACTTTTACAAAAAACTGATTTTAAAAATCCAACTCTGCAATTAATAAGCAATGTTACTGCTTTACCTGTCGAAAAAGATGCAGACATAAAAGATTTATTATACAAACAAATATTTTCTCAAGTTAAATGGAGAGAAACCGTAGAATACACAATAAAAAATGATATTAATGATTTTATTGAAATTGGACCTGGAAAGGTATTAAGTGGTCTAGTAAAAAGAACTAATGAAAAAGTGTTGACTAGAAGTTTAACTAAAATTGATGATTTAAATAATTTACAATGATTGATTTAAAAGGTAAAAAAGTTTTGATTACAGGAGCTACCGGTGGAATAGGTGGATCATTAGTAAAAAAGTTTTTGTCACTTAATGCTGAGGTATTAGGAACAGGAACTAACGTAGAAAAACTAGATAAACTCAAAACAAAATTTGATAAAGTCAAAGTAAAAAAATTTGATATTTCATCACATTCTGAAATAGAAAAATTTATAGATGAAGTTTCAGAACAGTTAGGAGGTCTTGATGTTCTTATTAATAATGCGGGAATTAATAGAGATAACCTATCTTTAAGAATGAAAGATGAGGACTGGCAAAAAGTTATTGATGTTAACTTAAGCTCAACATTCTTATTATCTAAATATGCAATTAAAAAAATGCTCAAAGGCAATTCAGGTAGAGTTATAAATATAACATCAATAGTAGGTCACACAGGAAACATAGGCCAATCTAATTATGCTGCATCAAAAGCTGGGACTATCGGGATGTCGAAAAGTCTATCTATTGAATATGCAAAGAAAAACATTACAGTTAATTGCGTTTCACCAGGATTCATAGTTTCTGATATGACTAAGAATATTCCTGAAAAAATAAGGACAATACTCCTTTCTAAGATTCCTATGGGCAAAATGGGTTCAGGAGATGATGTGTCTAATTGTGTAGCTTTTCTAAGTTCAGATGAAGCATCTTATATAACGGGGGAAACTATTCATGTGAACGGTGGAATGTATATGGCTTGACAATTTGTACTAATAATCTTAGTAAGATTATAATAACTTATAATAAGGAATAATCATGTCAAAAGAAATTGGTTCAAAAGTAAAAAAAATAGTTGCAGATCACCTTGGAGTAGAGGAAGAAAAAGTTGTTGATGAAGCAAGCTTTATAGATGATCTTGGCGCTGATAGTTTAGATACTGTAGAATTAGTAATGGCCTTCGAGGAAGAATTTGGTTCGGAAATATCAGATAGTGAGGCCGAAAAAATATTAACCGTAGGTGACGCTATTAAATTTATAGAGAGTAAATCTACTCAATAAATTGATAAAGGATTAGTTTTGAGCTTCAACATTGTACTGTCTTCACCCTCTGGTGCTGGTAAAACAACAATAACGAAGAAATTAAGTCAAAAATATCCTAATATAAAAGTTTCAATATCACACACTACAAGAAAACCGAGATCGAACGAGATAGATGGTGTTGATTATCACTTTGTTAATCAAGAGGAATTTAAAAAATTAATTAAAAAAGATAATTTTTATGAATACGCCAAAATATTTGATAATTACTATGGCACATCTAAAGACTCTGTCATAAAACTCCATAAAAAAGATTATGACGTTGTTTTCGATATCGATTGGCAGGGAACAAAACAGTTATCTCAATTCAAAGAATTAAATCTAATAAAGATATTTATTTTACCACCAGATAAACAAGAACTTAAAAAAAGACTCATCAATAGAAATCAAGACAATAATCAAACTATAGAAAAAAGATTAAAACAATATGAAAAAGATATACAACATTGGTTTGATTATGATTATATCGTAATTAACAGTGATTTAGAAAGTTGCTTTAGTCAAATCGAAAAAATAATAGCAAGTCAAAAAAAAGAGAAAATGTCCTTTATTTAATACTTAATTTTTTCGTAGTATTCAGTAATTTTGTAATACAAGTTTTCACTTAGATTTTCAGGCCTTAAAGATAAATTTATATTATGGCTTTTTAAAAATTCCACGTTATCAATGTTCAGTTTTTTAAATGTTTTATTTATCATTTTACGTTTATTTGAAAAAAAAACATTAGTTATACTTTCTAGCGACTTTATAGATTTAAAATTTATATTTTTTCTAACGATAGGAACAAATTCAATAACAATAGAATCTACTTTTGGTCTTGGAAAAAAACAATTTTTCGATACATAAAAGTAACTCAGTATTTTAAGTCTAAATTTTGTAACTATTGATAATCTAGAATATTTTTTACTTCCAAAATTAGCAATGATTTTTTCCCCAACTTCTTTTTGGAACATAAAAATTAATTTTTTAAATTTTGGTGGCCAAGGACAAAATCTGAGAAATTTTATTAAAATCTGAGTTGAAATATTATATGGTAAATTTCCAATAATAATCGTCTCTGATGATATTAATCTTTTTATATTAAATTTCAATATATCTGCATTAATAACTGAGAAATTTTTATTATTTTTAAAAATATCTTTTAAGATTTTTGAAAAATTTTTATCTTTTTCAATACACGTTAATTTTTTTGGCATTAATTTCAAAATCTCAGTACTTAAATTTCCAGTTCCTGGACCAATTTCAATAATATTTTTATTTCTTAAAGATGTCATTGAGGTAATCTTTTTTAAAATATTTTTATCAGTCAAAAGATTTTGACCTAAGGATTTTTTAAGTTTCATTTAACAAGTTTTAATATTAGTTCAATACATTTATTTAGACTTGTAGGATTTGAAATATTTAATCTTTTTTTATCATTAGCAATACCATGGTCTGGAGACATTCTAATATAGGGCAACCCCAATGTTAGATTTACAGCATCGTATTCAAATAATGCTTTAAAAGGGGTAAGAACTTGGTCATGATACATACCGACAATTACATCAAATTTTTTTAAATTTTCTTTTATAAAAATTGTGTCTGATGGATAAGGGCCAGAAACGCTATAATTTTTTTTTAATTTATTTATAGCGGGTATAATTATTTTTACTTCCTCAGATTTTTTTTTAAACTCAAAATTATGAGGATTTAATCCCAAAATAGCAATGCGTGGTTTTCTTTTAAAGTATTTATAGTAATATTTTTCTAAATTTTTTATTTTTTTTAATAATAATTCTTTTTTAATAAACTTAGATATTTCTTTAACTCTTATATGAGTTGTTAAAGGAACAACTGACAATTTTTTATTATAAATAATCATGACTTCTGAATTATTAACATTATTCATACGGGCTAAAAACTCTGTTACTCCTAAATTTTTCTCTTTAAATAAGTTTTTTTTATTAATAGGGCAATTGATCATTCCACCTATTTTTTTTTGTAAACATAATTTATGTGCAATAGTCAAACTCTTCTTTACATAAGAGGAACTTTCACTAAGATTAACAGCAAATGGGTTTTTAAATTTTAATGGTACATCTAGAACATTAAAAATATTCTTGGTTTTTTTTAAATTATTTAAATTATTTATTTTTTTTAATTTTCTACTTATTCTTAATATTTTCAATTGAGATTTTAAAAGCTCATAACTTCCAATAATTACTGCCCCATTCTTATAAGCCTTGGATTTAGCCAGTATCTCAGAATTTATACTGTTGGGTTCTCCTAAAACTATTCCAAATTTATTCATTAATTTCTATATATGCTTTTTTTTCTAAACCTAGGTAATGCGAATTAGAAAATATATTCAACTTTTCTTCCTTCTTTCTTGTGATTATATTTTTTTCAATCTCTGCAATATTTATATTATTTTGATTTAAAGTTCTTTTATCATTAAGTTTAATAATAACAATATTATTATTAATCTTAAGAGGTGATGAAATTTGATTTTTAGTTAGTTTTTCTATTTCTTTTAGATAAGTATTTGATATTGATTTTGAAACAACCCATCCTATTTTACCACCTTGAGAAGAAGAGACAGAATTACTATATAAAATCGCAGTTTCTTCAAATCCTTTATCTTTAATGTTTTCTTGAATTATTTTCAATTTGTCTTCATCTAAATTATCAATAACTATTTCTGATAAATTAAATTCTGTTACTTTTTTATTTTGGATAACTTGTTTGTTTAATTCGGTTTTAATTAATTCTTCATCAACGTCTAGTTCCTTTTTATACAACGAATAAATTAGAGTATTCCATTTAAAATTGATAATAACATTTTCTAAAAAAATATCATAATTTGCTCCATATTTGTTAAAATGATCTTCTAAACTGATATTTTGTAATTTCAAATTTTTTTCTAGACCTAAAATATAACTATTAACATCTTGTTTGTTATAATTCGTAATCTTATATTTTTTTATTTCAACTTTTTTTATCAAAGTTTTTTTTAGACTAAGAAAAGCAATATTCTGCAATTCTTTGAAATCTGCTGTATTGGCTGGTTTATTTGATAAGGCTAAAATTGAATTGATCTCATTTATGATGTCATAATTTGTAATTATTTCATTCCCTATTTTTGCTATTATATTATCCTTAATATTTGAGAATGTATTATTATTTAATATAAAAAAAAAAATAAAAAAAAAAAATAATTTTAGTTTCATATTAGTTTGCTGGTGTTGCAATACCACCTAAAGGTGAAAAAGTAATTTTAAAAATTAGAGAGTCCTCTGGTTCTAAGTCACGGTCTCGGTAAAACTCTCGCCTAAAAGCAACACCAGCTTTTAAACAATCATTGATGTATTCATAGCTAAGATCATAAAATTCAGCTGAGTTAGTAAGCAAGTTTCGTTTAGCACCTAAAGAAATTAAACCATTATTAAAATTAAACCCAGCTTTTGTCCCCACATGTTTTGTGTTTCCTATGTGCTGACTTTCTTCTAAAAAATTTACGTTAAAACTCGTTTTAGGATAAAATAAGTCCAGATTTATTTGATTTTTATTAAAATTTTCTAAGTTTTGATCAAGCAAAAAGTTGTTTGATATCCTAATATTGTCATTAAAATTATAGGTAGTCTCGCCGATAATGTCTGACATTTTTTCATTTAGTGTAGTTTTTGATGGCATATCACGATTTTCCTCTACATTTATAATTTGACCAAGGCTAAATTTAAATTGTTCATTTTTAATTTCGTTATTATTATTCAAATTATTAATTTTAAAATCAAATCCTAAGCTAATATTTGAACCAGTATCTAGTTTATCTATAGTTTTTATTTTATTTAGTTTAAACAAATCTGAATAACTTAAAATTTGTGACTCTTCCGATATATTTCTCGAGTCATTTGGAGAAATTTTTACTAATAATTTAGGCTTAAAAATATTCAATTTGTTATTATCTCTAAATTTAAATAATCCTAATTCTGATTTGAAACCTAAAGCTCCATAAAATTCTGAAACAGAACCATCAGTTTTATAATCTTTTGCGTTTTTTGCTTGATAGTTAACATTTTTAAATAATCCTAAAAATTCATTTTCGAATCCAAATTTATTAACCCAGCTATTTGAAATCCAGTTGAATTCATTAGAAACCACATCTATTTGTTTGTCTACGTCATAGTTTTTAACCAATAACTCAGATTTCAAATCTATAATACCTAAGTTATCACTTATCAAAACATTTTTTTCTAGAGTGGCCTCCGGATAAATGAATTCAAACCTTTCATTTCCAGTTTTTGAAAGATTTTCGAATGCTGAGACTTTTGAATTAAAAAAAAGATCTTTTTTTTGATATCCAAAATCAACAGTATTTTTAACAGTGTTATCTAAGTAATCTACTAAAGAAGTTTCAAGTTTATTAATTTTGGGATAAGTACTATTTGAAACATGCTGTAAATTAATTTCCAAATCGCTTGATGAATCTTTTTCTTCAATGAAAGACGTATAAAATTTAGTAAATAGATGTGTTCTTGATCCAGGGGTTTTTGTATTAGATTTTTTTTTATATCCTTCTGTAAAACCAGCATCAACTATTAGTGATGACTTTAAGAAATCTTGTCTGTATTCTGCAAGATACAACGGTTCATGACTTGAATGAATTCTGGGTGTGAAAGTAATATCCCTATCTTTAGATATATTCCAAAAATAAGGGACTTCTATTCCAGAACCTATATTTGTGCTGTTAGTAAATGTTGGTATTAGAAATCCGGATCTTCTATCAACTGTTGGATCTGGATGTGAAAATTTCGGGAAAAAAAATATTGGAAAATCATATATTTTTAATTGAGCACTATCATAATAAACTGTTTTTTTTGAGCTGTTGTGTTTAATTTTCTTTGCTCTTAATTCCCATGGGGGACATTTATCATTTTCTCTAAATCTACAATAAGTCATAACACCTTTTTGAACTGTAGTTATGCCTTCATCGATTGAAATACTATTAGCAAATATTCTAGGATTATTTCTTTTATCATCTTTTAACTTATCGTCATTAAAATATATTTTTGCATCTGAACCTATTATTTTTTTCTTTTTTTCATCAATATAGAGTTGATTAAATTTATAAAGATTTTTATTTTTATCTTCTAATTTTATCTCACCTTTTGAAAAAAGCAAATTTTCAATAGAGTTATAATTAAACATGTTAACTGAAATTATATTGCCATCAGGATCAATAATTTTTGTAGGAAAATCTGATTTTATAATTTTATTCTTATTATCAAAAACAACATTACTACTCTCTAGCAGATAGTTTTCACTAGTAAGAATTGTTGTAAAACCTATGCTATTAAGCAAATCTTTATCTTTAGAATACCTAGCCTCTTCTGCTTTTAAGATATTATTTTTTTTATCTAATGCTTTAACATTGCCTTTAAAAATAATTTTTGATTCTTTTTTATCTAATTTAACTTCGGACGAGTTAATCTCTAAATTGTTTGCAAATAAACTTGTCGTCAAAAAAAGAAAAAAAATAAGTTTGATTGTTATAAAAAGATTATTTTTCATTTATTTGTAGTAAACCTATGCTGTTTATAAGTCCTATAATGACTATGGGTATCCAAACTGAAATTTCTGTAGAAATTCTATCTGACTTACCTAGTGCAACTGATAAATCCTTCATGTAGTAAATGACAGCAACAGTAAGCACAGCTATCATTACATAATTTATATTATTTGAATTTCTATTATTAATAGTGAAAATTGCAGCCAAAACAGTCATCAAAGCCAGAAAAAAAGGCAATGCAAAGAAAGAGTTTATTTTTTCAGATATTGTAGCTTTCTCATATCCTCTTAGTATTAATTTTTTGTTCTCTGTAAGCAATTCTACAAAAGAAATAGTATCTAAATTCTTAAAGAGACTATTAAGTTTTTCAACATTATAGAAAGAATTAAATTTCATATTCTCTATATTTTTTACTGTAAAATTACCTTCCCCATCAAAATTAAATATTTTTGGTTTTTCAATATCCCAATCATTTAAAGAAATATTAGCCCTTTTTGACTCTACTCTTTCCTTAATTATGTTATCATCTGATATTATATTTATAGAGACGTCTATTAAGTGATTATCGACTAATCTATCAGCATTAATTATATATAAATTATTCATTTTAGTTTCTTTAATCCAAACTCCATTTCTATTAATTGTTACCAAGTGGTCAGTATCTTTAGAATAATTTGACTTAGTCATCTCGTAATATTTGACCATACCCGATGTTACTGGATTTATTACAATTAAAATTAATAGACCCCAAAAAAAAGATAAAGTACTAATTAATAAAATAATTTTAGCGTTAGAGTAACCAAACACTTTTAAAGTAAGCAATTCATTATTATGTTTTAAAGATATGAAAAACCACATAGATGTTAAAAATATGATAAAAGGCATTAAATTTATAAAAATTAAATTAGGAATATAGGATAATGTTAAAATTATAGGAAGAAACAAACTTTCTCCTGAATTTTTAAAAAATTCAACTTCCTCAAATAAATTTAAAATTAAACCCAA
>MDTB01030949.1_pt1 | contig 23618 bp, 20 predicted proteins | sample 811161 | NCBI WGS metagenome assembly MDTB01 (sample SAMN05326650, study PRJNA326480) | marine metagenome | isolation source: seawater | place: Mediterranean Sea | collected 2009
AAAATGATCTCTTTTTTTTTAAATTAAATGATTAAGAAAGAGCGATTAAATCAATTGTTAGAACGCTTTGAGTTCGTAGAGGCTCAATTAAATGGCAACCCTAATACCAGTAAGCTAAAATCTTTGGGTCAAGAGTATGCTGAACTCAAGCCGGTGGTGGCAGAAATTATTTCTTATCAAGAACTACTGTCTTCATACGATGAAGTCAAAGACTTATTAGCTGAGCCTGAAATGAAAAACCTAGCGAGTGAAGAATTAGTGCAAATTGAAAAGAAGTTAATTGGTTCAGAAAAATCGTTGATGGTTGCATTAATCCCTAAGGACAAAAATGATCTTAAATCGGTGATACTTGAATTGAGAGCAGGGACAGGTGGTGACGAAGCAAGTTTATTTGCAGGTACTTTATTAAAAATGTACCAAAAGTTTTCTGAAAGTCAGGGTTGGGTGTTCGATATCTTGGAACAGTCGCTAACAGAGGTTGGAGGCATTCGAGAAGCAATAATTAGTATATCTGGTGATTTTGTTTTTGGTCGTTTAAAATTTGAGAGTGGTGTTCACCGGGTTCAAAGAGTTCCTGAAACTGAAAGCTCGGGTAGGGTGCACACATCTGCGGCAACTGTTGCTGTGCTTCCAGAGGCAACTGAAATTGATTTGGAAATTAAACAATCTGATATTAGAATTGATACAATGAGGTCATCTGGTGCCGGAGGACAGCATGTTAATACCACCGACTCGGCGGTTCGTATAACTCATATACCTACAGGAACAGTTGTGACTAGTTCAGAAAAATCGCAACACCAGAATCGAGCTATAGCTATGCAAGTTTTACGCACAAAATTGATGGATATAGAGCAAGACAAAAAAAATATTGAACGAGCTTCAGATAGGAAGGATCAAGTGGGAAGTGGTGACCGGTCTGAACGGATACGTACATACAATTTCCCACAGGGGCGAGTAACCGATCACCGTATCAACTTAACCCTATATAAATTAGAAGAAATTATTAATGGCAGTTTGGCAAGTATTGTTGAGGCTTTAATGGCCTCAGAAACAGCAAAAAAACTCTCTGAATTGAGTTAGAATGAAGATAAGAACCGCGTTGCGTGACTGCATAAAAACACTTGATGAAAATAATACTAATTCGTCTAAGGTAGACTCAATAATTTTACTGGGGTTTGTTTTAAACTTAAAGTCAAACGAAATTACTCAAAACTTGGATCGAATGATTTCTGACGTTGATAAAAAAAAACTAGATCATTTTCTTGATAGACGAATTGCAAACGAACCAGTCTCAAAAATAATTGGAAGAAGATTGTTTTGGAATGCAACTTTTTTTGTTAATCATCAAGTTCTTGACCCAAGGCCTGAGACTGAGGTTTTAATTGAGGGTGTGATAAGCAATATAAAAAATAGGAAGACAATATTAGACTTAGGTACAGGTAGTGGTTGTCTTGCCGTATGTCTCAGTTTAGCTCTAAAAAATGTGGTAGTAACGGCCTCTGATATCTCAGAGGAGGCGTTGTCTATAGCAAAAAAAAATGCAAAAAAAAATATGGCCAAAGTATCCTTTATTAAATCTGACTGGTTTGAAAATATTAGGGGACGTTATGACGTAATTATTTCAAATCCTCCATATATTAATGATAATGACTTTAATAAACTATCTGAGACGGTCAAAAGATATGATCCAAAAATCGCCTTATATGGAGGCTCAGATGGGTTGGTTTGTTATCGTGCTATTGCTGAAAATATGATGGATTATTTAGATAAGGATGGTTTAGGTTTTTTTGAAATTGGTTTAGGTCAAAAACTTGATGTTATTGATATTTTTTTAACAGCAGGTTTTGTTGTTTTTGACGTAAAGCAAGACTTCAATGGTATAGATAGAGTTGTATGTGTTAAAAAAGACGCATAATTTTGCAGATTTAACCCTTACTTTGTATGTTCTAAACTAATACTTGTCATTTGAACATTTAATATTTATACACTAAATGAGATCGTCGGTACAACAATATTTGCCGTTATTAGCAGGTTATTAGATCGAAAAGTCAGCCACATTTAAAAAAATTATACGTTATAATTTTAGTAAAATGATAAATTAACCTGAAAACACCTATAAAGACAGAGTAATTTTAGTAGATGAGACCATCAAATAAATCGCGAAATCGTAATAAGAATAATAATCGTCGCGGGTCAGCAGGAAATAATATTAATCGTGTTTTTGAAAGTGCTGGTCCAGAAGGTCGGGTTCGGGGAACTCCTCAGCAGATAATCGATAAATATATATCTTTAACTTATGATGCTCAGTTGTCGGGAGACAGAGTTTCAGCAGAAAATTTTCAGCAACATGCAGAGCATTATTCCCGGTTGCTGATTGAGGCGCAGAAAGAAATAAATGAAAAACAGATTGAACAGCAGGCGAATGACTTAGCAAATAAAGTAACGCATAAGCCAGTTGATGAAAGTTTGAATGATCAAAATGCAAGTCCGGACTTAGTTGAAAAGCATGAGGATAAAATTGTTGATTTTGACAAGAATGTCGAAAAGAATTCTGTTGATATAGAACAAATTGAAAATACCAGAAAAAATAGTAAACAATCTACTTCGCGAAAGATTATTAAAAAACGGGTTTCCGTCGATACAAAAACTATATGATTTTAGGTAAACTAATTAAACATTTCTATTTTGAATGACCTTGTTATGATTTAGCGCGTTTAATTGAATCGGCTAATTGACAAAATTTTTCAACCGATAGTTCCTCTGGTCTGGAAGTTGGATCGATCCCTATTTCAACCAATATTTTTTGAAAATCGTTATGGATTCCTTTAAGCGATTGTCTTAGCATTTTTCGGCGTTGATTAAAGGCAAGTTTACAAATTGTTTCTAATGTCTTTTGATCAGTTAAAAATTTTTGTTGTTTTATAGGATTAAATTGGACTAGGGCACTATCAACTTTAGGGGTTGGAGTGAACGACTCTGCACTTACTTTAAAAAGAATTTTAACATTTGACCGCCACTGTGATATTATTGAAAGCCGACCGTAAGATTTTCTTTTTGGTTTGCTAACCAATCTTTCGGCGACTTCTTTTTGTAACATGAATGTAAGTGAGTTCCAAAATGGAGGCCAAGATGTGTCAGTAATAAAGTTAAGAAGAATTTTGGTCCCTACGTTATACGGTAAGTTTGAAATTACTTTGGTTGGTTCTGTTAAAAACGGTTTTGGATCAATATGGAGCGCATCAGCGTGCATTATGATAAGTCTATTTGGATATGCCTTTTGAAGATCTTCGAGTGGCTTTAAAAATTGTTTATCTTTTTCGATTACGATTACTTTACGAACTTTTGACTCAAGGAGTGAACGAGTTAGCGTTCCAGGTCCTGGTCCAATCTCTAATACGTCGAAGTCTTGAAGAGTTCCTGCCGATTTCACAATCTTTTCTGTTAAGTTTAAGTCAAGAAGAAAGTTTTGGCTCAGTGCCTTCTTTGGTTTTAAGTTGTATTTTGTTATGACATTAGATATCTTCTCCAGCTTAATTTCCTTTGGCATTTTTTTGTCTTACCTTCGCAATTTTTTTAGCTTGTTTGATAGCTAAAATTAACGATTGTGGGCTTGCAATATTTTTACCTGCAATATCAAGTGCTGTACCATGATCAGGTGATGTCCTTACAAATGATAAACCAATAGTAATATTTATACTTCTATCAAAACTTATTGTTTTTATTGGAATTAAAGCTTGGTCGTGATACATGCAAACACAAACATCATATTGCTGTCTTCTTTCTTTTGTAAAAGCTGTGTCTGCGGATAGCGGACCAATTAATTGTAATCCGGCGTTCTTAAGTTTTGTGATAGCGGGTTGTATAATGTATTTTTCTTCACTGCCTATCGTACTATTTTCTCCGGCATGGGGATTTAAACCTAAAATGACTATACGCGGTCGTTTAATATTAAAATCATTTTTAAGGCTTTGGTTGACAATACAAATTGTCGTTTCTAATAACTCTTTTGTTAATTTTGTACTTATCTCACTGACTGGAATGTGTACTGTAACGGGTACGACTTTAAAGCCAAAATTATTTGCAAGCATCATTACCGAAGGGTTATTTAAACTATCCAATGAAGCCAAGAAATCTGTATGACCCTCATAGGGAAAGTTTCTATTTTGTTTTAAAGCCCATTTATTAATTGGATTTGTGACAATCGCCAACGCCTCATTATTATTAACGAATGATACGGCTCGTTTTATTATTTTTGGTACAACTGCAGAATTTTTTGATGATATTTCTCCTGGTTTAACAGGTTCGGGTAGCTGTTGATCAAAAATACAAAGTTTGTCTAGGTTATTAAATGTTTCAGTAAAATGATTAATTTTTTTTGTTTTTAAGCAATTTTGATCGGCAATAGATGATAGATACTTATAATTGCCAATTACAAAGAAAGGGAATTTATCTTTCAAAATTTGTTTTGCTTTTACCGTTAACTCAGGTCCGATTCCGGCTGGTTCTCCCATCGTTATTGCAAGCGGTAACTTCTTCATTTAATGTATGACTGCCTCTCGGTATAGTTGAAGCATTAGTTTTTTGCTCAACTTTATCATTTTATTATTAAAAAAATGATTTTTCTTTTTATTTATAGCGTCTATCGAACCTTGTATTTTTCGATCACAAAGAACTAGCCATAGATTTTTGTTCATTCTATTGAGTTCGTACTTTCTTGCAGTTCTTAGAATGTCTGATTGTTTTACATTCAGTTCAGATAATAAAATCTTATGTGCATTTTTCGAAATGTTTTGTTTGCAATATTCTATACCATCAATATTTGGTGAATTAGCAGACACGAAAGTCATCATATAATCGGTTGAAGACTCTTGATCTTCGTAACTAAGTTCAGTGAGTTTAAATAAAACGACCGATTCTTCCATTATTACTGGCTCAGCAATTTCATTTATGGATAAATTTGTTAATAGTTTTTTTAAGTTTTTTGGCAAGGCGTTTTCGTTAACTAAACCAATGACGCCTCCATTCGATCGCGTTTCAGATCGGGAGAAACGCTTAGCTGCGATTGAAAAATCAGCTTCAGCGTTAAGCTCCAATTTAAGACGGTTTGCCAGAAGTATCGAATTTTTTTTTCCATATTCTGCGAACGGAATAACTATTTCAGATAAATGCAAGATTTTCGTATTTTGGTTAACTCCTGTATTAGGTGGCAGATTTAGATGGTGTTCGTCAATCATTGCTTCATTTCGAAACGTATTTATAACCGATTTTTTCCATAGAAGCCGGCTACTAATGTAATTTTCGAAGGAGGGCCATTGCACATTGTTTTTAATCAAGATATCGCGTAATTTTTTCTCATTCAGATTTCTAGCCTGCATAAATTCCTGTACTTTTCTATCTATTTCTTTCGAGTTTAAAAGTATACCGCGTGATTGTGCAAATTGCTTTTGCAGTAGCTCGTCAATTAACAAAGTTTTCACGTTAGTTTTTTCTTTTTCGTAGTTAATATTCAATAAACGGAGCAACGACTCTCTTTGTTTTATATCAAAGTTTGTAATTATTTCTCCGTTAACCCTTGATTTAATAACAAAACTCTTGTTTTCAGCGATTGAAATATTGTCCCAACCTAGCGTACAACAAACTACAAAAAGTAGTAAAAAAGATCGAAAAAAAATTGGCATGATTTACCTGTTTTATTAACCGCTTACTTTTAATTAATTGTTAATTATAAATAAGGCAATTAGATTTTCTGAGCGAGTTTTGTTTATCACCCATACCGTTTAGGTCAAAAGTTAATTCAATACTAGTATCGGCAGGCAGAGAATTTGTTTCGGTAAACCTCTTTTTAAAAGAAAGATTAATTTTTGCACATTCATTTTCATACGAGAATTTCAAAGAAGCATTTATATTTTCGTTTTGATTTATATTACGTCTCAAATTGAAATGCGATATAAGGTTTTTATTCAATTTGGAGTCTAGACCAAACGTTAATTCTGTTAAATTGTTGGGACGATTTTTAGTTGGATCAGCTTCGAAGAAAATCAACCCACTAGAAATTGATCTAGTTGGTTTCACATAGCTTAACATAGTTTCTGCTTGTTTGAGATTGAACTTTTGATCGTAAAGTTGCTGCCCGTGGACTTGAAAAACTGACTTATATTCAAAATTACCGGAGATTAATATATCTGATTTAAGTCCTGAAAGGCCTGATCCTTCAGAAAATTGAGACGAAGGATTTTTTCTAAATACTTGTCCAAGGGCAAGATCATATGAAAGAGGACCGTTTTTTTCCATAGAGTATTCGACTCCAGAATTTAATCTCAAACCATATTCTTGTTTATCCACGCCAGAAAAACGATTTAACGAAAAAAGGGATGACTGATCTAATTTTACTTGTTGGCTATCAGTATTCAAAATTTCGTCGTTCATTTTTAAGTTTGGGCTATAAACAAGTTGAAATGTTGGTTTTATCATATCTAGCTGATTGTTTGTTTCTCGATACAATGGAAAAGTTAATTCAATACCTTGAGTTGGATTAAGGTACTTGAATAAAGTTTCTTTCCTACCACCCGTGTGTATTTTGTATGCCGTGCTAGAAAGTTTTGTAGTACTTTTTAATTGCAAACCGTTCATTAAGCGCCATTTTTTCTCAGCGTCAAATGATGCATTCAATCTCAAATCATTTTCTAGATTTCTTTTTGTCAATCCAATAAGGCTTACCTCTGTTCCTAAAAACATATTTAAGGTTTTATTATATTTGAAGGAGCGTGAATATAAATTTGGGGCGATGCTAAACTCTTCTTGGTTATTATCTCTCAAAGAAGTAAAATAAGTAGAGCTTAATTCCGAAAAACCGCTATTCATTTGTTTTGTCAAGGCAATAGTGCTTGTTAATCTGTCAGTATCGCTATACCCAAACTTACCCAAAAAACCGCTATCACTTACTGCGGTTGCGTCATATCGTAATATAGAGTCATCTAGTATCCTAGCGCCGCCAATAACTTGGAAATATCCATCTAGAATGCTATTGTTTTGACTTGGTTTGGCAGCTCCTGAAATGAAAATTTTTCCATTATTGAAATACTTCCGGTAATCAGTTTCGAGCAAAAATTTGGTTTTAGTTGTTTTCAAGATGGATAAAGTTATATCCGAAGAGTTATTTACGTTTACGTAAAAAGGTTGTTTCACCCCAACACCCAAAAGGTTTGACGTAAGGATTTTTGGCGTTAACAGTCCTGTTGCACGCTTTATGCCCGGTTCTGGAACTCTTAAATACGGTGTGTAAAAAATCGGTATACCCAAAAATTCCATTCTTGCATTCCTAAAGTGGAGCTGTTGCTTATCACGAGCATGAATTATTTTTTCAGACTTAATTTGCCACATTGGTACAGGAGAGGAAGGACAAACTTCGCAAGTGGTTCCCACACTGGAGTAAAAAATTGAATTTCCATTATCAAAACGTTTCATTTTCTTCGATTGAACATAAAATTTTTTTTCAATTAAAGCGCTGGCTTGTTTTGCAATTATTTGTTTAAAATCATCATTTATTTCAGCTGCTTCCGCAATAACCTTAAGTTTATCATTATTTTTTAATTCAATAGGTTTTTTGGCGGTTAATAAATTTTCTTGTTTGTTATAAACAAGTTCAGGTGTAAACAATTTATATTCACCGTATTCAACTTCTACATTACCAGACGCCGTCAAGGTAGTACCGTTATTATCATAAGTTATAGAATCCGAAATGATAGTTAAAGCATCTTTAGCATTCGACGGAATAGAAAAAAAATAAAAAGAACTGAGACTAATGATGGTAGCGACTGCAATTGTTTTGTTCATTTAACCATCCTCAAAATGAAGCAAGAGGCCTGTTGTTAACAAAATTCCTGAAACAGATGGACCAAACGCAGCCAACGATACTGGGATTTCTCCAGCTGCGGCTAATGACTCTGCAATTCTTTTTATAGAAAATAGAATAAATCCACATGTGACGGAAAACATGACCAATACACTAGTTTGTCCAAACCTAGCTTGGCGCAAAGCAAAACTAGCCCCAATCAGAAGCATGGCTACAAAAAATAATGGTCTAGAAATTTCACTTAGATAAAATATTTTATGTCGTGTCGCAGAGAACCCAGAGTTTTCTAATTTTTCAATGAATTTTGTGATTTTCCAAAAGTTTATTGCCTTTGGGTTTGAAAAACTATCAAGGATTTGAGTGTCTGATATGGCAGTTTTAATTTTCATTGATGGCAATTGATTAATTGTGAAACTACTTTCAATGGGCCCATCAAGATCCAGTGTCCACAAAACTACGTCCTTAAGTTCCCATTCTTCAGCGAGCAGAACACCACTTTCAGCCTTAATTCTTCTTGTCAGAGTGTCCTCTCCGTCAAATTCAAAAATTGTCAAATCAAACAAAACCCGACCTTGAAAATTTGTGCGCGAAGCCTTAATCACGGTTTGTTTATTATCTTTAGTCTCTCTAAGCCAGATTTCATTTCCAGTGACTGACATGAAATTTCTTGGCTTGAGACCTAAGTTTTGTAAAAAATCCTCTGAGTATTTTAATGATCTCGAAACAATTGGGTTGCCGAGGCTTGTGCACAATATCCCAATGATAACGGTTAACATCGTAGGTGCAAATAAAATTCGCAACGCTGACCTGCCAGCGGACCTTATTACAACCAGCTCGGATGCACGTGCTAAGTTTAAAAACGTTCCAAGACCTGCTAACATTATCACAAGAGGCATAGCATCGATTAGTATCGATGGGGTTCTTAGTAACGTACTCTTAAAACCGTTACCAATGTCAATATTATTGCTAGCCATAAAGTTTATTTGATCGGAGCCATCAATTAATAATATCAAAAAGAGTATTGCAAGAAGTGACCATGAGAGTGATCTCAAAAATCGGTTGCAGATATAAATTGTTAACGTCAAGGTGTTGTGTCCTTGTTTCGATAATTTTGTGTAACTGATATTAAGACAATAGTTAGCAAAATTGTAACTAATGGTGGAAAATATATGACCCAAAAAAGGGAATTATTTTCAGCAATGATTGAACGAAGAGATAGTGTTAGGGCCTGCATTGTTAAGCCTAATAAAATTCCTGTGTAGATTGGCAATGCAAAGGTTTTTCTTTTGTATCCAGTTATTAAGAAAATTGTGAGTGCTAGAAGTGTAAGGGCTATTGGTGTCAAGGGAGTAGCGATTTTAAGGTGTGCTTCAGCCTTGTAATCGGCTTCATTTAAATAATTCACACCGTCAATTGAACTAAATTCATGGAGTATTTGAAGTGGAAAAACTTCTGTTGGTATTAGAAATTTTGTTGCACCTTTCGGAAAGAATTCGTTAAGGCTTAAGCCAAGGCGGTCAAAAGAAATGGTAGTTAATTGAATTTTTTTATTATTTGCTATCTGTAAAAGTCCATCTTGCATAATCAATAACAATCCGTTTTCTGTTTCATTAAGAACCGCTTCTCTGGCAGAATAGGTTAAGTTATTATTATAATTTCGAGCATCAGTTAAAAAAATTCCTCTCATTTCGCCATTTTTGTTTGATTCACGAATATAGATACTGACGCCATCTGAAGGGTGAAAAAAACGACCCTCTTTTATTAACTGTCCAGTTAAATTCTCTCGCACTTCAAACATAATTGAACGAAGTTTTTTTTGACTTATAGGCACAAAATACAAACTTAAAAAATACATAATTATTGCAACTGCCGATCCAAATATAAAAATTGCTTTTGCAATTGAAAGGTTAGATCGACCGACGCTCATTATTATTATAAACTCTGCATCAAGAAAAAGTTGATTTATTGAATAAAGAGTGGCTGCGAATGCGGCAAGAGGGATAACAAGTAGCATTACTTGAGGTAACATAAGCACGGCTACTTTGACAAAGACATCTCCCGACTGCCCATTAGATATTATGTCGTCGAGCCGAGGTAGTGATTGAACAAGCCACAATATTCCGATTAAAACAGAAGAAAAGAAAATAAAGGGTCTTATTTGAACATATAATATATATCGGTCTAATTGATTTAAATAAAATATGCTTTTCAAGGATTTCATAATAAATTATTTATTTAATTCTCTTTAAATGGTCAATAAAAACAAAACCTGTTTTGACTTTGGTACAGTCGTTATATTAATTTAGGGATACAGAATGATGCTCTTCGAAAATATTAAATTTGAAGCTTTTGAGGCTATTAAGATTAAGAATTGGAATAGTAAGATCATCTTACTCGTTTCTGAAAAAAAAATTATCCAATCTTGGATCAAAAGTATTGATAAACTAATGAAGGGAAACTTACGACGAATTATTTCTAGTGAAAAGTTTAAAAATTTATCAAATGGAGAAAGTTTAGTAGTTGCGTTTCCATTTGGTTTAAATTGTATCGAATTTCATATTATTAAAGTTTCTGAAGATGATTGCAGGACTAATTATCGAGTTGTTGGTGGCGCAATAGCAAATTCAATAAAAAATGATGATATTTTACTAATATCTCAACAAAAAGTAGAAATCAGTGAAATTCTGTATGGATTTTTCCTTAAAGCGTATCGGTTTAATAAATATAAAAATAGAAATGAGGATGTATTACAAAAGATTATGGTTTTAAGTTCAAAATTTAAGAAAGAGAAGAAAAATTTTGAATTTTATAAGTCGCTACTCAATGGAATTTATTTTTGTCGTGATCTTACAAATGAACCAGCAAATATTTTAAATACCATTGAATTCACCAAACGATTGATTGCGTTAGAGTCATTCGGGTTACAAGTTGAGGTTCTTGATGAAGAAAAATTAAACCAACTCGGTATGCGAGCATTATTAGCTGTCGGCCAAGGATCAGAGTACCCTGCAAGAGTTATTGTGCTAAGATGGCAAGGTTTGAAAGTTTGTGAAAAACCATTACTTCTAGTTGGGAAAGGGGTTACTTTCGATAGTGGTGGAATTTCATTAAAACCTGCGAGTGGAATGGACGAAATGATAATGGATATGAGTGGAGCTGGTATAGTTGCTGGTATTATGAAGACATTAGCTTTAAGGCAAGCCTCTACCAATGTGGTTGGGTTAATTGGTTTAGTAGAGAACATGCCCGATGGAAAGGCACAAAGACCTGGAGATATAGTAAAGACGATGAAAGGCGATACAGTTGAAGTTTTAAACACCGATGCAGAAGGTAGATTGGTACTATGTGACTTACTTTGGTTTGCTCAAACACATTTTTCTCCTAAAGCGATTATTGATTTGGCAACTCTAACTGGTGCGATCATAACAGCATTAGGAAATATTAATGCTGGATTGTTCTCAAACAATAATGATATCTCCAGAAATTTTTTAGAATCAGCTCAAGTTGAAGGAGAGGGCGCTTGGAGGTTGCCACTGAACCCTGATTATCAAAAGTTATTGCAGTCCAGAGTAGCTGACATTGCTAATGTCGGTGGACGGGCTGCTGGAGCTATAACGGCAGCACAATTTCTACAAACTTTCGTTAAAGATGACATGCCTTGGATGCATCTTGATGTTGCTGGAGTTTCTTTTATAAAAAAATCATCAAAATTATCTTCTGGAGGTGCCACGGGTTGGGGTGTAGCAACGTTAAATCGATTTATTTACGATTATTTTGAGAAAATAAGCGGTTGTGATGGGTAGAGTCGATTTTTATCATTTAAAAAAGGCTAAAATTTATTTTGCGGTAGGTAAATTAATTGAGAAAGTTATTGATCAAAAAGAGAGAGTTTTAGTTCGAACAGATTCTCAGATTGTCTCTGAAGAAATTGATGAATTCCTTTGGTCCTATGATTTATCAAATTTTTTACCTCATGGAAAATTAGGTGATCCCAATAGCAAATACAATCCAATTCACATAACGAATGAGGAAGATAATCCTAATAATGCAAATATTTTATTTATTATAAGCACTTCAAAACTTTCTGTAGCGGAGATTGTTAAATTTAAACGTACTTTTATTTTATTTAGTGATGGTGATTTGAATTTTTTTGAACCAGCTCGACAGATTTGGAAAGAGTTAGGACATTTAGAGATCGATCGAAACTATTGGACTCAAGAAAAATCAGGCTGGACACTGAGGGATTTTATCTAAGAGATTATTTTTTAGCTTTGGTTTCAAGTTTTTTGGTTATGTCAATCCATATTTTTTCGGCTAGTTTAGTGGCTTTATTAAGCTCATTATTTTTTTCTTCTAATTTTTTTAATCGTATAGAATTTTCAGGAACATAGATGTTTGGGTTGCTAAATTCATTGTCCAATAATTTCCTCATTTCTTCTAGTTTTTTGATCCGTATCTCTGCAGCTTCAAGCTGATTTATTATTGCTTCGTTTTCTATGGAGATTTTATTTTGATCTAATACATTTTCTTTTTTCTGGCTTTGGTTTGATTTCTTTTTGATAACATTACCTGCAAGAAGTGACTTTTCATACATTGTTAAGTCAGAATCAAATTCTCGAATTGTTCCATTTTTCACCAACCAAAGATTTGTGGCTACAAGGTCAATTAAATATGGATCGTGACTGACTAGAACTATGGCACCGGAGAAACGAATTAGGTTTGCAGCCAAAATTTCCCTGCTTTCAATATCAAGGTGATTGGTTGGTTCATCAAGAACCAGTAAATGTGGCACATTTATTGTGGCTAGTAACATTGCTAAACGCGCTTTTTGGCCTCCCGATAAGTTTTGAACTTTTACAAATACTTGATCCTCTGTGATTCCGCCAAGCGCTAGTTTTGAGATAATTTCGTTTTTGTTGGACGAACACATTATATTTGCTACGTGTTCAAAAGCCGTACTGGTTACTACTAAACTATCTACGATGTCTTGTGAAAAATAGCCAATTCTAAGTTTGTTCGTTTTTATTATTTTCCCTTGTATTTGTGAAAGATGACCAACAAGCAGTTTAACAAACGTGGATTTTCCTTCGCCGTTCGCGCCTAAAAGAGCGATCCGATCCTCTGGATCGATTCTAAGATTTAAATTTTTTAAAATGATTTTTTTATCGTATCCAACAGAAATATTTGACAAATTAATGATTGGTGGGGCAAGAATTTTTGGAGAAGGAACAAAAAAATTAGCGATTTTATTATTTCTTAATTGAGGTGTAGATTGCATTTTTTTTAGAGCTTTTAATCGTGACTGAGCTTGCTTTGCTTTACTTGCTGTTGCTCGAAATTTGTTTACAAATGTTTGCATGTGCGCCCTATTTCTCTCCTCCTTTTTAGCAAGAGACGCTTCTAACTTTCTGTTTTCGTTGTATTTTTTTATAAAAAAATCATAATTTCCTGAGTAAAGTGTAAAATTTTCATTCTCAATATGCAAAATTTTGTTTACTGAACGATTGAGTATACGTCTGTCATGGCTGATAAGTAAAACAGTCTTTGTATACTTGGAAAGGAACGACTCTAACCATATTGATCCCTCAAGGTCCAGGTAATTTGTAGGCTCATCTAATAGAAGTAGGTCAGGCGCAGAAAATAAAATACTGGCTAGAGCGACTCTCATTTGCCAACCGCCAGAAAATTCATTGCAGGAACGTATTTGATCGTTTTTGTTAAACCCCAGTCCATGTAAAATATTCGAAGCTCGTGCTTCTGCGGAATACCCTTCAATATCAGAAAGTCGTTCTTGGATCTCAGCAATGCGACGGGGTTCTTGAGCAATTTTTTCTTCTTGCAACAGAGAGGATAGTTCTTTATCCGCGCTCATCACCGTGCTTATTAGTGTTTCAAAGCTATTGGGAACATTTTGAGAAACACCGCCTATAGAAGTTTTGTTTTTCACATTTATTTCGCCTGAGTCTAAAGCGTATTCTTTTTTTATAAGTTTAAATAGCGTAGTTTTCCCTGTTCCGTTTCGACCAACGACTCCGACTTTTGAGCCAGTGGGGATGTGAGCACTTGCAGAAGAAAAGATTGAATTGCCTGCGAGACGAAAGTCTAGGTTCTTAATATCAAGCATGTTTGACAAGTGACAATGAATGTTAATTTTGTCAACTAGGTTTAATAGCTTTTTTATACTTTATGCTTTTAAGTTTACTTTGCATCTGCTACTTGGTCATTTAATTTTCAGATTTTCTTTAATTGTTAAATCATATTTTTTTAATTTAGATAAAAGGATGTTATTATGTCGATACAGAGAACTTTCTCAATAATTAAGCCAGACGCAACCAGACGGAATCTTACCGGGGCTATTAATGCAAAGCTGGAGGCGGCAGGTTTGTCTATTATAGCTCAAAAAAGAATACATCTTACAATGAATCAAGCTAAAATTTTTTATGCGGTCCACAAGGAACGGCCATTTTATAATGAGTTGTGTGAGTTTATGGCGTCTGACCCAATCGTTGTACAAGTGTTAGAAGGTGAAAACGCGATTTTGAGAAATCGAGAAGTTATGGGAGCAACTAATCCAGATGAAGCTGCCGTTGGTACGATCCGCAAGGATTTTGCTCTATCAATGGGTGAAAATTCAATCCACGGTTCTGACGCGGACGATACTGCAAAAGAGGAAATTGCATATTTTTTCTCTGGACTTGAATTAGTCGGCTAAACTTTTTTAAAGGTCAGAAATGAGAATGGGGTCTGTATCTCCTCGTAAGAATTTTTTTAAAACTAATGGGTATAATTTGTGTTCAAGTTGTAAAACCCTAGAACTTAAACTATCCAATGTATCATTTTTTAAAATTCGAACGATACCTTGTCCTAAAATCTTTCCGTCGTCCAGTCGGTTAGTAACTAGATGGACAGTAGCTCCATGCAGACACATTCCTGATTCAAGCGCGCGAGAGTGAGTATGCAATCCTTTAAAAAGAGGAAGAATTGATGGATGAATATTTAATATACGGTCTTTAAATGTTTCTACAAATGTGGGGCTAAGGATCTGCATAAAGCCAGCTAAACAAATAATTTCACTCTTTGATTTGGTGATTAAATTTATTAATTGTTTTTCAAAAACAAAGTTATTTGATATTAATTTGTGATCTAATATGGCGGTTTTGATATTTTGACATTTAGCAAACTCTAGACCTGTGGCATCTGGTCTGTCAGAAATTATTAATACGGGCTTAGCTGGATGATCTTTATCTCTCATATCATCTATTAGAGCTTTCATATTTGAGCCTTTTCCAGATATAAGTATGGCTAATTTTATTTTTTTAATCATTCGGTGCCGATAGTTTGCCAGTATATTGTAGTCCTCGATCTCTGGTTATTTCTCCAATAACGGATGTTGGTTCATTATGGTCGTTTAAAATTGATCGAACTTCATTAACATCGTTTTGATTAACTATTAATATCATTCCGGTACCACAGTTAAATGTTTTTAATGCCTCTTTTTGACTTATTTTAGAAGTTTTAAACAACCATTTAAAAATATCTGGTATTATTAATTTATTTAAATCTATTTTTGCGCCAAACGTCTCATTAAGAATTCTCGGAATATTTTCTGTTAACCCGCCACCCGTAATATGCGCTAGCCCGTTAACGAGGCGCCTCTTAATTAAATGGATAATTGGTTTAGCATAAATTTTTGTAGGCTCCAAAAATTCTGTCCCTAAGGTTTTATTTGAAAATGGAGCTTTTGATTGCCATGAAAGACCGAGATCTTTGATAACCATCCGCGCAAGAGAGAGGCCATTTGAATGGATACCAGACGAATGGACACTAATAATTATATCACCTTCTTTAATATTTTTTGGAAGTGTTTCCCCTCGGTTTAGTGCTCCTATCGCAAATCCTGCTAGGTCAAAGTCACCGTTTCGATACATACCGGGCATTTCCGCTGTCTCACCTCCGATTAATGAAATATTAGATCGTTTGCAGCCCTCTGCAATGCCTTCAATGACGGAGATAGCTTCTTCAATATTTAATTTTGCCGTTGCAAAATAATCAAGAAAAAATAAAGGTTCTGCTCCTTGACAAATTAGATCATTGACACACATCGCCACCAAGTCAATTCCAACAGTTTTTAAACTACCAGTTTCGATAGCAATTTTAAGTTTTGTTCCGACTCCATCAGTAGCCGCAACAATTATTGGATCGCTGTAACCGGCAGCTTTAAGATCAAATAAGGCTCCGAAGCCGCCTAAGCCGCTCATTGTACCTGGTCGTTGAGTTGAACTTGCCAATGGACTGATTTTTTGTATGAACTCGTTTCCGGCATCGACATCTACGCCGGCTGATTTATAAGAAATACTGTTGTGAGGTGTTCTATAAAGTTTCCGTTTCATTCGCTTCATGGCTTTCAAATTCTGGTTGATTATAATTTAATAAGTATTCTATTGAAAAAGATAAGTTTTAGTTAGTATTTTTAATCATTTATATTTCGAGTTTTCAATTTACTTTTAAAAATTTTAAATTTTATCATTCATTTATGTCGTTTCTTGACATTTGTGAAAATTGAATCTACCCACAGTGTAATGGGGGATTAGCTCAGTTGGTTAGAGCAGTACGCTCATAACGTATTGGCCGGTGGTTCGAGTCCACCATCCCCTACCATTATAGATACCAAAATATCATTATAATATTAACTATTGTTACCAGTCTTTTATATTGAGAGCATTAGAAATACCGACCTGTTTGCTTGGAGTCCTTGTATGCTATTTTAGGTTAACTATTTCTAATCATTTAATTTGATAAAAGGGTTGATTAACCTACTTTTCATATTGAATATTGGATCTTAATTTGGATATTATTGAAAATGCCTTTTGTTTATTTTAACGTGCGTTTAATTGTAGAATGGTCTTATATTTTTGTGTTTTTTAGTAGTTCACTGTATTCTCGCTTAAAAGAATTATAGAGAGTTTCTGTGGTTTCAGTTTTGATTAGAAATTAAGTAATATAGTTTTCGACAATGTTTCAAAATGTAATAAGTTTAACGATATTTTTAACTATAATTTTTTTCCCATTACATGCATCGGTTATAAATGGTTCGGCAGGTAATTCTCTTAAAGCTCAGGAAATAACAAACTTTGTCGAACCGTGGGCGATGACATTTATTAATGATCAGCAATTACTTGTCACCTCTAAAAGGGGAAAAGTTTGGTTAGTTTCGATCAATGGAGAAAAAAAAGAAGTTTTTGGAGTACCAAAAGTATTTTTTGAAGGTCAGGGTGGGTTGGGCGACGTAATTGTGCATCCTGATTTTGAGAAAAATCAATTAATTTATTTGTCTTTTGTGAGCGCTGATATTGAGAATACCTCACTCAAAGGTGCTACTGTAGTTCGGTGTAAATTTACACAAAAAAGTGGCACTCCATTTTTGACTGACGTTAAATTAATTTGGAATCAAATTCCAAAAATGAGAGGTTCTGGCCATTTTTCGCATAGGCTTGCATTTGGACCAAAAGGTTCAATACATGAGGATAAATTATTTATTACGTCGGGCGATCGGCAAGAGGGGATGCTCGCTCAGGATTGGAAATCCTCCGTTGGAAAAATAATTCGCTTAAATTCGGATGGTACTGTGCCAAAGGATAATCCTTTTCAAGACAAAGGAGAATTGGCAAAAAGTTTTTGGACCTTGGGTCATAGGAATGCATTGGGGATTGCCTTTGATAAAAATGGTAATTTATGGTCCCATGAAATGGGACCTCGGCATGGTGATGAATTAAATTTGATAAAAGGTGGCATGAATTATGGATGGCCATTTGCTTCAGAAGGAAATCATTATGACGGTCGAGCTATTCCAGATCACGCATCACAACCTCAATTTTTCGCACCAGTATTGTTTTGGGTTCCGACAATTGCACCTTCAGGATTTTTTTTCTATACTGGAACAAAATTCAATCATTGGATTGGAGATGCTTTTATAGGTGGACTACGAAGTAAAGCCCTAATTCGTATTAATTTTTCAAAATCGGGCATTTCAGAAAGTGAACGGTATAGCTGGGGGAGTAGGGTTCGTGAGGTGGAACAGGGACCCGAGGGGTCTATTTGGGTATTAGAGGACCCTCCATTTGGACGTTTGATAAAATTTGATACCTTAGACCAATAAAGTCTGGGTATTTGAACAAGTTAGATAGTGTCGCGATGCTATTAATAACTATAATCGTTGATTAATATTACAATTTTTGGAAATAAAACTTTCTGCGCAGTCAAAAATGCGTTTTTTTCTTTTTGGATCCATTTTTTTAAGCGTGGATTCAAGGAATGGCATTCTCGCATTTTTTTTTATTAAATTAATATTTTTTGATACAAAGCGCCAGTAAAGCCCATCCATAGTCTCACACCATGGTCCCTTGGGGTAGTTGCTCATTTTTAAAATATAATTTGAACCACAGATATATGGCTTGGTCGAAAAAATCCCTCCGTCTGCAAATGAGGCCATCCCATAAACATTTGGCGTCATGACCCACTCAGATGAGTCAATAAACATCTCCATAAACCAAGAATACATGTGTTTAGGATTTACTTCACATAATGTCATAATGTTTCCAATTACCATAAGTCGGTTTATGTGGTGCGTGTAGCCGTAATCGACAGAGTATTTTATCGCATCATCAAGAGGTGGAATGCCTGTTGTACCTTGATACCAATTGTTCTTAAGTGAATTTGAAAAACTGAAGTAATTGCTTTTAAGTTGCTGATCAGAGAAGTTCTGGTAAATGCCCCGAATAAACTCCCGCCAGCCAACGACTTGTCTAACAAATCCTTCAACCGAGTTTAATGGGACATTTGTTTTATCCGTAAAAGAGATAATTTGGTCTATAATCTCTTTTGGTGTTATTAGACCTAAATTAATTGAAGAACTTAGACCGGAGTGAAACAAGAAATTATCTGAAAGTTGTATTGCGTCTTCATAAGGTCCAAATTTTACGAATTTTTTTTGTAAAAAATTTTCGAGGGTTTTAAAAGCTTCAGCTCTAGTCAATGGCATCCATGCATTACTTAAATTACCGGGATGGTCGCTGAACGTACGCTCAATTAACGGTTTTAATATATTGATATATTTTGACTTTTGGGCTTTGTATTGCCTTGGTATCAATTCACCTTTTGGAATTTTTTTTCGATTTTCGTCATCAAATGACCATTTGTTACCAATCGGGTTTAAATTATCATCTAGCAATAGCTTTAATTGTCGTCTAACGTCTTTATAGAAGTTAGCCATTCGCAGTGCTTTATTATGATTTATAAACGACTTAAATTGAGTTCGTTCAATAAGAAACATTGGCGTTGGTACAAATTCTATTTCGATCCCAGTTTGTTCCGCAAAATTTAAAATTTTATTTTCAAAATTTTTGTCTTCAATTTCAAACATAACTATTTTATTAAAAATTTTGTTTTTACAAAAATCTTTTAATTTGTGCTCATACGGTTTTCTAAAATTATGATGATTTATATCTTGATATTCAATAGGCAAGCCGGATAATTTAATTTCATCCCGTTTTTCTCTCATTGCACCTAAAACCATTAAAAGTTTTAACTTGTGGTGTTTTTCGTACGTGCACAACTCAAAGTCTTCAGCCATAAAAATCATTTTTGGATTTAATGACGAAATTTCGGAGTTACCAAACAATTGGTTACCAAGAAGAATTAATAGATTATTATCTGACATCGTTAATATTTTATCTCGTGTTTCAAATAAAAATTATTTTTAAAGAGTAGATGGCTAATTTGGTCTAAGCTCCTATTATTATTTCTAACAAAAGAAAAATGTACCAAACCTTCAATTACAGATAGTGCTTTGAAATCAAAAATCATTAAAATTTACACAAACTTGTTTATTTATTGAATATTTATTCAAAAATTGCATTTGAATTCTGATGAGTATTTATTTACGGTCAATATTCTATAATAAAACTTTTTTGTGTTTCATTAATCACGTTGTCATCTAATAGGAAAGAAAAATTTTGATATGAACAATGCTGTTTATGCTCAGTCTGGAGGTGTTACGTCGGTTATAAATGCGTCTGCTTATGGCGTTATGTCTGAACTAAAAAAAGTATCACCCGATTCTAACATTTATGCAGCACAGAATGGAATTCTGGGACTCCTTGCTGGAAAACTTTACGATATTGGAAGAACTGAGAAACCATTAGAACTTTTGTTAGAGTCACCAGCTGGAATGTTTGGTTCCTGTCGTTTTAAATTGCCAGAAATTGATAATACAAGTTTTTATGATGGTTTATTTAAAATACTAGACAAGAACTCTATTAAATATTTTTTTTATAATGGTGGTAATGACTCAGCTGATACATGCTTAAAAGTTGCTCTTGCAGCAAAAAAAATTGGATACAACCTCTGTGCCATTGCAATTCCCAAAACCATCGATAACGATCTCGTCGTTACTGACAATTGTCCTGGATTTGGTTCTGTAGCAAAGTATGTGGCAACATCGGTTAAAGAGGCAGCCCTAGATTTAAAGTCGATGTGTAAAACCTCAACTAATATATTTGTTTTAGAAGTTATGGGAAGACATGCGGGTTGGATAGCTGCGTCTGCAGAACTGGCAAATGTTGCTGACTTAACCCACGTTCATAAAATTTTATTACCCGAGATTCTTTTTGATGAAGAGAATTTTTTGCATGGGGTTGAGCGCGATCTTTCCAAATATGGTTTTTGTGTTGTGGTAGCTTCTGAGGGCTTAAAGGATCAAACGGGAACCTTCTACTCCCAATCGATAATAGAGGATTCTTTTGGCCATAAGCAGTTGGGAGGTGTAGCGCCTAAAATAGCTGAACTTATTAGTAAGAATTTAAAAATCAAATATCATTGGTCAGTATCTGATTACTTGCAAAGAAGTGCTAGGCACCTAGTATCTAAAATTGATTTAGAACAGGCTATCGAAGTTGGAAAAGTTGCAGCCAAATATGCTATTGCGGGCCGATCCGGCGTTATGCCAGTCATCAAACGGCTATCAAATGTTCCATACTTATGGGAAGTAAGAGAGGGTAATTTGCTGGAAATTGCAAATAAAGAAAAAATAGTTCCAAATAAATACATATCTGAATGTGGGTTTCGTATACGAAAAGCAGGGACAGATTACTTGCAACCTCTGATTCAGGGGGAATCTTTTCCTAAATTTAGGGACGGCTTACCAATATATGAACAACTTGATCTTCATTTAGTTTAGCCGTTATCAAAAAGCTTATTTCAATTTGGTTGATTAATCAAAAAGTTGATGACAGAATTAGTTTTATAGCCAATAACTATAACTGCATTCTCAAGTGGAAAAAAAATGGTTAAATCTCAAAAGCCAAACATTGTTGTTACACGTGCTGTCCCTAACTCAGTTGCTGATCTGCTTTCGGAGAACTTTACCGTTAAGTTTAATCAAATTGATAAGCCGTTTTCGGAAACCGAGCTAAAAGAAGCCTTTCAGAATTTTGATGGTGTTCTATGCACCGTGAGTGATAAAATTACTAAAGATATATTAAATTCTGAGAGAAAACGTGCTTCAATTATATCAAATTACGGTGTTGGGGTGTCAAACATCGATATCGAGTGTTCTAAAACAATTGGCTTAATAGTCACAAATACTCCAGATGTTTTAACTGATTCAACAGCGGAGCTAGCATTATTTTTAATAATAGCTACTAGTAGGCGTACCTCTTATTTGGAAGCAAAATTAAGAAAACGATTGTGGAACGGTTTTTCAATAATAGAAGATTTAGGTTCAAGTTTAAATGGTAAAACGCTCGGTATAATTGGTATGGGAAGGATTGGTCAGGCAACGGCAAAAAAAGCAATGACTTCTTTAGGAATGAAGGTAACTTTTTTTAACCGGTCTACTATTAGTGAGTTGGACTTTGATGCAACACAAGTGAATACTTTAGACAGCCTATTAAAAAATGCTGATGTCGTGTCAATTCATGCACCTGGTGGAGCGCTCGAACCAATTTTAACAGAAAAGCATATTCAAATGATGAAACGTACTGCATTTTTGATCAATACTGCTAGGGGTGATGTTGTTGATCAAACGGCATTAGTTAAAGCTTTAAAAACTGGGTCAATTGCAGGAGCCGGGCTTGATGTATACTTAGATGAACCCAACGTGCCCGACTCATTACTTTCATTGAACAATGTCACATTATTACCGCATATTGGTTCGGCTACAAATGAAACTCGAGAGGCGATGGGCATATTGGCTGTAAAAAATCTTATAGCACATTTCTCTGATCAAAATTACCCAAGCAGAGTTGTTTAATGAAAATTACAGCAATTGAAACAATTCGTTTAAAAGAACGCCCAAATTTATTATGGCTTCAAGTATATACCGATGAGGGGTTGGTAGGTTTAGGAGAGACGTTTTTTGGCGCTCAGACCGTCGAGGCCTACGTTCATGAGTATATCGCTCACAGAGTTATTGGCCGGAATCCATTGCAAATTGATTTGCTTGCATCGGAATTGATTGGGTATTTGGGTTTTAGATCAACTGGTGCTGAAGTAAGAGGAAATTCTGCATTTGATATCGCTTTGTGGGACCTTTTTGGAAAAGCAATGAACCAACCAATAGCCCAACTTTTGGGCGGCTTCTCCAGAAACGAAATTCGAACCTATAATACGTGCGCGGGCATCGATTATATTAGAAAGGAGTCTGGTCAAAATACTAAAAATTTCGATTTAAATAAAAACAGTTTGAAACCTTATGATGACTTAAATGGATTTTTAAATCATGCTGATGAGCTGGCTCATTCACTACTTGACGATGGTATAACTGCTATGAAGATTTGGCCTTTTGACTTAGCGGCAGAAAAATCAAACGGTCAATATATATCTTATAATGATATCACTAAATGTTTAGAACCAATTGAAAAAATTAGAAACTCTGTTGGTTTTGAGATGGATATTATGATTGAATTTCATTCTTTGTGGCAGCTATTACCTGCAATTGAAATAGCCAAGAGGCTTAAACCATATCAGACATTTTGGCATGAAGATCCGATAAAAATGGATAGTCTGGCCGACCTAAAACGTTATTCTGATGCGTCCAGCGCTCCAATATGCGCGTCCGAAACTTTGGGATCGAGGGCAGCGTTTCGAGGTCTTTTAGAAACTGGCGCTGCAGGCATAGTTATGTTGGATGTCGGTTGGTGTGGTGGTTTGTCAGAGGCTCGTAAAATTGCCGCAATGGCAGAGGCTTGGCACCTTCCGGTAGCACCTCATGACTGCACTGGTCCTGTTGTTCTTTGTGCATCAACGCATCTTTCTTTAAATCTACCAAATGCTCTTATTCAAGAAAGTGTCAGAGCGTTTTACAACACTTGGTACAAGGAAATCGTAACTGCACTGCCGTTAGTTAACAATGGAATGATTTCGGTTCCTGACGGAGCTGGACTGGGATTGGAATTACGCGACGACCTTGACAAGAGATATAGTGTGTTTCGAAAAAAAACTACTTTGGAGGATGTTTGAAATAGTCTCTTGTATAATGTCTAGAAACGAAAAATAATTTAAAAATCATGGTTAAAAGAAAAATCAAAACAATTGAAGGGAAAAAAGCCCTTCTGACTGGCGGTCTTGGCTCTCTTGGGCGAGCTCAAGCCATGTTGCTGTCATCCAGAGGAGTAAAAGTAACTATTCTGGATAAGGAAAACATTTCAAAAGAGCAAAAAGTTAATTATAAGTTTGGAAAAAATGTGTCGTTTGTAAAATGTGATTTAAA
>MDTB01186448.1_pt1 | contig 23616 bp, 27 predicted proteins | sample 811161 | NCBI WGS metagenome assembly MDTB01 (sample SAMN05326650, study PRJNA326480) | marine metagenome | isolation source: seawater | place: Mediterranean Sea | collected 2009
GGGGACAGTGTTCATGCCCGTGCGAGACCATATTATCGAATGCCCGTAATTCTGTTCCGCAATAAGCGTTCTCTGAACCTGAGCATATCTTATCATTCTGTAAAGAAGAATGTATGAAGTACAGATAGCGTGTGCGAGGGGCATGGCTCGCTTTCTAATAATCACAGCAACATCAGGTACTAACTATGAATTGGGAGAGTTGTTCTCTACATCAGCAGAAGACAAAGGCCATGATGTAGAAATTATTGATTTGTCCGAATTAGACCTACCATTGTTTACAGTAGCACGTTCAAAAGATCCAGAACAAACACCAGATGTATCTGAATTAATTCAAATCATGACTGAATCTGATGCCTGGATAGTGCTTGCTCCAGAATACAACGGATCATATCCTCCTACTCTGAATAATGCAATTGCATGGATGTCTTTAGACTGGCAGAGTTTTCGTAATATGTGTACAGGTAAGCCTGTTGGTTTAGGCACACATAGTGGTGGTGGAGGCACTCATGTAATCATGGCAATGCGTCAACAATTTTCATTCATTGGTGCCGATGTAATGGGCAGATCTTGTGTATCTGGTAAGAATAAAGATGCTAATCCAGAGACAATTGAAGCCATGATTGATGGTCTTGCCAGATAGATTGATTTCAATCAATTTATTCTGTTAATTTAGCTAATCTTTGAAGATGTTCAATTGCTTGTTGAGCCGAAATTTTTACCCTATCATCTTCGTCATCAAACATTTTGACAATGTGGGGCACTACTCTACCATCTTCAACTGCTGCAAGAGCTTCAACTCCATGAATCCTGCAAGCAATTGAATTACTTTGCAGAAGCATAGGTGCATATTGAAGAATATCTTCGGAAGTCAATCTCCTAAGTTGCCTGCTGGCTTCAATTCTGACACCATCATCAGAATCATTTAACGAACGAATTATAGAAGGAGAAGCGATATCTAAAGGAGCGTCTTCTAGTGATTCTAAAACAGATATTCGAATTCTAGGTGAAGGATCTGATTCTAATTGGCGGATATGGAAATAATGGGGACCATCTGGTGCCAATAGCATCCATTGAATCGCAGATGCTCGTAGTGTTACATTAGAAGAATTCACTAATCGATTTGTTTGTTCAATCTTTCCAATTCTAATCAATGTGGCTAAAGTTTCAGTCCTTACTGAATCATCAGCGAGAAGTTTCCATAATGATTCTACCTCGTTCGGACCTCCAGTAATTGCTAGAGCTCTTATTCTGTTTCTTTTTTCATCAACTATATCAGTATCTAAAATTGATTTTAGTAAGGCTTTATTTACACGTCTACCAATACGCGCTGCTGTTTCAGGATCTCGAGCAGCTGCACTTACTCCTTCACGAATTGTACCTCTTATGCCAATTAATCGAATGATTGACTGAATCAATAACAAATCTATGGAAATTAGTAGAAAGAGAATAAGATGTTTTCCAGACATAGAAGAAGAATCTACATCAGAAAATCTAATTTCGTAAACTTCTGCCCAATCTAAAAGACTTCGAGAAAATAAATCCATTCCAAACATGAACCACACACTAAAATTTTGATTATCTACAGAATAAATATCGAATACTTCATCAACTCTCTGAAGTAATAAGGGTACAATAAATAATAGATGAAGACTAGCAACCAATACATCGATTCTATGGTCATTTCCAATATCTGGATCTCCGTCCATTACCCTATTTGCAATCTCTCTTCGTCTTCTCTCATCTGCTGACCAGACTCGATGAACTGATAATACTAATATTGCAGACATGAATGCACATAACAGTCCAATTACTCTCAAAGAATTAGGTAGATACATAGCAGGAATAATAAAAATTAGTAAAACAAACTCAATAACTACAATACGGGATAATGAATTAGTGATTGACATTCCAGATAAATATCCTACTTTCTGTAGGAACTCATCAACGGTATTCCACCAAGCCACGGTAAGTCGCTATATCCATAGTTCATGAATGACGCCTATATTAACATCCGATTCCTTCAATTCTTATGACAATCTGTGAGTGCCATGCCCCCTCCACTTTGGTGGCTCATCTTGGCAATTTGTAGTTTACTTGGAGTTGTCACTTGGTGGGGAAGAAATTTTACTGATAGGAGAGAATTTACTATATTCACTGCCATTCTAGGTTCTTCACTAATGGTAGTACTAGTAATTTGGACATGGATGTCTGATTGGTGAATAAGATGTTAACTCCAAAGGATTTGATTGGGTGTTATCCGGTTAGAAATGAAATTGCCTGGGGATATGATACTAGGCGTGGACCTACTACTGGAGAGGGACGTATTGCAATTTTATTTACTCCGAAAAAATTTGGAAGAATTGAAAAAATAGTTCATAGAATTCTAGGAGGTTCTAAATTTCTAAGAAGACCAATGGATCCTTTGATGACAATCGTTTGGGAACTTTGTGACGGAACTAATAGTTTTGAAGAAATATGTAATCATTTAGATGTAACTTTCAAAGAAGAAATTGCCCCAGTAGAAGAAAGAACTTGCACCGCATTAGATGGACTAGGCAGAAGTAGTCTAATAGAAATACATGCACAAAAACCTACTGTCTCACATAAAATATGTAGCCATACTTTATCAGATCAAAATTTCGAATGGCTATACATAGAAGGTGATTAGATAGATTTTCTGATTATTTTTATTATTACATTTGGTGCATTCATTGCTGCTGCACTTACTGTTCCTGCTGGATTCGGACTATCAACAATGCTTACGCCATTGGTTCTTTTCATAGTTGGGCCACATGAGGCTGTAGCAATTGTCGCAGTAATACATGGAGCACATAATGGTTGGAAATTAGTTGTTCTAAAGGAATTTGTTGATTTTGATGCATTCAAAAGATACGGTATTTGGTTGGTAATTGGAGCTATAGGTGGTGCATTACTTCAGAGTCAGGTTCCTCAAGAACCTCTCTTGCTGATCATTGGAATATTCTTGGTCATTCTACCTATTCTTACAATTAGTGAAGCATGGACAGGATACAGAATTCCAGATGCAAATGATAGAATTGGAGGATTTGGTTCAGGTTTTATGGGAGGCCTATCAGGTCACCAAGGAGCACTCAGAGCAATGTTTCTCAAACGTAGATTGAGCGATAAAATGTCATATGCTGCCACCGCGAGTGTTCTAGCATTATGTGTAGATTTAACACGAATTCCTGTTTACTTAATTTTCAATGAAACAGAAATTTTTGAGAATTTTATTCTACTTTTACCCCTAACAATTTCTGCATTACTGGGTGTGCAAGTAGGTAAATTATTTCTTGAACGCTTAAAATCAGATATGATTAACCATGCAATTATGATTGGTATAGTTGCAAGTGGAATATACTATATTTTTGAATCTTTATAATCAAGAATACTTGGACCAATCTGAACCATTCCACCACTCAGTTGAACCATCACTCATTGTCCTCCAAGAATGTCCATTTTCATCTGTCCATTGCTGTATTAATGTAATTTCTGAGACTGTATCATTAACCATTGGTGTAGAAGCATTTGCGAGGACTTGTTCCGGGATATATTCGGAATCTTCAACCACATCATCATCTAGATATTCCATTTCATCTTCTTCAGAAATCCTGTTTCTTAATCTAAATGCAATCAAAAGTGATACTACGGCTAACACAATAATCAGCAATGACCCACCAATTACCATAGGATCAGCACCTGCAATTTCAAATCCACCGGACTCTCCTTGAGGTCTATTGACTTGAGTAGTGAATTTTCCAATTATTTCATTGTCTGATGCAACCAAAGTAAATTCTATTTCTCCTTCTGTATAATCTACCTCAGTAATCACCTCACATTGAATTTGTTGAACATCATTTACATCGGGTGATTGTTGAATAGTCACAGTAGGAACACCTGCGCCATTCTGTGGAGTGCATTTCACATCAATTCCTGATGGAGCTAAGATCAAAACAGATACCTGTTCCGCCTGAGTAGATTTTCCTTGAACTTCCAATGTCAAATCTATTCTACTGCTAGGACCCATTTCAATTGTATTAAGTGGAGGAGTTCCTAAAGACAATGCTCTCATTTCAGTAATCGAAAGAATCAATTTTTCTTCAGATTGCTGTGGGGAATCAGATTCGCCGCCAATTACGTATTTTGTTACAGTAACTTCAGTACCAAGTGAAACTGTTTCATCAATTAAAATTAAGACATCAATTGTACTATTAGAACCAGGAGATATATCTAACGGAATGAATTGATTTGCCATGAATTCAGTTCCATCTATGAAAATAGTCATTTCTAATCCAGGAATTATAGGAGAAATGGAGACTTTAGTTCGTAATTCTTGATCAATGACATTTCCAGTATTTGTTATAGAATAACTTGAATTGACCATTCCACCCAACCTTACATTCTCAATTTGATGGTGCCATTCATCAACATAGTGTGATTTGATGACATCCACATAACCAACCTGAATTACAGATGGAGCATTTGTTAGGGATTGAATTTCCGAGTCAGCGGTAAAAGTAAGCCATAATTCAGTACCTGGACTCATAGAGGCGTCTGCAATTATTATCATTGTGATATTAGCAACGTCTCCTTCATATCCTGCTAAATCAACATCAAATGTTGAGTCACTTACTTCACCATCAACCAGCATATTAGTTGTCCAGCCATTTGGTAAACCTTCAACTGAAATCTTTACCCTATCTACCCCATTACCATGATTTGTGACAGTGAAATGAATAGGTGATGGTTGTTCAGGAAGAAATGCAACAAAATTATCAGTTGATATATCCATTGAAAGCGAATGTACTTGAGCAATTCTAGGTCCAGTAACTGATTCTCCACTAAACGAAATTGATGATTTTGTCGATGTAATTACAGGAGTAATAATTGGTGCAGGATCTCCGGCATGTCCGTCATTTGGAGCGTGTAAGGATACTCTCATTGATGAATGAGATCCCCCTGCAATCGAAGCAGTAGATGGACCTGATAGCGATACTGTCCATGTTTGAGCACCCTCTAATGTCCAATTAAACTCGATTTGATCTAGTCGCCCAGCATCATTGTGTATTTCCCATTCCAACTCTATTGATTCACCTGGAAGAATGTGTGTTTCCATAGAATCCCACGATTCTACAATCCTTATGTCTGATATCATGCTAGCTTCTATCGTTAACTGCTGACTAGTTTCAGAACTTGAATCTGCTTGACTTGAGGACACTATACTTACTACTGCAGTTTCACCCGGTAACGCATCTGATGGAATTGCAATCGTAAAATCAACTACTTCTGTTTGACTAGGCTCAAGAGTAATGGAAGATTCTTGTGTCGATGATACCCCGAATGCCCACCCACTAGGAACTGAAATTCCATCAACTGAAATTATGAAAGTATCACTACCATCTCCAGTATTTTCTAAAACTACAGAGTGACTACATACATTTCCAGGAGCGCACTTAGGGGATGGAGAAATAGATGACCACTGAGATTCATACCTTGGGGCAACACCCGCACTGAAAGACAAAGAATCTGTAGCAGTGTTCTCTTGAACGCTTTGTACGATTATATTACCCTGAATAGATCCTGTTGAAGCACTTTCAGGTGGTTTAGTTTGTAATCTAAAATTTCTAGATTCACCAGGTAAAATTGTAATTTCAGTTCCAGATAATAGACCACTCCCACTTGGATGTGTAAAACGATATTCCCATTCAGCAGGCAATCCATTGGCTTCAAGTGTAAACTTATCACTAATATTACCTGTATTTCTCACAGAGAATCCCATATCTGACCATTCACCTCGGGCTGATGTTGATGTTGGAGAACCCTGAAGATCAAGTCCAAACTCAGAAGAAGACGCTTTTTGATCGTAAAACATGACTATGTCTTCTATCCAATATCCAATTTCATTACCAGTACTATCAGAAGTGAAAAGAAATTCTATTATTGAGTTAGGGCCCATTACTGAAGGAGGTATCTCTAGCCAAGGAACACCTCGACCGTCTACAGTACTAACCTGTATTAGCCAACTGGATGGTTGTCCAGTGACTTCTCCCGATAAACCAGCATTTGGTAATAAATTAGCAGCAGTTGACCCATCAAAGACTCTAACCTGTAGCGAATCACCTTGAGCAACATTACCCGTATAGAAAAATCCTAATCCATATCCATTTGTAGGATTCGGGTGTGCATCTGATAGATCTAACGTTGGACTACGTAAACGCTCAGCCCACATATTTCCGTAATTAGTTGTACTTGTAGTTCCACCAATTCTACATGATGATACCCCGTTTAGACGATTATCTGCATCTATACGCCAATTTGATGTTCTGCTCCATGTAGATGAAGACTCACACCTCTCATAAAGGAAACCAATAGTGATTGTAGAATATCCTATATCGTTGGATGGGTTAGTATCTGATGCATGATTTGTTGTGACTCTTACAGTATGATTACCGCTGTAAGTTGGCAGCCAAGTAGTCGAGACAGATTGTGTACTTTGAGAATTTACTAAACTAACATATACTGTTGTATTGAATAACTCAAATCCGTCATATTCATCATGTAACACTACAATTTCAACTGCAACATTTGAAGCAGATGATGTACCTAGATTCTCTACTCCTACTGTCAAAGTATGCTGGACACCAAGCATTCCATCTATAATCCATAAATCTACAGGACGGCCTGGATTGGATGTTGATCTCGATAAAGAATCATACAAGGTAGCATCTGCTGAAGATGCATACGAGGTAGTAAAAGTAGAGGGAGTAACATCGACAGCAGCTCTAGAATTTGTAGCATCAACTATTGGGTGCATACTTACGAAGACAAAGAGCAGGACCAACCCGAGAGCCGCACGTCCTCGCGTTCCGTTCATAATTGTCCATCTGCTAACGACTTAATGAACAGCACGGCGCTTATTCAGATTCATTTATTGTATTAATTTCAGCTGCTTTCTTTGATTTAGCAGCAGCCACCAAATAAAGTGAAAGTGGTAGAATAAGTACAATTCCGAAGCATCCAATCAAAGCAGTCATTCCCCAAATCATTTCAGTCACAGGGTCTATTCGATATGGAGAAACTTCGTAGATCTCATGCTCTACTATTGATACAGAAACACCCATTCCACTGGTGTTAACTTGTTGATTGTCTTCATCTAGCATCTTGATGGTCCATGTTCGTGGTAAAATAGAATCTATAACGGTAGTATTAGCAATCTCATCAGCTTCAGTCGAATTGTCTGCGATAAATGCCCATGAACCAGATAGAGGTAAATCCTTAGATAAAATTCCTCTAAATTGTTCTGACTGATTATCAACATCAATGCGGTGAGTAGATGATTCAGTACAATACTCAACTAATCCCTCATAATCTGACGTATCGGGTGCAAAACACTGGAATGGTGTATCTCCAACATTTTCCCCCAACTCAGGATGATGCCACCAAACACCACCCAAGGATGAAACTTCTAATATTGTACCAACTGGTGAGTTATCGATTGTGATGTTCATCCAGGTAATGGCAGAATTGGTTTCGAACGAATACGTACCATTAACCGAATCTTCTGTAACTTCTAACGATGTTTCAAGATTGGAGGATTTAGCAAGATAAAATGATGAGTCAAGGGTAGCAGAATAGACTGCATAACTAAGGATTAGAACAAGTGTAAGTCCGAGACCAATAATGGTTCGAAGCATGTTTGGATTCTGACTCAGGGCCCTGCGCACATTGGACCCACAACCAATACCCTTTCAAATCCGCGCTTTTCACCTAAGAAATGCAATTTGGCAGAATATGGCTGACTGTTAACTCACAGGGTTCATATACACGGGGAAAGTCGCCGAGATGCTTTTGGTGATATGATGACGTCTTACCGTGATGTTTCTCCTACCGAATTAGTTGCTGCATTAAGATCTGAAATGGATAATTTCGAACTTGTTTCTGCTCCTGAATGGGCTGTAGATGTAAAGACTGGTACTCACCGAGAAATGCCACCAGTTCAGGAAGATTGGTGGGAAACTAGGGCTGCATCAATGCTTCGCAAGGTTGCCATACATGGCCCAATTGGAACAAATCATCTTGCACAAATGTATGGCGGAATCAAGAATCGTGGTGTAAGACCTAACAGGGCAGTTACTGGTTCTAGAAACATAACTAGGAAAATTCTTCAACAATTGGATCAATCCGGACTTACAGTCCTCAAAAAGAATGCCTCAGGAAGTAAGACTCTTGGAAGAGTAATTACACCTGCTGCTCATTCATTGCTAGATCGTGTTGCTGGCAAAGTTGCAAGTGCTGAAATGTAAAGAGGTGAAATTATGTCGTCAAACAAAACTTTTGGTAAAAAGCAACGATTAAACAAGGTTGCTAAGACTAATCGTCGTGTACCTGTATGGGTTATTCTACGCACTAATAGAAAGGTACAATCTCATCCTAAACGCCATAATTGGCGTAGATCAAAACTTCAGAGGTGAATAAATGGCAGATGTACGAAGAATGACTATTCCTCTACGTGGAGCTTGGAAAGTACCTCGAACAAGACGTGCTAATAGGGCAATGGAAGAGGTCAAGCGCCATGTTGTTCGCCACATGAAGGTCACTAATGAAGAGACAATTTGGATAGATGAAACAGTCAATCACAAAATTTGGGAAAGAGGCATGCAAAAACCTCCTCGTAGAATCAATGTAGTAGTTACTCGAGAAGAAGGGTTTCCCATTGAAGTAAAAATTGATGATGAAACTGACGAGGATGGTGCATAAAATGGGTAATATTCGACCTAAATTTATCAAGAGCAGAGCTCTACTTCTAGTCGAAATGTATCCAGATAAATTTAATGCGGATTTCGATAACAACAAGGTATTAGTTGCTCAGTACTCTGATGTTTCAAACAAGCGAATGAGAAATTGGATTGCAGGATACATCACTCGCTATGTTCAAAGACGTCGCGATTAGAGGCGAACCCTGTGGGTAATCGACTAGATATCCCTACACCTGAATACCCTCTTGAAATCGTTTTTGTTTTAGTTAAACCTGCATTTTCAGGTAACATAGGTGCTGTTTGTAGAGGAATGCTAAACTTTGGTTTCAATAAATTAAGAGTCATTGGGCATGATGGTAAATGGGATGAAGAAACACGAAACCGAGCTAAACATGCTCAATCTGTACTAGACAATGCCGAAATTCATGAAAATTGGGAATCATGCATGAACGATATCTCATTGGTAATTGGAACCTCTGGAAAACGTGAATTAGGTTCAAAAATTCAATTCAGACATTTCCTTACTCCCAATGAATTAATCGATAATTTTCATGGCTTAACTGGAAGAGTAGCAATTGTTTTTGGCCCTGAAGGTATAGGTTTACTGCAAGATGAATTGCGTCAATGTGACCTTCTATTGACAATTCCGTCGTGGGAAGGATATCCTATACTCAATCTCTCACATGCAGTGACAGTTGTTGCATATTCAATGTATACTAAAATCGATGAATCATTAAAAAATAAAAAACGAATGATGGATCCAGATCAACGAAGAACTATGAGAGAAACCGCTGCGCGAATTGCTAAATCACTCCCTTTACATGAAAGCAAAAGGCGTGGTGCAGAAGAACAATTAATTAGAACCTTGATGAGGAGTGGGCCAGATGAATTTGAAGCTCATCGTTTACTAGGAATTCTCAAAGATGCTGCTAAAGCACTAGAAGAATATGAAGACGAATAATTACCTTCTGCATATCGCGCTGTTCGCACCATGCTCTCGGACAGTCACGCTTTCAACCCAACATCTTTCGCCGTATATTTTCTGAATTAAATCGCTTGCATATTCCATAGCCATTTTAGCAAACATCTCGCAACCTGTTGCTTCGACTGTTACCATATCAATCACTTCAGTTTCATTCATTCCTTCGAAGACTGAGAACATAGGGTCATCAAATGCGACTAATGTCTTATGATCAAAATTTATCCTAAGCCAAGCTTCTAAATCTTTCAAACTACCAAAATCGACTACCCAATTATTCTCATCTAATTCAACTGCTCCAAAAACGAATTCGAACTCTAATGAATAGCCATGCATAAATCTGCAATGACTGTCAGCACGCCATTGTCTAAATGCTGCTGAAAGTCCTCTTTCGTGACCATATTTCTTTGAACTGAAAAATCTAGTCATTCAGATCTCTCCATCTTAAAATCCAAACATACCGAATTGATACAGTACCTTTCACCACCAAATTCTTGTGGACCATCTTCGAAAACATGGCCCAAATGAGCATCACATTTACCGCACTTCACTTCTATTCTACGCATCCCATGGCTGATATCAACAATCCGTTTGATGCCTGCATCTTCATGCTCAGTATGAAATGCTGGCCAACCACACCCTGAATGATATTTCATTTCAGAAGTAAAAAGTAGATGACCACAACAAATACAGTGATAGTCTCCGTTTCTCTCTTCAAGATAGTGTTCTCCAGTAAATGGCCTTTCTGTTGCGCCATTCCTTGTTACTCTATATGCTAAGCGACTTAACCTCTGCTTCCATTCTTTATCTTGTTCACTTACCATATTATTCACCGAATTCATTCTTTAATCTCAAAGCATTCTCTAACACTGATTCCCAAGATTCAACATATTCTATTGGATCTACTCGACCAATTTCATGGAATGCAAGAATCCTTTCAACATCTGATCCGGATTTACCACTAGATCTTCCTAACTCATCTGGATTATATGATGTGATAGTACTTCGCAATATTTCATCGAAATCAAGATTCAAAATTTCACAAGATTCTAGAGCATCCTTGAGGATTGTAGACTTGTCTCCATTGATATATGGCAATTCAAAACTAACTCTCTCCGAATCCCAATTTCCTATAGCAAAAGCAGTAGACAATGCATTATAAAATTCAGGACGACAATCAGGATAAATTGCATGATCTCCACTATGAACTCCTAATGCAATCAATACATCAGAATCTTGTGTTGAAGAGACACTTAATGCCATTCCATACAAAATGGATGAGAAAATCGCATTTCTATTTGGCACAACTGTTTGTTTCATCTGTTCTTCTTCGTAATGTCCTTCAGGAATTTCAAAATCTTGACTGGTTAATGCAGAATGAAAAGAACTCATTGCTGAAGTAAGATCAATTATTTTGTGTTCTACAGGTAATGATTTCATTTGTAATCGTTCAATATTTTCAGTTGCTTTACTAATTTCAATCGTGTGTTTCTGACCATATCGATAACTAATACATGTCACATGATAGCCTTGTGCTAACAATCTCAGAAGTAAAGAGGTAGAATCCATACCACCTGACAAGGCCATAACAGCTCTTGATGACATCATAAAACACCCATCCATTTATGAGTCTGTAACGACAGTCTCCATCCTGGAGATCTCTTCACCAAATCTTCAACAATTTGGAAACTCTTACCATTGGATTCTATACTAACATTGTCCATGTATAATGGTTGAATGTAATGATGCTCAAAACCTAATTTTAGTTCATCATACATAGAAAGATCTTGCCCACAATATACTACCTTCAATTCATTTCCAAATCTTTGACTGATTTTGGAATTAGGATACATTTGATCTTTTGGAGATACACAAATCCAGTCAATTACTGGGTCTACAGGTATTGTTCCATTAGTTTCAATCGATAGATGAATTTCTTTCTCTTTCAAAATAATACCAATAGTTGCTAAATCTTGCATAGCAGGTTCGCCTCCCGTGAAAATGACTCTTTTACAGTTGAATGAGAGGATTTTTTCTACTATCTCAGCCAAAGTCATTTCTTCATACGTGAGAAAGTCAGTATCACACCATTCACATCTCAAGTTACAATTACCAAATCGAACAAATACATGAGGTACTCCTGTATGGAATCCTTCGCCCTGAACTGAATGAAAAATCTCAACAATTGGGTATTTATTCTCGTCCATTTTAGCACCCCGGAATTTCCTCTGCCGTATCATGACTGCAAATCCAATCACTATGAGAAGATACAGCAGTATTGAACGCTACATCGCCATAATTTGCGGCTTCACTGCCATGAGAAGTTAAACCAATCACTTGCCATTTACCCTGAATAAGAGCAAAAGTAGGACCACCAGAATCTCCTGCTACACTAGTTCCTTCAAGATCAGTAGGTTGAGGATTACTATCACCTTTACCACCGTAGGAATAATCGCCCTGAGCAAAACTGTAAGACTTGCCCTTTGCTAAACCATTATTATCAGAAGATGGACTATCAAAATCGTATACTACCCATCCACCTTTCCATTTATCTTGACCATCAAAATTAATCGATGAATCGATGTCTAGAACTACCCTGTCAAGAGTATTTTCCCAAGCTCTTCTTTTCGAATATAAGCCATCACTATCTGTTAAACAATAATCGGTACACATCGAATTTCCTTCATTATAATCCCCGTAACCTGAAACATATATCGATGAACCAAGTAATTGTTCACCATCTATCAAATCAGTGTCATTATTCCAATGAGCAATTGATATGTCTTCTGTAATTGAGATTGATTCGGCTAGTTCAATTAGAGCAATATCAGTACCTTCTTCTAATATTTCATCAATCTCAGATGAGGAATATTTCTCAGCATATGGCCATCCAGGATGAATGTAGTAATCAGAAATCGGTGATTGTGCAACTGCTAATTGGTAATCATTTCCAAACCAAACATTTGTTTCTGAAACTTCCAGTCCTTCAACAACATGAGCTGCTGTCAATACCCATCTTTCTCCAATCAATACACCTGAACCAGAATATACTTCTCCATCTGAAGTTGCACCTTCAATGTATACTACGCTACTAAAATCAGGATAATTTGTTGAATCGTATGGAGCCATATTATCACCTAGATTTTCAAACAATGCGTTTGATACATCGTCTCTAAAACCAAATTCAGGAGTATTATCAGGTGAATCAAATATCACGACAGCAGTTACAGCGATAATCAACATGGCAACAACTATCAAAACAAATATTACTACTCCAATAACTATCAATATAGTACGATCTTTCTTTTTTTGTTGAACTGCTGGAACATAGAAATTTGTGTTATGATTGAGATTTTGTTGATTCACAATAGGATAGAAATTCGGATAGTACATTCGAGTATAATGTAAAGCATGCTCAGGAATATGCCCCTGAGCAATTAGAGAATCGTAATACAATTGATCATTATTCATCATATCACATCAAGAATCTAATGACCTAGATTGAATTAATTGCATTAATTCAGATCTTGCATCAGATTTATCAAAAAATACGCCTTTCATCGAACTAGTAGTCATAACTGCATTCTGCTTAGCAATTCCTCTGCATCTCATACATCCATGACGTGCTTCGACAATTACAGCACAACCTAATGGAGAAATATGAGTCTCTAAATCATCAGCAACAGATTTTGTAATCCTCTCTTGATTCTGCAATCTTCTAGCGTGCATGTCTACAAGACGTGCTAATTTACTAATTCCTACAATTCTATCAACTGGTATGTATGCAACATGGGCTTTACCACTAAATGGTTGAAGATGATGTTCGCAAGTTGAGTGAAATTCGATATCTCTTAACAATACAATCCCATCATATCCTTCCGCATTGAACGTAGATGACAATACATCTGCAGCATCCAAATCATATCCCGAAAAAATCTCATCGAACGATTCAATTACTCTCTTTGGAGTATCCATAAGACCTTCTCGTGAAGAATCTGATTCTAGATAACTAAGTAGTGTTTTTACAGCTTGTTCTGCCTCTTCTTTACCAACCATTATTATTCCTCCAACCTACCATGTCTTGCATCAATTTCATCCAATTGATCTAATAATTTTCTACATGCTGTTCTGATAGCGTCTGCTAAACTAACATACTTTTTATCATCGCCAACATGTCTCTTCAAATCCTCAACAATCTGCTGAGGCATATCTAGACTGACCTTAGGCATATATTGCCGTATAGATAACCAGTAATAATACCATAGTATTACCTGAGTAATATTATGATATGCTTTCAACCAAGTCTTCTCTATTGAATTGTTTAGATGCCCATCCTGTAGCAATCAACGCATAGAGAATACTACTGCCCATCCATAACATTGCATGAATAATTGAAACATCGCCCAACAAAGATGCCCTCATTCCTAAACATATGTTGAATATTGGAGCAATAAACCACCATGCTTCGATGTTTTCCATATTCACGAACTGTGCAAATAATGCCGGGCCAATGAATAGGATTACCATAGGACCTAGTGTAGATCCAGCTTCTTTCACAGACCTTGCCCTCATTGCAACAGCCATTTCTACAGCGACGACGAAAATTGCGAATAGTAAAATTGTGACTACGAAAAGAATCCAACCTACTATCGATACAGATGGCGGTGTTAACACCCCTGCTGCTAAGAATCTAATTGCAACGAATAATCCTACCAATTGCAATAGTACTGATGCGCTAGCAATTATTGCTACTGCTAACCATTTACCCCACATAAGATCAGATCTTGCAACTGGTGTAGTCAATAATGCTTCTAATGTTCCTCTTTCACGTTCTCCTGCAGTAAGATCAATCGATGGTTGTACTGCAGATGTAGCAGTCCATAATGAGATAATAAATGGAACAAATAATGCAAATGTAAAGGCTGCTTGCTCACCAGATGTTGCAATATCTGCTGCTTCTACAGTCCCGTCCCATGTGACTGGATCGTAAACATCATCACGATCTAATTGATTCTCAGATAAAGTAGAATCAATTATTTCATCTTCCCAAATATCGATTTGGTTAAGCAACCTTGCCCTAGCCTCTCTGGATAATTCATCAGTACTATCTGAAAATATTACATATTCCCAATTTTCTGAAGCGTTGCCATCTCCATCACGAAGTAACAAAATAGCATCAAATTCTCCGTTTCTAATAGATAATGAGGCTTCATCTCTCAGAATCTCGTGATCTGAAAGTGACTTATTTTCATCAAAAGTAGTATTACTATAGTGAACAATTACTGAAGATGAATTCAAGAGTTGAATTAATTCATTAGGATTATCTTCTCCTTCCTCAATTAATAATTGTACAGAAACAGAATATTCCCCTAGTTCTTCAGCTTCCCCCTGTAAAAACATAGGAACTGCAACAAAAATAATTGGGAAAAGAATTAGTGGAACTAGTAACATTGCTGCTAATGTTCTCCAGTCTCTAACGAAATCTAGTAATTCTTTAGATGTTACAGTCCAAACAATTTGAAGTCGACTCATTCTTCTTCACCTCCATTATGTGTACGATTTTTTCTAGAAAATATCCCAAGCAAAATATTAGAAATTGTAGATGCTTTCTCTATGGGTTCGCTTCTTGCTACATCTCGAGTCAATGATATGTATGCATCTTCAAGATCTTCGGAGGATGTATCTTCAAGTAACTCACTTGGAGATCCATCTGCTCGAACTGTACCATTATGTAGAATTATTATTCTATCACATATTCTCTGAGCCTCAGATAACATGTGAGTACTGTATATCACAGTGCCCCCATCATCCCCTAGTTGTTTTACTAAATCTCTTACTTTCCTTGCACTTGTAACATCTAATCCAGCTGTCGGCTCATCCAATAACAATAGATCAGGACCATGTGCAATTGCTCGAATCAATGCAATTTTTTGGCGCATACCTCTAGAAAAACCACGAGTAGGGCGATGTAATTCATCTTCAATATCAAGAGCTTTAGCAAATCTATGTGTTCTATCCCATGACTTCTCATCATTACGACCATGTATTCTAGTATGATATCGAATATTTTCCCACGCTGTCAATCTACTGTACAATCCTGTTGATTCTGGGACGACTCCCAGTCTTTCTCTAACCTCATCAACTGGTTTATTTTCTCCATCGTCAACGAATCTTACTGTGCCATATGAAGGTCGATAAACTCCACATAATAGTCTAAGGAGAGTGGTTTTTCCTGCCCCGTTTCCACCAACTAATCCTACAATTTCTCCTTTATTTAATTGAATTGTTACGTTTGAAAGCGCTGCTACATCTCCAAAATTTTTCGACACTCCGTCTACTACTAGCAGAGGAGAAGGCATTTTTCACCTCAAGATATTACTGATTCCACCGCAGCACTGAGTCCGGGGTGGGCTTCTTCAACATGATTAGATCTAGAAACTAAAGCAGACATATGTGAAGCTAATTCATTTCTATCGATACCAGCATCAATTAGATTTGCAATCATCATCATTCCCCCTTGGATTGCACCGGCATCAAGATAAGCATCATTAGAAATTGTACCTTCTGATCTTAAAGAATCTAAAGCATTAGCAAGAGAGTCAATCAACTCCCTTACTGCACTTGATTCAATAGTTAAAATAGAGTTTGAAATTGGCGTCAATACTGATTGCATCATCCTATCCGAACCATTGGGCCCATTTTACTCCATCGGGTTTTACGTTCTCTGAACAATCTCAACTAGAACTCCTCCAGTTGACTTAGGATGAACAAAAGCAATCATTGATCCATGGGCTCCAATTCGAGGGATGTCATCAATCATTTGAACTCCATTTTCTAGTAAGATACTGATAGTATGTTCAATATTTTCTACTCGAAATGCAATCTGTTGTATACCTTCACCACGTTTTTCGATAAAACGGCCTATGGGTGATTCAGGACTTGTTGCTTGAAGTAATTCTATTCTTGGAGGGACATCAGACTCACCACTGGTAGAAAAAAAACGAGCAATCACTCTATCATTTGGTAATTCTTCATCTTCCCCCATAATCAATCCCAAAGCTACCCAAAATGGAGTTCTGTGATCGAGACTATTCACTGCTATACCAATATGATCAATTTCAATACTCATTTTTACACCTCAAATTCCACTAGGAGCTCTCCAAGTTCCGAAAACAGATTTCATTGCATTCATGACTTCTCCAACTGTTGCACCTGATTTTACGGCGTTCAAAATATGAGGGAACAATTGGCCATTAGAATCGCAAGCAATAGTCAATTCATTCAAACTATTTTTTACATTATTCTCATTTCTAGAAGATCTATGAGATTTTAATCGTTCAATTTGATTCTTTACATTTTCCGGATTTAAAACCTGCCCAGCATCCTTAATTTCTGAATTATCAATAGCATGATTTACACCAACTATCTTTCGACTCCCAGATTCAATGTCGGATAATTGGGACCATGCTGAATCGTGAATAGCACGTTGTTGAAATCCTCTTTCAATTCCATTCATAGCACCACCATTTTTGATAATTTCATCAATTTTTGTAGATGCTTTATCACGAATCTGTTTGGTTAGATATTCTACATGAACAGAACCAGAAAGGGGGTCAACAACCTCAGGTACTCCAGTTTCTTCACTAAGAATTTGTTGAGTCCGTAATGCAATCTTCACTGATTCTTCTGTAGGTAATCCTAGAGCTTCATCGAATGCATTTGTGTGCAATGATTGTGTTCCACCTAAAATGGCCGCTAATGCTTGGTAACTCACTCTTACAACATTGTTCATTGGCTGCTGCGCTGTCAAGGATACTCCTGCAGTTTGCGTATGAAACCGTAATTGCGAAGATTTAGGATTAGTTGGATTATATCTTTCTGTAACAATATTATGCCATAATTCACGAGCGGCTCTAAATTTAGCAATTTCTTCGAAGAAATCATTATGGCATCCAAAGAAAAACGATATTCTAGGAGCAAACGTGTCTATATCAAGACCAGAACGTATGGCTGCATCTACATATTCAATAGCGTTAGATAACGTGAAGGCTACTTCTTCAATTGCTGTCGAACCAGCTTCTCTAATATGGTATCCACTAATTGAAATTGTATTCCACATTGGAGTATTTTCTGCACACCATTTCATTACATCAGTCGTTAATCGCAGACTTGGTTCAGGAGGAAAAACATAGAGTCCGCGGGCAATATATTCCTTGAGAATATCATTTTGTATGGTGCCCCTCAATTGATCTCTAGGAACACCGTTTTCATCGGCTATCGCTACATAAAGTGCAAACAAAATAGATGCTGGAGCGTTGATAGTCATTGATGTGGAAACCTGACCTAAGTCAATCCCCTCGAATAATAATCTCATATCATCTACTGAATCAATGGCGACCCCTACTTTCCCAACTTCGCCGAACGATAAGGAATCATCACTATCCATTCCTAGTTGAGTAGGTAAATCAAATGCAACACTCAAGCCTTTTTGTCCTTCTTCTAGTAGTAACTTGAAACGTTCATTGGTTTCCTCCGCAGTAGAAAAACCAGCATATTGACGCATAGTCCATCTTCTAGACCTATACATTTTTTCGTGGATACCACGAGTATATGGTGGACTACCTGATGCTGAATCATTAGAAATTGGAACACCTGGGAATTCAATTCCGCCAAGAGTTCGCCCTTCGCGTTGGTCCGAATCCATGAATTGGCATAGGGGTAACGAACATCATACTGTCGTTCATCTGCGAGTGGTATATGAATCAATAACTGATATCAAACGATCACACTGCTCCTCTGTAATAGCTCCTGAAGTTACACGTTCACGAACAAATTCCTTTGCGGCATTGGCATCTTGTCTCTCTCCTTTAGCCCATATACTTCCGAGTAAAACTGAATGGTGTTCAGGAGAAACTTCAATCTCCTTCAATAATGATCTCATTTCGTACCTGTATTCTACATGTCTAGAACGATTCAGTCGACGAGCACGAGTTGCACGTTGTTCCACCCTCTGATTATTCTTTTTAGCCTTTGAAATTCTACGAGGAACTCGCTCTTTCTTTACTTCTGCAGGCTCTGGTTTTGGAGTTTGTGAACTAATCTGAGCATATCCTTGAGCTCGTGCAAATTCTTGAGCACCTTTGAGCAAATTAGAGGTTCGATCTTCATCAGATTGAACCTCAACCACTTGCTCTTCAGCATTAGTCTCAATAGTAGTTAATCCAAGTGATTTACGTTCTGCTCCATCCTGAATTGAAGTTTCTTCAGGTGCAGCAATAGCAACATCTTCAACAATTTCTGCTGAGGGTGATTCGACTTCTTCGGATACTTCTTCAGATGCTTCTTCGACTACTTCAGGTTCAACTGGCTCTGAAGGAACAATATCTCCATACTGCTTCTGAACTGGAGCAACAGGTGTTGATTGTGATAGAGTAGGAGCGATAGATTCTTGAGGATTTTCAGCAGTGGGAGGTGGAGTCAAACCAGGTGTTGGGTTGGTTGGTTGAGGACGAGGTCGAGGAGGGGCTCTCCGTCGTCCACCCTTTCCTCTACGTGCCAGAACTCGTCCTCCAATACTTATTCCGTAGAATTCCCCCTCTAAAGGGTTCCTAGACTCAAGACCATGCAATGGCAGTCATATCGGTTCTTAGCATCTGGTCAACTGCAGAATCAATTAGATCAGTCGGACCTGAAGAAATCATCTGTAATCGTCCAAGTAAAGCAATCATTGTTCCATTATCTACGCAGTACATTTTAGGTGGCCAATGACCTAAAGCTCCTCTTTCTTCACACATTACAGATGTCATATTTCTAATCCGTTCATTACAAGCAACACCTCCACCGAGTAGAAGTTCTGATTTTCCAGTGTGGGCTAAGGCTCGTTCAGCAACCTCAATGCATGCTGCAAATGCATGTTCTTGCAATGACCAACAAACGGATTCGAATGATGCTCCTTTCTGTACTAATGTATCTGCAGCATTCAAAATTCCTGAGAATGCTAAATCCATTCCTTGAACAGCATATGGTAATTCTAAATTTTCTATTGAAGGGTTAGGTACTATTTCTAAGTGAGCTAATGCAGATCGTTCAATTTCAGGACCGCCTGGAAAAGGGAAGCCGTGATGCCTAGCAAATTTATCTAACATATTACCTATACCAATATCAAGAGTTTCTCCGAGTACTCTATATCGCCCATCCAGTCTAGCAATTACTTGTGTATTTCCACCACTAACATACAATAATACTGGATCATCACAACCACAAATTGCTCTTCCAATTTCGATATGAGCCACACAATGATTTACACCCAATAACGGAACCTTACGAGAAGTAGAAATTGCTCTTGCAACTGATGCTCCTACTCTAAGACAAGGGCCTAGACCAGGACCTTGGCTGAAAGCGACGCCTTCTAAATCGTCCATCATCAAGTCTTGTTCAGAAAGTAGACGACGAAGCAATTCCCCAGATATCTCGCTATGGTGGTCAGCTGCTTCTCTAGGATGTATACCTCCTTCAATAGGTCGAATTATCGAAGATGCCGAAGGAATCGGGGTTCCGTCTGACGTTACTGCACCAAATGAGAATGTGTGCGCAGTACTCTCAATCCCGAGTATCCACCCGTCACCCATGTTACCCGGATGACCGCATCCATTTCAAGCCTTGACGCTATCGAGGTGCATGGATACGGTGATTGTAGGAGCGTCAGAGGTTGCCCATCTGAGTAAATCCAATGGTGAAAATGGGCGGATAGATGGCGAATTAATGCTTAACCGTGAAGCACATGTTACTGATGATTTAGCAATCCATATCAAAGATGGAATTATTGTCAAGTTTTCTTCAAATGATGAAATGATCCATGAATGGGGGTCACCTATTAAATCTAGTAGTGAAGTTAACTACATTGATGTAGAGGGAGCAGCAATTGTTCCTGGTTTCGTTGATGCACATACTCATTTGTTATGGGATGGAGACAGATCCAAAGAAATGGCCATGAAACTTAGCGGAATGTCATACAGAGAAATTTCTGAAAACGGATTAGGAATTGCCTCTACGGTTTCTGCAACACAAAATGCATCAATAGAAAGAATGCTTGAAATTGGTAAAGAACGATTGAGAAGAGCACATGAATTAGGAACTACAACTTTAGAATCAAAGAGTGGTTATGGTCTAGACTTAGAAACTGAATTGAGAATGTTACAAGCATCATCATCTCTAGAAAAAAATAATGTTACTTTACACCATACCTGGTTAGGAGCACATGCATATCCTGAAAATGTCAATCAGAATAATTGGGATCGTCATCTTATTGATGAGCAACTTCCAGCAGTAATTGATCAGGGAATTGCACAATATGTTGACGTCTTTTGTGAACCTGGTTGGTTCTCTGTAGAAACTACCGAAGAAATTTGTCGAAAATCTATGTCAAAAGGATTAGAAATTCGTCTTCATGTTGACGAATTTACTGATGGTGGTGGATTAAATTTAGCAGCTGAATTAGGAGCAAGAACTGCAGATCATGCTGGATATTCATGCGATGATGCTCGTGCCAAAGCATCTCATGCTGGTGTAAATACAGGATTTCTTCCAGGAACTCCATATGTTCATGGCGATTCATTTGAGACAGATTTAGCAAGGAGTATTGAAGAAGGATGGAAATGGTCTCTAGCAACTGATTTTAATCCCAATTGCAGAAGTCTTTCAATTCCATTTGTAGGAAGTTTAGCGGTTCACCGTATGAGAATACCTCCAATAGCCGCCTTGATCGCTGTAACCACAAATGCAGCCTCAACATTGGATGTAGAGCATGGAGTTGGTAAGCTGGTAGAAGGAGGAGTCGCAGATCTCAATATCTTGCGAACCAAGAGTGCTGATGGTTGGTGCCAAATGCCTGGAGATAATTCAGTAAGAATTTCATTCCACCATTCTCAATTGTGAATTGCCATTAATAGAACTGATTCTATTTGAAGAATTAAACATTATTTGTTATTCTACACTAATAGAATTGATTCTACTTCAAAAATATTACAATAATTGCATGTATCTTAATTTCTATTAAATCTCGATTACAGGGTGGCCGATAACGTACATTATCAGCCATTAATTCCATAATATATTATTAATTTAACAACCTGTGTCGAGCAGTGTAACGATTTATTCCATTTATTAAAAAAAAACATTAATTTCTGCTTGTACCCCCCTACTTGAGAGTTAAATTTGAGGATTTTTTGCAATATTTCCGTATGATTCAAATGACTCTGCATTTACGAGCAATCATGTCATATGATGGATTCTGTTTAAAGTGCAAAATTTATGGCCCAATAAAGGACGGCAAATTGATCGTTATGAGTAATGGTCGTACACGATGTGCAGGATTATGTTCTGAAGAAGGATGTACAGGCAAGATTTCGAAGATTGTGTCTTGACATTAGCAACAATCATCATCTCTCATGGGAGCTGTTTCAAACGTAACCTTGTCTATATTATTCGTATTCTGTAATTGTTCGTAAACTGATCTAACATCTGATGCCTTTCCCTTGACATGTATTACATCCACACATGAATGGCAAGAATGACCAAGCCTGGTGCTATGATAATATGCCGCGATTTCTACCGAATCTGTACGACTTACCATCAATTTTTGATCACTCCCATGTTCGTAATAAACAATCAAATGACCTTCAATTACTAAATCTCCATCCATATTCATTAGTTCTCCTCTTTGCTGAATTTCAGAATAATACAAAACCGCATCACGAATAAAACGGCTTCGATTATTATATCCTGAATTCGAGGCTAAACTTTCTAGATCTTTGGCAAATTCTCTGTCTGAACTGAAAGATATAATTTGGCTCATGAATTGTGGACTAAGGCATTACTAATAATAATATTGAAATATATAATTAATAGTTTTCATTATATAGTTAATATTAGTCGCATGGGCATGAATAGTGCATCGTATAGAGTGTTGATGGTAAGCTTGATCATGGTTATGTCAAGCCTTGCAGGCTGCATAGGTGATTTAGAAGAAGAAGTAGTTGTAGTAGACGATTCGTCTACTGCTCCTCTAGGTACAGTTATTGCCTCAACATATCACGTTGAGCAACTATTGTCCGCAGTAGCTGGAGACACATTAAATGTTGAATTGTTAAGTCCAATAAATGAACCAGTACACGACTACAGTCCAACACCTGATGACGTGCTAAGACTACAAGGTGCAGACTTATTCTTCTACCACGGTCTAGGCCTAGAACCATGGGTAGAAGCAACTCTAACTGGATTAAGTACTGCTGCCCCAACATCGATTTCTACTCATGCTATGCCAACAGGTGAAGTTACTTTAGATTACGAATCTATTCTAATTAGTGAATTGTGTGAGCATATTAGTGAAGGACCATTCCAAAACACTACTCTAGGTATGGATGATGGTTCGATGCCTGAGATTCATGCTGAACATGTAGTATATTCAATGTCATACCCACACATGGATGAAGAACATGATGACGATCATTCAGATGATGGCCATGATGATGACCATGATGACGATCACTCAGGTGATGGCCATGATGACGAACATTCTGAAGACGGCCATGATGATGACCATGACGACCATGCAGGACATGGACACGCTTCCCCAATGGAGACAATCACAAATCCAAGTGGTTGTCCAACTGATTATGTAATCGTAATTTACGAACTAGAAAAGGGAGATGTTGTAATCGAATTCGAAGCCGAAGATGACCACGATTTCGATATGGTTGTTCTAAAGATGGGCGGAGGACACGCTCACCATGACCACGGTCATGATGACCACGGTGACGAAGATGGCGACCATGATGACCACGGTGAAGAAGATGGCGACCACGA